>Ga0306921_10002905_pt1 | contig 17240 bp, 8 predicted proteins | sample sta12Cox44000080_FD_203760 | JGI IMG/M metagenome (GOLD analysis project Ga0306921, IMG submission 203760) | Lab enrichment of tropical soil microbial communities from Luquillo Experimental Forest, Puerto Rico - statoxic.12C.oxic.44.000.080 (v2)... | ecosystem: Environmental > Terrestrial > Soil... | reverse complement strand
TTCTCACCGAAACTCGTCGTGGAGTCGGATACCCAGTGGAGATTTCCGCCGTACAGCCCGCGGTCGACCTGCGTGAGCTCGTTATCGAAGTAGTTGATCCTGAAATTGCCCCACAGTCCGTAGTCGTCGTGGTGCTCGACCTTCACATAGAACTTGCCGAGCGTCGGAGCAAGCTCCTGCACGGTGCTGTCATCGCCGTAGGTGGGGTAGTAGTAGTCGGGATCGATGCGGCGGAACAGCGAGTCGGGCGCCTTGTTCAGGAAGTTACTGAACAGATCCTTGACCGGCTCCTCGCGGGTATCGGCGCTCGCCGTCACCTTCCAATCGTCGCTGAATTTCTGCGTGGCAAAGAACGACAGGCTCCCGGAGACGGTTGCATCGTAGTTGAACGGTGCGTTGGCACCCTGCTGTTGCTGCTCGGTGGTGCTCGTGTGGCTCTTCGAGACGGTCAGGTCCGCCATACCGAAGAAGAAGCGATCCTTGGGCTTGAACTCCAGGTCGCGCAGGTAGAGCGTGCCGTTGCCGTTCTCATCGAGTACCGCCACCTCGACCGTGTGTGCCCCCGTGGGCAGCACCTCCTCGGCGATGAAGTTGCCCTTCGCGTCGACCGGCACCGGGTGTCCCGCCACCCATACCGTATGTCCGGGCGGAATGCCGCCACCGCGCACGGTGACCGTGCCGCCGCTCACCCGGATGTTCTGATCCGAGAGCGTGCTCTCACCGTAAGCGGCGAGCAGCTCAGGCTCCGAGTGCAGGAGCGGCGCGGGGGGTGGAGGTGGGTCTGTGTCCTGCGCCCCGAGGAACCACAGGCCGCCGGGTGGGTCGGCGTCGAATGCTGCCACAGCGATCATCCGCGGCGCCGTGCCGCTCGCCCCACTGGGGGAAGTCGTCGTAGCCGTTGCGCCGGCTGCTGCCGGAGCGGCGTCGCTCCTACCCTTTGCCCCCGGATCGTTGCCGTCTTTCCCGGATGGGCCTGCCGCGCCACCGGCGTCGGTCACCTCATAGTCGCCCCCGCTCGGCGGCGCCTCCAGATCCTTGGCGGGTGCGCGGGATCCATCATGAACCAACCACAGGGAGAGCGGCTTCGTCTCGTCGAATTTTCCATCCTTGCTGTAAGCGCGGACCAGGTACTTCAGCTCCTGCCCCGCAGCGGAGATCTGCCGCGCGCGCGGTTGCCACTCGGCGGAGCCGCTCGGATCGATCGGGACGACAGCCAGTGGCTTGCTTTGCGGGGAACGCCCCGCTTCGAATATCCGCACTTCCGCCCGCGCGATGAAGGCCGCGTAGTTGGTGTACATCTGAAAGCGAACGGGCGCCGCGATCAGACCCTCGTCCGGGGTCTTCTGCAACACAGCGACGCTCGGGGCGGCCGCAACACTCAGCCGGCGCCGCGCCTTGAGATCATCGAACTGGAAGCGAATGTCCGCCTTGTCGAGGGCGACGTCCGTGCAGCGCTGCACGTCTGCGGAGCTCCGGCCCGGGTCATCAATGGGCACACCGTCCACGGTGATGTGCATCGTGTTGACGCCCAGGGGGTTCTGCGGAGTGAGCTCGTGCGTCAGGCGCGTGATGTTGACGCCCTCGAGGTCATCGAGAACGGCGGGCTCGTCGTAGACGACCTGGACCACGACGTACGAGGACTCCCCCTGGGTGAAGCCTATATTGACCACGTCGCTCGACTGCACGAAGCCCCGGCCTTCGTGCTCGGCCTGCGAGGCGTTCAGATGCATCTGCTCCGTGACGAGCTCCATCGCGCGACGGGCCCGGGCCGCGGAGAGTCCGACGTCATCGCCATACACCGCGGCGGTGCGGCGATCGAGGGGCACATTGGCCGTATACCCAATGAAGCGCAGCCGCACGTTGGTCTTGTCGTGCACATCCGCCATGGCGCGCCGCAGGCTCTCGATGTAGCCAGGCGGAATGATCGCGCGCCCGTTCGTCAGCTGCAGGGGCGGCAAGCTGCCCCACGCCGGTTCATAGACCTTCGTGACCACTTCGGTGCCCGGATTCGGGCACATCTGGGGCTCGTCGGGCAGCTCCCGCAGCGGGTCGTCATACCAGAACTGCACCTCGATGCGGCGGTTCAGGGCACGTCCCTGAGCGGTGTCGTTCGAGCCGAGTGGCGCCGTCGCCCCGCGGCCGTCGCTCGCGATCTGCGTGCCGGGCAGCTTGAGCGCTTCCTGCACGGTGAGCGCCACGCGGTGTGCCCGCGCCTTCGAGAGCGCGATGAGATCGCCGTAAATGCGCTCATCGCGCTCCGACAGGGCTGCCTGGTCCGTGTAGCCGATGAACTTGACCACCACGTTCGACTTGTCCTGCAGGTTGCCCAGTGCCCTTTTGATGTGCTCGATGAACTCCGGGGTCACCTGCAGGTTTTCCGAGTCGTAATGCAGTGGCGGAACGACATTGCTCAAGCGCGACCGCCGCGCCGCGCCTTCCTTGAAGCGCAGCTTGCAGAGCGTCTGCACGCGGCAGACCTTGACCTGCTTGATCTCCTGTCGCACGAGCTGTTCATCGTCCGCCTCGCGCGCCTTCGGCTGGTCGTACCAGACTTCCACCTCCACGCGGCGATTGAGTGCGCGGCCCTCGGCGGTGTCGTTCGTTGCGATGGGATGCGTATCGCCGGCCCACTCGTACGCAATCGCCTCCGGCTTCAGATGCAGTGCCCGCTTGAGGAATTCCGCCACCTCGCCCGCCCGCTCGCGGGACAGGCCCGTGTTGTCCCCGAAGGTCCTGGCGAGCATCGGAGAGAGCGGCTGATTGTCGGCATGGCCCATCAGATGCAGCCGCACGTTGTGACGGTCGCGCAGGGCGTCGAGGGCTTTGCGCAACGTCTCCACGTAATTATCGGGAATCTTCGCCACGCCGGATTCGAAGTGAATGGGCGGAATGACGTTCTTGAGCTTCACGGTCTCGAAGCTCTCTTTCAGCACCTGTCGCGGCTCGAGCCGGTCCCCCGCCTCGGTCTTGATCTGCTCCGGGTCCCGCGCCGACGCCGGCGGCTGGTCTATCGGCAATTGCCGCTCGACCGCGCTGCCGAGCGGCGTCTCGCCGACGCTCTGCGCCTGCGCGCTCGCTGCCATGAGCATCAGGCAGCAGAGGAGCCAGGAGCCAGGCTTGCGCAGGCCGCTCATCGGGCACCTCGCAGTCGCTCGACGGGTTCCTTGGGCGGGCTGCCGCGCAGCCAGAAGACCTCGCGCTCGATCGTGAGCTCGTAGCAGCAGTTCATCGCCCGCCAGGCATCCGTGATGTCGTGATCGACCGCCTCGAGGCGCCGGTCGACCAGTGGCTTGTCCTCGACGTCGGCGAGATAGGACAAACGCAGGACCGATCGTCCCTTGCGCAGCTCCGCGAGCAGCAGCTCGAGTCTCGGGCGCCATTGCACGCGCATGTCGGTGGTTCCCGGATCGAACACTGCAGCCGAGAGATCGAGGCTCACGACGCGGTGGATCGAAGCGCCGAACTCGAAGCGCAGGGCCTTGCCGCGCGTGGCGCGCTCCACGACCACCTGCGGCGTAGTCAGTCGATAGCCACTCGGCAGCGTCCGGTCATCGAGCTTGAGCGCGAAGTTGCTGCCCCGGCCTTCGAGCGGTGTGATCGCGCACGTGATGTGGAATCGCCCGAATTCGTCCGTGACCGCGGCCAGACCGCGGGTGGTCAGGACCCGCACCCCGGGTATGCCCTGCTCTCCCGGATCCTGTTGGCCGTTACCGTTCGCGTCGTCGAAGACCTTGCCGATGACATCCGTGCAATCGAAGGTCGTGTCCGGTGACACGCGCACCATCGCGGTCGCCTCATTCGACACCGGACTGCCGGTGACCAACGCGGCGGGAGCCGGGGTATGGTTCAGCGGAGTGCCGCTCATCACAGCGACGGGCTGCGCGCGGTTAGACGCAGCTCCGCTGGCCGCGGCTGCCACCCGGACTCGGCTCGCGGAAGTGGTAGTGACGCCCTCGAAAGCCTGGGCGCGGTTTATGAACTCACCTTCGCCCACCCCCGCACCCACGGCCAACAGCACAAGGATGGTGTGCTGACCACCGCCCGCGAAGCTGAGGTTGTTCCACGCGAGCTCGAACCCGGACGCCATGGGTTCCGCGGGCGTGCCGTCGAGGCGCGCTGAGCCTTTGATGTAGCGGAATCCCGCGGGAAAGCTATCGACGAGCGCCACGCCCTGGACAGGCCCGGTGAGCACGTTGGTGACAGTGATGGTGTATGGCACGAGTTGGCCGAGCGTCACGTCGACCAGCGGAGTCGTCTTGCTGACGGTCAGTGCCGCGGGCGGGATGCTCAACTGCACCGACACGCTCGCGGAGGCGCTCTGCGACGGGTTGCCCCAGGTGACGACGCCGGTGTTGGTGACGGTCGAGCCGATGATGAGTGCGCTGCCGAGCTTGGCGCGGAAGCGCAGGTCGATCGTCGCTCCGGGCACGAGCGGTCCGTAGGTCGCCGAATAGTTAGCGGTGATGACGGTGCCGGTGACCGTCACCCCCGTCACCGAGCCGTTCATGGTGGCCGTGCCATTCACGTAGGTGAGCGCGCCGGGCCCTGCCGCGCTCAGGTCGTCCGTGATCACCACCGGGCTGGCGGGGCTCGCGGAGTTGTTGATCACGTGCACCAGGTAGTCGAGCATTGCGCCCGGCACCGCCGGGCCGCCCCCCACCACCGACACCTGTTTGGTGATCCCGATGACCGAGCTCGTCACCGTCACCGTGTGCGCGTCCTGGCAATCGAGCACCCCGGGCGTGCCGTTGGTGAGCGTGCAGGTGTAGGTCTGGCGGCCGCCGGCGCTGCTCGGGCCGCTGTACCACTGGGTCGCACCCGCCACGTTGGTGAGCGTGGCACCAGTCCGCGAGTTCGCATCGAGCTGCGTCTGGTAAGTGACGATGAGGCGCTGCGTGGGGCTGATCACTGCAGCGGCGCTCAGCAGGTTGACTGTCAGCGTGCAGGCCGGCGCCCCGGCATAGCTCACCGAGTAGTCGATGCCGGCCTCGAGCGGTGCCTTGCCCGGCGCCGGTGTCACACCATCGGCCTGGAACATCTGCACGGAGAGGATCTGCGGCGTTGCCGTGCACATGCCGCCCGTCGCACCCGTCGGCAGCCGGTCCAGGATCGTCGCGTTCCAGGCGTCGGTCGGCCCGGTGTTCTGCACGTTGAGGGTGAACTGCCCCAACTGCCCGAGGTACATGGTCGTCGGGCCGCCCTTGATGAGGGTGAGCGCGGTGAGCGGCACCGTCACCGTGTGCGCGTCCTGGCAGTCGAGCACCCCCGGCGTGCCGTTGGTCAGCGTGCAGGTGTAGCTCAGGCGGCCGGTGTTGCTGGCCGGTCCGTTGTACCACTGCGTCGCGCCGGCCACGTTGGTGAGCGAGACGCCCTTCTGCGTGTTTGCATCGAGCTGCGTCTGGTATGTGACGATGAGGCGCTGCGTTGAGCTGATCACCGCCGCGGCGCTCAGCAGGTTGAGCGTCAGCGTGCAGGTGGGCGCCCCGACATAGGTGACGGTGTAGTCCGTGCCGGCCGCGAGTGGTCCCTTGCCGGGCACCGGTGTCACGCCATCGGCCATGAACACCTGTGCGGAGAGGATCTGCGGGGTCGTCGTGCACATGCCGCCGGTCGCGCCCGTCGGCAGCTTGTCGACGATCACCGCGTTCCAGGCGTCAGTCATCCCGGTGTTCTGCACGTTGAGGGTGAACTGCCCCAGCTGCCCGAGGTACATCGTCGCCGGGCCGCCCTTGATGAGGGTGAGAGTGGGGGGTGTCGCGGCGACCACTGTGACCGTGGCGCTTGCCGAGGCGCTCTGCGGCGGGTTGCTGCCCCAGGTGACGACGGCCGTGTTGGTGACCGTCGTGCCCGCGACAAGCGTACTGCCGAGCGTGGCGCGGAAGTGCAGGTCGATCGTCCCTGCGGGCGCGAGCGGCCCGTAGGTCGCCGAGTAGGTCACGGTGATGACGTTGCCGGAGACGCTGACACCGTTGGGCGAGCCGTTGACGGTCGCCGTGCCGCCCACGTACGTGAGCACCCCAGGACCCGGCGCGTTCAGGTCGTCCGTGATCACCACCGGGGTCACCGCGTTCGCCGAGGTGTTGGTCACGTGCACGAGGTAGTCGAGGGTTGCGCCCGGCACTGCCGGGCCGCCTCCCACCACCGTCACCGTCTTGGTGATGGTCAACGCGGAGGCCACGACCGTCACCGTGTGCGCGTCCTGGCAGTCGAGCACGCCGGGCGTGCCGTTGGTCAGCGTGCAGGTGTAGCTCAGGCGGCCGGTGTTGCTGGCCGGGCCGTTGTACCACTGCGTCGCACCGGCCACGTTGGTGAGCGTGATGCCCTTCTGCGTGTTCGCATCGAGCTGCGTCTGGTAGGTGACGATGAGGCGCTGCGTCGGACCGATCACCGCCGCGGCGCCCAGCAGGTTGAGCGTCAGCGTGCACGTGGGCGCCCCGACATAGGTGACGGTGTAGTCCGTGCCGACCGCGAGTGGTCCCTTGCCGGGCACCGGTGTCACGCCATCGGCCTGGAACACCTGCGCGGAGAGGATCTGCGGGGTCGTCGTGCACATGCCGCCCGTCGCACCCGTCGGCAGCTTGTCGACGATCACCGCGTTCCAGGCGTCGCTGCCGCCGGTGTTCTGGACGTCGAGGCGGAACACGCCCCACTGTCCCAGACTCATGGTCGCCGGACCCGGCTTGCGGAGCACCAGCACCGGGTCGGGAATTTTCACTTGCAGGTTCGCAAGTAGGTTCCCGCCCTCGAGGCTGAAAAACGCGATACCCCCGTGTGCAACGCCACCGTTGCCGAAATTGACGAGCCCGAGTTGCGGGTTCGTTACGGTGTAGGTAATTCCGGTGGGGGCATAACCGTTGCCGTTCGCGGGCGTTGGCGGGCCGCACGGGGGCTTCGGTCCAATAGGGCTGAAAATCCAATTGCCGTCACAAACTCCATCGTTCTCGAAACCAAAAATAGGAATTGTTGGGCTACTCAACTGCAAGCTGGTGATGGGTTGACCAGTGTTGTTGACGACACCAATCATGTTGTCGTCCTGGCCGTTATCGTAAGAGGGAGCAGGATTGGGGTCAGTTATCGTGATGGACCCGTCAGCGTTGAGCGTGATCAGGATGGTGCAACCCTCATTGGCGCGACCGTCTTGATTAGCGAGATAGGCGGGCCTGACACCCCCGCCAACACCGGCATTGCCGCCGGTGATAATGGCGCACGTCTGCGTCTGGGCGAGCGCAGACTTCCCTCCCATCATCAGAACGGCGATGGCGAGAAGAAATAGAATCCTCTTCACAGCGCCTGCCCCTCGGCAAGTCGAGCGCGGAAGCGGAGGGTGAGGCGCAGCTCGTCCCGCAGGGTTGCGATCCGGCTGTCGCCTGCACTCACATGATTTGTGCTACTGGAACCCATGTACCTCTCGTTCCCGTTACAAAGCGATTCGTCGCCAACAGGGACCGAGGCAGTCCACGGGGTGAACTGGATTGCGGCGGTCCCGCCGTCATAGGGCCTCCGTAGCCCGTTAGACCGGTGACTTTGCGTCTCCACCTTTCGGTGGGTTTGCCCTTGTCGTGTCCAGGCAGTGCTGAACGCTCAGATCAAGTTGCGCCTCCTCAGGCAGCAGGCAGGAAATCGATGGGATAGATGATGGTCACCGGCGGCACCACCTTGGCGCCGAAGTTGAACGTCTTCACCCGATCCACCACCTGCGCCGCAAGGTCCGGCGCATTCATGTTGGAACCGTGCAGCTGACACAACGACACACTCCCATCGGGCTCGATGGTCAGGCGCAGGATCATCTTTCCCTGCAGCGTCGGATCGCGGCGCAGTTCCAGGTTGTACAGCCGATAGAGCTGGGCCTTGTGACGGTCAAAGACGATCTGTATCTCTTCATCGGTGCGTCCCGGGCCCGGGCCACCGCTCACCGGGCGGTTCGCCGCAGCCCCCGTTCCAATACCGCTCGTGGCCTGCGTGAGCGCCCCTCCCTGAATCGCGTTGCGCTCGGTACCGCCGCCCGGGCCCAAGCCGCGACTCACCGCCGCCAGGTTGATACCACCGCTCGAGCCTGGTGCGCTGCTGGTCAGCATCGCGCGCTCGGGCGTCCCCACCGAGCTGCCGGCGTTGTTGATTCGTGCCTGGGAGCCGATCGCGGGATTGATCTGCGTGTCCGCGAGCACGGCAAGCTGCTGCTTGAACGCCATCAGCCCGGCCGGCTTCGGCTCCGGCGGAGTCTCCACGGCCGGCTTGACCGGCTCCTCCGTTGGGGCCTTACGCGCCTGCTGCGGTGTCGGCTTCTCGATGGGTTTCTGCGCGAGCTTTGGTGGCGGTGGCAACACGTGCGGCGGCGGCGGCGGCCGCGGCAGCGCCATGGTGATGTGAAGCACCTGCTCGGGCGGTGTCTGCTGGGGAGTCAGCGCCACGGGCATAGGAATCAGGGGAAAGATCAGTGCGAGAAGCAGGCAGACCGCGAGCACGCCGAGCAGCGACTTCTGAAAGCGCCGGTCATCCTCTCCTCCCCACGTCCACGGCATGGTGAGGGGACGGGAGTGAAGCCCGCTGATCTCGCGCTCGACGATCCATTCCTGTTGGCGTCTCTCCTCCTCCTCCTGCGCCTCGAACAGTTCGTCCTCGATCAGACCGACACGATACTGTTGCTTGTCGATCTGTTCGCGGGTGCCCTGGCGGCGCGCTTCGAGCTCACCGACGCGGCTCTCGAAGGCAATGACACGTTCGCGCACCCGACCCAGCTGATACTCACCGCTCGTAACCGCTTCCGCGCTACCCCAGAACAACTGCGCGCCGCCGAGCTGGCCGAGCTCGCCCAGGGCGTCGCAGACCTGGTGCATCAGGCGATGCTGTTTGCGCTCGGTCGAAAGAGCCTCCAGCTGCCCATCGAGTGAGCGCAGCTCGCCCACCAGGTCATCGAGCGACTCCTGCGAGGTGCCGAGTTCCGCGATGAGCGCCTGCTGATCCTTCACGGCCTCGACGTTTCCGGCCTGCGGATCCTGCGGCGTCGACGGGTTCTCGAGCGTCGGCACATCGTGCGCTGTTTCCGAATCCATGCAGTTACCTTGAGCTGGAATGACGGTCATCGTGTCCCCCTGACAAGGCCGCTAGCTCCTGACTCCGCTGACCGGCTCTTCTTTCTGCAGCACCGCCAGCGCGATCTTGCCGTACGCGGCCGCCGTGCAGGTCGCCAGCACCTTGCGCAGCACTTCGTACGGCAAATCCTTGTCGGCCATGACCGTGACCTCGCGCGAGGTGAGTGCCTCATCACGCGCCGCCGCGTCGAGCCCGGCGATCGGGCGCTGCAGCACCTTGCGCAAGGACTCAACGAGCTGCGTGTGCGGGTCGCTGACTTCCGCGAGGCTCGCGACCGTCTCACCCTGCACCAACACGGCGTCCTTGGTGACCATGACGACGACCGACTGCTTGGGGCGCACCTCGGTACGCGACTGCGGAATGGTCACGCCCTTGGAGTTCTGCAGCACCTCCACATCGGTCGAGTACACCAGCAGGAATGCCACCATCACCGAGAGAATGTCGATGAGTGGGATCAGATTCAGATGTGCATCGAAGCGCTCGCGGCGCTTGTGCGGCATCAGCCCGAGACTCATTACTTTCATGGCGCATCTCCGAGCGCGATGTTCGTGAACAGCGCGACCTTCACGGTCTGCGGCGCGCCGCCCGCCGCGCCGGTCGGCGTCGGCGGTACCGCCGCTCCGGCGACGAGCGGATCCGCCACCGGCAGCTCAGCGCTGCGGATCGCATCCATCGCCTGAATCAGCTCGTCGTAGGGAACCTTGGGCTCCGCGAGCACCGATGCGTCCTCAGAGGTTGGATGCTCGCGTTTCACGGCCAGCACGCTCTCGGTCAACGCTTTCAGATCGTATGCGCCGCTCACCTTGGGCACCGTGCCGATCGACTGCTTGCCATCGCTGAGTTCGTAGCCGTCCTGGCGGACGATGACTTCGAGTCGGAACCTCGGCTCCTCGGGCTTCGGCGACACCGAGCTCGGCAGGTCGATCTGCATGATGGCGATGCGCGAGAACACGGCCGTCATCAGCAGAAAGGTGACGAGCACGGTGAAGATGTCGATCATCGGCACGAGCAGCAGCTCGGCCGGTTTTCGCTCGCGACGAATCAGGAGACTGCGCATGGGGTGATCCTCAGGCCGCCGACTGCGCCTTCTGCACGAGCTCGAGGCGGCTCTGGGCCCGCGCCGCCTGCCGTGCGGCGAGCGCGTTGAGGAAGCGGATCGCCGCCGCCTCGAGGCCATCGTTCAGTCCCTGAGTCTTCGACTGCAGAAACGCGTGTACGACCAGGATCGGAACTGCGGTGATGAGGCCGAAGGCCGTGCAGTTCATGGCCTCGGAGATGCTCGCCGACAGCAGGTTGGCCTTTTCCGCCGGGTTGACGGTCGCCACGGCGGCGAAGGCGTGGATCAGGCCGCTTACGGTGCCGAGCAACCCGAGCAACGTCGCGACATTCGCCAGCGTCGCGAGGTAGTGAGTGCGCTTCTCGATCTGCGGCACGATCTCGATCATGCTCTCCTGCATCGCTTTCTCTACGTCATCGCGCCGTCGCACCGCCCCCTCGAGGGCGAGTCCCATGCTCAGCACTCGCGCTATCGGCGAGTCGTCCTTGCTGGTGAGCTCGCGCACCTTGTCGAAGTCCCCGCTCGTGAGTACAGGCTCAACCTTGCTCCACGTGCGCTGGTTGCGGATGCCCATCCTCTTGAGCGTGATGTAGCGCTCGATCGTGATCGCGATCGCGATGGCCCCGACGAACAGGATGGGATACATGAAGGCCCCGCCTGCCGTGAAGGACTTGGCAACTGAATAGAAGAAATCCATATGCGAAACCTCTTGAACGTTGCAGATCTGTCAAACCACTGAACGATTCACTCTCAATCCGGCGCTCGCGCGAGCCGCATCGCTCACTTCGAGCCCGACTTGAATTCGTAGTAACTCAGCTCGCGCATGAAGACGTCCTTGTCCACCGGCTGCGTCGATGAGTCGAGGAGCCTCGAGACGCTTGGCATGTCTGCGAGCTGAGAGCTCTTCCAGGGCACGAGCACGAGCGACTTCGGGGCGTCCTCGTTTCCCAGGATCGACATACCCGACATCTTCACGTCGCCGCCGGGCGGCACTCCCTGGCCGTCCTCGGCAGCCGCGTCCGCCTTGCCATCGGGAGCCTTGGTGCTGGCGGTCAGCTTCCTGGTACTTTGCTTCCTTGTGTCGACGGACGCGGTCGCAGTCGATGCAGTTACTGGTGTACTCGCCGCTGCCACGGGCGTGCTTGGCGCCGTCGCCGCCTCGTCGGCCGTCGCGCCGCGCGCGACGGCGAACAATAAGAGGCCGAGGATGAGCTGGCGTAGCATGATTCCTCCTAGGGCTTCGCTCTGGCGTTCAGATCGGCGATCCACTTCGCCACCTGCTTGTCGTCCGGAACCTGCTGCTGGTATGCCGCGTAGTTGTCGCGGGCGCAGGTGAGATCAGCCAGGTACAGGTCGCAGAGAATCGCGAGATTCAGCCGGGCGTAATGGAATCCGGGGAAGACCCCGAGCGCCCGCTCGTAGCTTTCGCGCGCGGCGGCGAACTCACCCCGCTTGCGATAGACGATGCCGAGCTCGTTGTACGCCACGAGCTGGCGCGGGTTGAGCTCGACTGCGCGCTTGAGGCTTGCGACTGCTTTATCGAGATCGCCCGACTTGTCGTAGGCGATCCCCAGATCGACGTAGGCCGCCGTGGCGTTGGGCGCTTTCTGGGTGACTTTCAGCAGCAATGCGATCCCCTGCTCGTATTGCTTCGCCTCCAGCAGGCGCAGCGCGTTGTCGTAGTCGCCACGAACGTCCGCGGGGATGCGCACTTTTTCAGTGAGCTCGAAGCCGCCGGCGACCGCCGGAGGCGTCGATCCGGACACGCGCGGCTTGCCCGCCGACGCAGTGGTCGTGGAGACGACGAGTGCCACGGTCAGCACGAGTCCGGCCGCCACTCGCCCCGCGCGCGTTCTCCGCCCGAGATCAGTGCGCGTTGCCATTGGCTGCTCCCGCAGTAAGCGCCTGTCCGACCGCGCCATTCGCCGGCCCGGAGGTTGTTGCTGGCGCGGCCGTGCCGTCCGCTGGCACGGAGGTTGTGGCTGGCGCGGCCGTGCCTTCGGCCGGCCCGGAGGTTGTTGCTGGAGCCCCCGCGCCTTCGGCCGGCGCGGTTGTTGCTGGAGCGGCCGCGCCTTGCGGTGACGTTGCGCCCGGCGCCGCCGTAGAGGCCGTCGGATTGCCCACGGCTGCTTCGACCGCGCGCGGGGGCGGCTGATAGACATAGCGCTCGAGCGATCCGAGGAATCCACTGCTGATCTCGGTCCGCGCGTACGTGTCGGGCTTCAGCGCCGCGAGACGGTCGAGGCTCTTCTGCGTCCACGCGTTGTTGAGCCCCCGCCTCATCAGCTCGAGGTTCTTTTCGTGGACCGCGATCGCCTTGTCCTCGAGCGGGTGCGCGGCGTCGGCGAGCTGCTGTTCGTAGCCCTTGAGCGCGTCCCCGCCGAGATCGGCCGGGCGCTCTGACTCGCGCAGGGTCTGGCTGAAATTCGCGTAGATCTCGGCGATGTAGAAGGTGGCCGCTGCGGTGACCTCGCCGACCTGGTAGTCGACCAGCGCGCCGAAGGCTTTGGTCGCAGCATCCATGCTGCGTTGCTTCTCCTTCAGGCTGCTGTCGAAGGGCTGCACGAGCTTGAGCGACGCAAACTGCTCGTAGCTCGGCTTGGACAGCTCCAGTGCCGCGTGCGCCGCGACGTTGCGCGTGCGGTCTGTGCGCTCGCTTCCGGCCGCGCCATCGGCCCGCACGATCTCCTCGAGTTGATGGTGGTACTGGGCCTGATCACCCTTCGACTTGCAGATCTCCGCGATCTTGGAGCGCGTCTCGACTGCCGCTTCGACCGGCTTGGGGAACTCCTCGACATACTTCGAGTACGACGCGAGCGCGCGATCGGCGTTGTTTGCCTGCGCATACAGGTCAGCCGCTTGCAGCAGTGCTTCACCACGCAGCTGCGGATTCGGCGACTCCTTCGCGACCCGCTCGTACTCGCCCGCGGATTGCGACAGCTGCCCGGCCTGTTGATAAGCGTAGGCGATCTGCTTGGTCGCCTCCTTCTGCAGCTCGTGCTCGGGGAAGCTGCGCCGGAACTCATCCAGGATCTGCGCCGCAGCCGTCCAGTCCTTCAGGTGCAGCAAGGCGGCGCCGGCGTCGTACTCCGCCGCCGCGCAGATCTTCGACGTCGGAGCCACCTGCTTGACGCGCACGAAGTCATTCGCCGCGGTGCGGTAATCCCCCGCCTGGTTCGCCTGCTCACCCTGTTTGTAGATGGAGGCCGCGAGGTTCTCGACCAGCCCGGCGCGCGCTGCATCTCCCGGGGGTGTGGCTTCGAGCACGTGCCCGTAGGCCTGCTCCGCGTCCGGGTATTCCGCGAGGCCGAAGGTGGAATGTGCGACGACCAGCCAGGCGTCGCGACGTACGCCCGCGGCCGCGTTCGGGAACTTCTCGATGAGGTGCCGGCCGGAGTCGCGGGCGAGCGCGAGGTCCTTCATCTCGTAGGCGTCTTGTGCCGCCGCGGCCAGCACGACCGCCGCCTGCTCGTGCTGCGGGAAGGCGTCCGCGAACTTGATCGAGCTGTTGATCGTGTCGCGGCGCGCCGAGTCCTTCGCCTCGGCGCTCGCGACCTTCAGATACTCGCGATGCGCGTAGATCGCGGCGTAGCCCGCCGCTGCCGACTTGGCATTTGGCGGGTAATCGTAAGCCGTGGTCTCGTACTCGTGCGCCGCCACGGCGTAGTCGTGATTCTGGAGCATGAGATCCGCGAGCTGATAGTCCATCTGCGGCGCCTGGCTGTCGCCGTGGAACGAGGTGAGAAACGCCCGGTACCAGCGCGTGGCCTCGGCGTAGTTTTCCGCCTGCTGCTCATGCTGCTTCGGATCCTGGTACTGGGCGTGGTAGTAATTCGCCAGGTCCGTGAGGTTGCTCTTCAGGTAACTCAACACTTCCGGCGACTTGTTCACATCGAAGTGATGCCAGTACTCGCTCTGCAGGCCGTACGTCGCCGCGAAGTCCTTCTTGCCGGCGAGCACCAACTGCGGAAATCCGCCTTTCTCGTAGATTTCGACCACCCGCATGCTGAAGCGCGGCGACGACTGGTGGAACGGGTACTGCGCCACGAATGACTTGTAGATCGTGGCGGCGTCCTGGTAGCGGAGCTTCACCAGGTAGAACTCGGCGAGGTAGCGGTAGACGCGGTCCTCGTAGGCTCGGTGCCCGTTGGTGGCGAAGTACGAGCTGATTACGTCCGGACCGCCGATGTTCGAGAAGCTCAGGCTGACGACCTGGAAGGTGTCCTCGACGCGCCGCTGCTCGGCCTCGGTGTGTTTCGCATCGAAGTCATAGCCGTTCTTGACCTTGTAGTCGAGGAACGCGAAGTAGCGGTGCAGAGCCTCCGGGTAGAGTTGCTGCTTGTACAAGGTCCATCCCAGCTTGTAGAGCGCCGGCTCGTAGTACTCCGAGCCGCTCCCGCCATCGACGATTGCCGCGTAGGCGCTCTCTGCCTCCCGATATTTCTTTTGGATGAAGAATCGCTCCGCGCGCCTGAACTGCACCTCGTCCGAGAACCGCGAGTGCGGATTGTTAGCGACCAGCTGCTCCATGACCTTCATGGCGTCCTCGCTCTGGCCGAGCTCGTCGTAGGCACGCGCCTTCTGGTAGAGCACCTGGTCACGGAGCGGGTACTGCGGATACTTCGCGAGCAGCTCGTCGTAGAGTTTGATCGCCTCGAGCGGGCCGGCGCGCGCGGCATCGGCATCCATTCCGGCCGGCAAGGTCAACGGCGTGGCGGCGGTCGCTGACGGGATCCCCGGCTGCGAAGCAGCCCGCTGCTCGAGATCACGTTCCGATGTCGCCACAGGCCCGGAGCCGGCGGCCTGCGCGTGCGCCCGCGCAGCGCTGCGTGCGTCGATCTTCGTGACCGGCGGCGCGCGCAATGCGGCACCCTGGTTTTGCCCGGAGCTCGCCGCGGGTTCGGCCTGAACTGCGCCCGGCGCTGGCGCGCCGGACGGCGCCAGCGTGTTGCTTTGCGCCGCGGCCAGCTCCACGAGCTTGCCGTCGCCCTGGATTCCGAACTCCTTCTCGATCTTCAGGTCGGCCAGGCGCCGCATGGCTTCGGGCGCCAGCTTGCTGTCGGGAGCCTGCTTCAGAAAGTCACCGTAACTCTGCACCGCCCGATCGAGGCCCTGGTCGACCGGTGCCTCCTTGGTGTCCGGCTGCACCTGGTGGAGGGTCGCGAGCGTCCCCGAGCGATCGGCCTGATGAGCGCACGCCGCGATCACCGGCAGGAGGAATGCGACGGCGCGCGCGCGCAGCGGGCGCTTCACGGCGTACCTCCGCTGCCGTGTTCCTTCAGCGCCCTGTCATAGCTGTCGGCCACCGCGTAGCGCGCCTGAACCTGATAGGCCTCGAGGCGCTGGCGCCGAGTGTTGAGCTCATCGATGGCGACCGCTTCGATCACGTGGCCCTGACGGGCGAGAAGCGCATCGACGTGCTCGAGCGCCGCGGCGACTCGTGTGCGCAGACGAGCGATCGACTGGTCGTAGCCCGCGTAACTGTGCACTGCCGCCTGTCGCGCGCGTACGAAAGCGGTGTACTGCTCCTGCAGCGCCCGCACGTCTTCGTTCAGGGCCTGCAGATCCTTGTGAGCCTGCGTCAGCCGCTCCGGGTACTCCGTGTACAGGCGCCATGTGAGTACGCCCCGGAGGTGCTGCACCCTGGCCTGCCAGACGGTGCGTTCCGCGCCGCTGGCGTGTTGAAGCGCCGTGTCGATCTTCCGCAGGCGCTCGAGCGCGACGCGCTCGTCCGCGGTTGCCAGAAGCTCCGGCCGCGGCGCGGTCAGAATGTCCTGAAGACGCTTCTGCAGGTAGTTACGCTGCTCGAGCCGCAGGCGCATCTGCGAGTCCAGCTCCGTGAAGCGCGCATCGACCTTCGGCAGCAGCGGCTCGTAGTTCACCCGGCGCAGACGGATCAAGTCCTCGAAAGCGTCGAAACCGCCCTGCCAGGCGATGAGCCGCCGGTGCAGATCTTCCAGGTCCAGGTAGTTCTGCAGCGCCGTCTGGAAGTCATTCGACGCCATCAGCTCCGTCAGGTAGAAGGTCTCGGGGGTGTCGGGCAGCGTGCGCAGGCGCACGACCCACACGTTGTCCTGCTTGATTTCCTCGCGCACCAGGGCTTTGAGAAAGTTACCGGCGCGGATGCTCCGCATGGAGGCATCCACCTTCTCCAGCTCCTTGTTGAATGAATCGAGCGCCTGGCCATAAAGAAGCGCCGCGCGCCCGTAGACCCGCAGCTTGCTGTAGGCGAACGGCAGAGCGAGCTTGGCTTCCTGCACCGCGGCATCGGTTCCATCGCGCTGGATGAGCATCCCCCACGGCACGAGCGCCTTCTGGTAGTCATGTGCCGAGGCTTCGGCCCAACCGGTGCTGAGCAACGCGCGATTGGAATACGGCCCCTCGAGGCGGACGCGATCGAAGGCGAGCTGTGCGTGGGCATAGTCCTCCGACCGCAACATGATGCTGCCGAGGACCATGTTTGATTTGTCCCGGATCGCCGAGGTGGCCGTTTCACGGCTCTGGATCTGGCCGGCCTTATCCAGCTGCCGCAGGGCGTCAGGGCTATGGCCCGCCTGCAGCAGGGCAATACCGAGGTTGTAGGCGGCAAATCCCTTCAAGCTCTCGGCGGACTGCAGGCGTCTCAGCACTTCCACCGCGTCGGCCGGGCGGCCGAGCGCGAGGTAGACATTGGCGCGAAGGAACTCGATGTCATCCTTGATGTCGTCGGGGACGGTCCCCTGAATCCGCTCGAGAGCGTGCAGCGCATCCTCCGGCTGATCCTTCTGGAACTCGATGCGCGCCAGACGGTACGCCGCCTCGTTCTTGACGGGTTGCTCGACATCAGCATCGAGCACCGCCTTGATCGCACGCCCGGCACGCAGATGCATCCGGTAGCGCAGCTCGAAGTCGCCAACCGAAAAGTCCGCCTGCTTGATGTGATACTGGAGCGAGTCCAGCTCCGGCTCGTCGAGGCGATGGTGTTGGGCGAGCTCGGAGTCGAGCCGCTCCAGAGCGTCGAAATACTGTCCCTGATACGCCTGATACAGCGCCTCGCCGAAATAGAGGTCGCGCAGATCGGCAGCCGGCGACGGCCGCGCCGTGGCTGCCGCCA
>Ga0306921_10002903_pt1 | contig 17243 bp, 15 predicted proteins | sample sta12Cox44000080_FD_203760 | JGI IMG/M metagenome (GOLD analysis project Ga0306921, IMG submission 203760) | Lab enrichment of tropical soil microbial communities from Luquillo Experimental Forest, Puerto Rico - statoxic.12C.oxic.44.000.080 (v2)... | ecosystem: Environmental > Terrestrial >... | reverse complement strand
TGCACCAGTACCGGCCGGCGCACCGGCTTGGGCGCGCGGCGGTCGAGCCAGGAGAGCGCCAGCTCGAACACCGGCTGCGGTTGGCCCAGCGTGTCGAGGAGATGGCGCAGGCTGGCGATCTGGTCCTCAGCCTGGCGATGGGCGAGCGGCGGCAGCGTTTCGACGTCGACGGCGTGGATGCGGGCCACGATCTCGCCGAGCTGGCCCGCGATCTTCTGGCGCGCCGCGGCGTAGGGCGGATCACGCAGCAGCTTGCGCGCGATCGCGATGCCCGCGATGCGGCGCATGACATAGGCCTCGCCCAGGCCGTCTTGCGGTGCGAGCTCGAACAGCACTTCCGGCGCGCGCACGCCGCCCTGCCAGGCCGCCCGCAGCACGCGGAACTCGGTGGCGCGGTCGAGCGCGGCCGACCGCTCGCGCTCGCCTTTGCTGGCGCTCGGCGGATCGCGGCGCAGGATCAACGCGTGTCGCTTGCCGTCGACCACGGCATCGAAGCTCCAGGTCTGGCGCGAGGCGCCGCCCGATTCGCGGGTGAGACCTTCGATCGCGGCGCGTCCGCCGAAATGCCGGCCGGCGGCGCTCGCCAGCACGGCGGCGACCTCGTCCGCTTCGCTTCCCCCGATGTGAACGGTCATTCACGAGACTGTGGCACAGCACCTGTCGCGTGGTAAGAGGGCCGCGCCCAAGCGGGGAGCCCAGAGGAGCGAAGACCACGTGACGCAGACTTACGAGGCGATGAACGGCCTCTTTCTCGAAGACCTCAAGGTTGGCCAGTCGGCCATGTTTGGCCGCACGGTCACCGAAGCCGACATCGCGGCCTTCGCCGGCGTCTCGGGCGACACCAATCCCATCCATCTGCACGACGGCTTCGCCCGCACCACGCGCTTTGGCCAGCGCATCGCGCACGGCATGCTGAGCGGCAGCTTCATCTCGACGGTGATCGGCACCAAGCTGCCGGGGCCGGGCGCGGTCTATATCTCCCAGACCATGAACTTCAAGGCGCCGGTGATCATCGGCGACACCATCACCGCCATCGCCACCATCACCGCCATCGATTCCCAGCGGCGGCGCGTGACCTTGAAGACGCAGTGCCTCAACGGCGACAAGGTGGTGATCGACGGCGAGGCCACCGTCCTGGTGCCGCGGCGCGACGCGGCATGATCCCGGCCTTCGACCATTGGCAGAAGGTCACGGCGCCGGGAAAGGGCGGCGCGGTCGCGCTCGGCAATTTCGACGGCGTGCACAAGGGTCACCAGGCGCTGCTGGCGCGCGCTGCCGAGCAGGCCAAGGCGCTCGGCGCACCGCTTGCGGTGCTGACCTTCGAGCCGCATCCGCGCCGCTTCTTCGTGCCTGACACGGCGCCGTTCCGGCTGACCATGCTGCCGGCCAAGCTCCGGCTGCTCGAGCAATATGGCGTGCAGGCCGTGCTCGCCCAGCACTTCGACACCGCCTTCGCCGCGCTCTCCGCCGACGCCTTTGTCGACGAGGTGCTGCTGGCCGGGCTCGGTGCGCGCCACGTGGTGTGCGGTTACGATTTCACCTTTGGCGCGCGGCGCGGCGGCAATGTCGAGATGCTGCGCGAGATGGGCGCCAGGAAGGGCTTTGGCGTCACGGTGCTCGACCCGGTGATGCGCGAGGGCGAGATCTACTCCTCGACCTCGATCCGCGAAGCGCTGCGTGTCGGCTGGCCGAGCGAGGCAGCCGAGCTGCTGGGCCACGCCTGGGAGATCGAAGGCATCGTCGAGGAGGGTGACAAGCGCGGCCGCACCATCGGTTTTCCGACCGCCAACGTGGCGCTCGGCGAGCATCTGCGGCCCCGCTTCGGCGTCTATGCCGTGCGCGCGTTGATCGAAGGCAAGTGGCGGAACGGCGTCGCCAACCTCGGCCGCCGGCCAACCATCGGCAAGCTCAAGGAGAACTTCGAGGTCAACGTCTTCGACTTTTCGGGCGATCTCTACGGCAAGACCCTGCGCGTCGCCCTGGTCGATTTCATCCGACCGGAGATGAAGTTCTCCGGCCTCGATCAATTGAAGGCGCAGATCGCCGCCGACGCCGAGGCGGCGCGCACCATCCTCAGCGCTTGAACGGCAGGGTGCCCTTCCACAAGGGCGCCGCCATGGTTTCCGCCACATCGGTGAACATCGCGTTGAAAGCGATGCTGATGCGTTCCTCGCTGGTGCGATTGGGCGGCACGCTGTGCGAGAGGTAGGCCGGAAACATGACGATGCGGCCGGGCTTGGTCTGCACGGTCATGCGATTGCCGTTGAAGCGGTTGAGCTGCTTGGCGCGCGGCATGAAGGCGACCGCGCCGGGACGCGGGTCGGTGAACTCGATGGCGTCGGCGCCGCTTGGCGTCTTCACGTAGTAGACACCGCTGACATAGTTGTTGGGATGGGTGTGGGCGCTGTTCTGGCCGCCGGTCGGGTTGAAGTTGGCCCAGCAGCCGGTGATGGCGAAGTCCTTATAGTCGACCTGCATGAAGTCGAGGCTGGCCTTCACTGCCTTGCGCAAGAGCTCGGTGAGTTCGGCGAACTCCGGCAGCTCCTGCATGTTGGGATCGGTCTGCCAGGTGCCGCCGGGTGCGGCCTGCTTGCGCTCGCCGGTCAGCCGCTCGATCTCGCCGAGCAGGCGCTTGTTGAAGGCCTCGGCGAAGGCCGGCTGCAGGTCGACGATCCAGATCGGCGTGGGAAAGAATTCCTGCACGCTGGTGTTGGCGAACATGGCGGCAATGTACGCCCGGCCGAGAACCCTTCAAACGCGCCTTTTCGGCGCTTTTCCAACGCCTTGACCCCCAGCACCCCCGTCCCTAGATTGCCCGCCCCATGGAGATAAGGGCCTCTCGGGAGCGAATTAGCCGCCCGGTCCGCTAGCCAAGCGGCCGGGTCTTTTTGATGCCTGCCTGTTGCGTGCCGGGAAGACCTCGGCGCCTCCCGCCCGAACCTCACGAGTCAGCTGTGACAACCGATTACAAATCCAGCGTCTTCCTGCCCAAGACCGATTTTCCCATGCGCGCCGGCTTGGCGAAGAGGGAGCCCGAGCTCCTGAAGCGCTGGGCCGACATGAAGTTGTTCGAGCGCCTGCGCGCCGAGAGCAAGGGTCGGCCAAAGTTCGTGCTGCATGACGGCCCGCCCTATGCCAATGGCAACCTCCATATCGGCCATGCGCTAAACAAGATCCTGAAGGACCTGGTGAGCCGCACCCAGCAGATGCTGGGCAAGGACTCGCACTACGTGCCCGGCTGGGACTGCCACGGGCTGCCGATCGAATGGAAGATCGAGGAAGAGTACCGCGCCAAGAACAAGGACAAGGACCAGGTGCCGGTCGGCGAGTTCCGCCGCGAATGCCGCGCCTTCGCCGACCACTGGATCACCGTGCAGCGCGAGGAATTCAAGCGGCTCGGGGTCGACGGCGACTGGGATCACTACTACTCGACCATGAAGTATGAGTCCGAGGCGGTGATCGCGGGCGAGCTCGGCAAGTTCCTGATGAATGGTGGGCTCTACAAGGGCTCCAAGGCGGTGCTGTGGAGCGTGGTTGAGAAGACTGCACTCGCCGAGGCCGAGATCGAGTATCACGACCACACGTCGGACACGATCCACGTGCGCTTTCCGGTGCTCAAGTCGAAGGGCGGCGAGCTCGACGGCACGTCGGTCGTGATCTGGACGACGACGCCGTGGACCATCCCGGGCAACCGCGCGCTCGCCTACGGTCCCGACATCGCTTACGCACTAGTCGAGGTCGTTGAGGCAGGCGAGGGCAGCCGCGCCAAGGTGGGCGAGAAGATGGTGCTCGCCAAGGAACTGGTCGGCATCGTCGCGCAAGAGATCAAGGCCACGCTCAAGATCGTCGCTGACCTCGCCGCCGAAGATCTCGAGGGCCTGGTCGCCGCCCATCCGCTGCGCGGCCAGGGCTACGACTTCGACGTGCGGCTGCTGCCCGGCGCCTTCGTCACCGCGGATGCCGGCACGGGCTTCGTGCATATCGCGCCGGGGCACGGTGCCGACGACTACGAGCTGGGCGTCGCCAATGGCGTCGAAGTGCCCGACACCGTAGCCGAGGACGGCAGCTACTACCCGCACGTGCCGCTGTTCGCCGGCAAGCGCGTCTATACGCCGGAGGGCAAGAAGGGCGACGCCAATCGTGCGGTCACCCAGGCGCTCGATGGGGCGGGCGAGCTCCTGGCCGCGGGTCGCATCACGCACAGCTATCCGCATTCCTGGCGGTCCAAGGCGCCGGTGATCTTCCGCAACGCGCCGCAATGGTTCATCGCCATGGACAAGCCGATCCAGGAGATCGGCGGCACCTTGCGCGAAAAAGCTCTCGCGGCGATCGATTCAACCCGCTTCGTGCCGCAGGCCGGCTACAACCGCCTGCGCTCGATGATCGAGCAGCGTCCCGACTGGTGCGTGTCGCGTCAGCGGGCCTGGGGCGTGCCGATCGCGGTGTTCGTCGACAAGCAGACCGGCGAGCCGTTGCGCGATCCTGAGGTGATGGGCCGCGTCGTCGAGGCCTTCAAGGCGGAAGGCGCCGACGTGTGGTTCGAGAGCCCACCCGAGCGCTTCCTCGGCAACAAGTACAAGTCGAGCGACTTCGAGCAGGTGAAGGACATCCTCGACGTCTGGTTCGATTCCGGCTCGACGCACGCCTTCACGCTCGAGGGCAATCCCGAGCTGAAATGGCCGGCCGATCTTTACCTCGAAGGTTCCGACCAGCATCGCGGCTGGTTCCATTCCTCGCTGCTGGAGAGTTGCGGCACGCGCGGCCGGGCGCCCTACGATGCGGTGCTGACGCACGGCTTCACGCTCGACGAGCAGGGCCGCAAGATGTCCAAGTCGCTCGGCAACATCACCGCGCCGCAGGAAGTGTGCGACCAGTACGGTGCCGACATCCTGCGGCTCTGGGTGGTTGGCACCGACTACACCGAGGACCAGCGCATCGGCCCCGAGATCCTGAAGCACCAGGCCGAGGCTTATCGCCGGCTACGCAACACGCTGCGCTACCTGCTGGGCAGCCTGAACGGCTTCACCGCGGCCGAGACGGTCGGGCATGCCGAGTTGCCGGAGCTCGATCGCTGGGTGCTGCATCGCCTGGCCGAGCTTGACGCCATGTTCCGGCAAGCCGTCGACGACTTCGATTTTCACAAGATCGCCACCGAGCTGCACAATTTCTGCGCAGTCGATCTCTCGGCGTTCTATTTCGACATCCGCAAGGACGCGATCTATTGCGACGCTCCCAAGGCGCTGCGCCGGCGCGCCGCGCGCACCGTCATGGCTGAGGTCTTCTCTTTCCTCACCGCCTGGCTCGCCCCCATCACCTGCTTCACCGCCGAGGAGGCGTGGCTGCTAAGGCCGAAGGACGTGCCGGACGGCAAGGCCGACAGCGTGCATCTGCGCCTCTATCCGACGATCCCGGCGAGCTGGCTCGATCCGGCCCTGGGTGAGAAGTGGAAAACCGTGCGCGCGCTGCGCCGCGTCGTGACCGGTGCTCTGGAGCTCGAGCGCGCCGAAAAGCGCATCGGCTCCAGCCTGCAGGCGGCGCCCCATGTCCATGCCGCCTCGGAATACATCGCCGCCATGAAAGACCTCGACCTTGCCGAGATCAGCATCACCTCGGGTGGCGACCTGGTGGCAGGCGACCCGCCACCCGGCGCCTTCACCTTGCCCGATGTGGCCGGCGTCGGCGTGGTGCCCGCCCTGGCGCATGGCGAGAAATGTGCGCGCTGCTGGCAGGTGCTGGAGGAGGTCGGCAAGTCGCCCAAGCACCCCCTGATTTGCCGCCGCTGTGAAGGGGCGGTGGCGTGAGGCCGATCGATCGCCAGGCCATGATCCTGGTCGTCGCGACCCTGATCATCGACCAGCTCTCCAAGGAGCTGCTGCTGCGCTGGCTCTCGAAGGTGGGGCCGCCGCCTATCGTCCCGGTGATCGACGGTTTCTTCCGTTTCGTGATCGTTTGGAATCCCGGCGTGAGCTTCGGCATCCTGGGCGGCGACAAGGCCCTGCCGCCGTGGGTCCTGTCGGGTGTCGCGGTGGTGGTGTGCATCGGGCTGTTCGTCTGGCTGCGACGAACCGACCGACCCCTCACCGGATGGGGCATTGGCCTTGTCATAGGCGGCGCCATCGGCAATGTTATCGACCGCGCGCGCTGGGGCGCGGTGTTCGATTTTGCCGATTTCCATGTGCGCCAATGGCATTGGCCCGCCTTCAACGTCGCCGACTCGGCGATCGTGGTAGGTGTCGGGCTTATGCTGATCGATTCCCTGATCGGAGAAAAAAGACGCGCGCCCTGATAAGGCCATGATCGGTGAACAAAAAAGAGCCCCAATGATGCGACGGACGACTTTCACCCCCACAGCCCTGATCGCACTCCTGACTATGGCGCTTGGCGGCTGCAGCGCCTTCGAGAACCTGGGCGGCGGCAAGAAAGTGTCGCCCGACGAATTCAAGATCGTCTCCCATTCGCCGCTTACCATGCCGCCCAACGCTGAGCTGCGTCCGCCGCGGCCGGGCGAGCCGCGTCCGCAGGAGGTCACGCCCGCCGACCAGGCCAAGGAGGCGCTGTCGCCCACCCTGGCCGGGCGCGTGCAAGATCGGGTCGCCGGCAAGCAGCCTGCGACTCCGGGCAACGCGTCGGAGCAGGCGCTGGTCGCCAAAGCGAGTTCGGGCGCGGGCGGCGTTGATCCCAACATCCGCGCCGTGGTCAACAAGGACACCAAGACCATTGCCGACAACGACAAGTCGTTCATCGACAGCCTGATCTTCTGGCAGGATAAGGCCCCCAGCGGGACGATCATCGACCCGACCAAGGAGCAGCAGCGGATTCGCGACGCCCAGGCGAGCGGGCAGCCGTCGTCGGCGCCGACGCCGACCATCGAGCGGCGCAAGCGCGGCCTGCTCGAAGGCATCTTCTGAGCACGGACCATATGCCGCGCCGCCGAGCAGTGATCGGCGGCATCGTCGCGGGTGCCATCCTTTCTCCGCCAGCGTCGGCCCTCGCCACGCTCCTGAAGGTCGGCCGGCGACCCGCCGAGACCTTCACGCTTTCCAACGGCTTGCAGGTCATCGTGCTGCCGTCGGCGCGCGCGCCGATCGTGAACCAGCTCGTGGCCTACAAGGTCGGCAGCGCCGACGAGACGCTCGGCCAGACCGGCGTCGCCCACTTCCTCGAGCACATGATGTTCAAGGGCACGTGGTCGATCGGCCCGACGGAGTTTTCGCGCACGATCTCGCGCAACGGCGGGCGCGACAACGCCTATACCAGCTTCGACGTCACCGGCTACCACCAGACCATCGCTTCCGACCGGCTCGAGCTGGTCATGCGCATGGAAGCCGACCGCATGGTCAACCTGCGCCTCAGCGAACGGGAGCTCATTCCCGAGCGCCAGGTCGTGCTCGAGGAGCGGCGCATGCGGGTCGACAACGTGCCGGCCGAGTTGCTCGACGAGGCGGTCCGCGAGCAGCTGTTCGGACGCGGCCGGCCCTACGGCATGCCGACCGCGGGTTATGCCGACGACGTCAAGAAGCTCAGCGTCACCGACCTCGCGAATTTCTACCGCAAGCACTATGGGCCCAATAACGCCGTTCTGATCGTGGCGGGCGACGTCAAGGTCGATGCGGTGCGCAAGCTCGCCGAGAAGTACTACGGGCCGATTGCAAAGGTCCACCTCGAGCCGCGCCGGCGGCCCACAGAGGGCGGGCCTGGCCTGCCGCAACGCGTGATCCGCGCCGATGCGCGCGTCGTCGAGCCCAACTGGTCGCGCGATTTCCTCGCCCCTTCCTACGCCGCGGGTGAAAGCAGACACGCGCATGCGCTGCAGGTGCTGGCGCGATTGTTTGGCGACGGCGAGACCAGCCGGCTGTGGAAGGCATTGGTGGTCGACTCCAAGCTCGCATTGTCGGCCTCGGCCGGCTACAGCGCGTCGAGCCTTGGCCTCAGCAACCTCGGCATCTCGGTGCATCCCGCCGCGCAGGCCGCCATGGCGGCAGTCGAAAGCGCCGTCGCCGACCAGATGAAGAAGGTGCTGGACGGCGAGGTGACGGCCGAGGAGGTCGAGCGGGCGCAGAACCGGCTGCTCGCCGGGGCGATCTATTCGCAGGACTCGCTGGCGAGCGGGCCGCGCCTTTATGCCTCGGCACTGTCGACCGGCAGTACTATGGTCGATATCGATGCCTGGCCCGAGCGTGTCGCGGCCGTCCGGCCCGAGCATGTCGTAGCTGCCGCCCAGCACGTCTGGCGCGACGACGGCGCGGTGACCTCGCTGCTCACACCGGCGGAAGGCGCCAAATGAGGTCACGGCTGGGCGCGCTGGTCGCGTGCGTCGTCGGGCTCCTGGCGGCGCATGCCGAGGCGGTTGAGGTCAAGGAGATCACCACGCCGCTCGGCCTCAAGGCCTGGCTGGTCGAGGATAAGAGCACGCCCGTCGTGGCGCTGAGCTTTGCTTTTGCCAGCGGCAGCGCATCGGAGCCAGCCGACCAGAAGGGTGTGACCAGCCTCGCCGCCATGCTGCTGACCGACGGGGCGGGACCGCTCGACGCCCAGGCCTTCAAGCAGCGCCAGCAGGATGCCGCGGCCTCGCTCGGCTTCTCCGCTTCGTCCGACCGGCTGAGCGGCAGCCTGCGCGTCCTGTCGGCCAATCGCGAGCAGGGCTTCGAGCTGCTGCGACTGGCGCTCTCTGAAGCCCGCTTCGACGAAGACATGATCGAGCAGCGTCGCGCCCAGGTGATCGGCGCGCTCAACCAGGCGACGCAACGGCCGGCCGCGGTAGCGCAGCGCACGCTCGCGGCGACGGTGTTTGCCGGGCATCCCTATGCCCAGAACACGTCGGGTCTGCGCGAAAGCCTCAAGACCGTGACCGCGGCCGACCTCAAGGCGCGCGCCCAGGCCCTGCTGGTCCGCGCCGGCCTCACCATCACGGCGGTGGGCGACATCGACGACTCCGAACTCGCGCAGCAGCTCGACAAGGCCTTCGGCGGTTTGCCGCTCGGTGCCGAGCCGCCGCCGCTGCCCGACTGGACGCCGACCAGCAAGCCGCGCACCGTGACCGTCGAGCGGGCCGTGCCACAGAGCGCCATCCTGATGGCCATGCCCGGCATCCCGCGCGACGATCCGGACTGGTACGCCTATCTGGTGATGAGCAACATCCTTGGCGGCGGCCAGCAGTCGCGCCTGTTCAGCGAGGTGAGGGAGAAGCGCGGGCTGGCTTACAGCGTCTCCGCGGGCGTCCGCACCTATCGCAAGGCGGCGTTGATGGTGATCACCTCGGGCAGCGCCACCGAGAAGGTGGCCGAGACGCTGCGCGTGATCAGGACCGAGCTGGTGCGGTTGCGCACCGAGGGCGTGAGCGAGCAGGAACTCGCCGATGCCAAGACCTATCTCAGCGGCGCGGTGGCGCTGTCGCTCGATTCTTCAGGCGCCATCGCCGGCCTGATGCAGAGCCTGCAGCTCGACGGCTTGCCGCGCGATCATCTCGACAAGCGGCCGGCGCTGATCGCCTCGGTCAAGCTCGAGGATGTGCGCCGCGTCGCCCGCCGCGTACTGCGCGACGAGGCGATGACCACGGTGGTGGTCGGCAAGCCGGCCAGCCCGCCGCCGCCCGCCGAAAAGGAGTAACGCCGGTATCTTTCCCAAAGGCAGAAGTCGTAGACTGCGCGCCCATGAGCGCGCCCAGCCAAGCCCTGCGCCGTCTGCCCTCGACGCTGGTCAACCAGATCGCCGCCGGCGAGGTGGTCGAGCGGCCGGCCAGCGCGGTGAAGGAGCTGGTCGAGAACGCGATCGACGCCGGCGCTAGGCGCATCTCGGTGGCCCTCAAGGAAGGCGGACGCACCTTCATCTCCGTCGTCGATGACGGCAGCGGCATGTCGCCCGACGAGCTCAGGCTCGCGGTCGAGCGGCACTGCACGTCCAAGCTGCCCGACGACGATCTCACCCATATCCGCACCCTGGGGTTTCGCGGCGAAGCCTTGCCGTCGATCGCCTCGGTGAGCCGCTTCACCATCACCTCGCGGCCAGCCGGCGCCGACAGCGCGTTCAGCTTGGCGATCGATGGTGGGCGCAAAGGCGAGCCCAAGCCCGCCGCCCATCCGCCGGGCACCCGCGTTGAGGTGCGCGATCTTTTCTTCGCCACGCCCGCCCGGCTGAAATTCCTCAAGGAGCCGCGCACCGAATCGAGCCATGTCGCCGACACCATCCGCCGGCTTGCCATGGCCCATCCCGACCTCTCTTTCCGGCTGGAGAGCGAGGAACGCACCTTGCTCGACCTGCCGATGGCGGTGTCGCAGCTCGAGCGGCTGGCCGCCATCATGGGCCGCGAGTTCGCCGACAACGCGCTCAAGATCGACGCCAACCGCGAGGGCTTTCGCCTCACCGGCTATGCCGGCTTGCCGACCCTCAACCGGCCGAGCGGCCAGCATCAGTATCTCTTCGTCAACGGCCGGCCGGTGCGCGACAAGCTCCTGGCCGGCGCGGTGCGCGGCGCCTACCAGGATTTCCTGGCGCGCGATCGCCATGCCATGGTGGCGCTGTTCCTCGACGCCCCGACCGATCTGGTCGACGTCAACGTCCATCCCGCCAAGACCGAGGTGCGCTTCCGCGACGCCGGCATCGTGCGCGGCCTGATTGTCGGCGCGTTGCGCACCGCCCTGTCGGCCGCCGGCCACCGCGCCAGCACGACCGTGGCCGACGCAGCGCTCGGTGCCTTCCGTCCGCACACCGGCTACTCGACGCCGTTGCCGATGGGCAATGGCCACGTCGCCACGGTGCCGCGCGGACTGGCCGAGCCGGCGATGCAGTTCATGGCGCCGTTCGATGCGCCCTCCGCCCGCTTCGAACAGCCGGTTGAGCAGCCGGCCGGCGAGATCGCCGCCGGCAACTTTCCCTTGGGCGTGGCACGGGCGCAGCTGCATGAAACCTACATCGTGGCGCAGACCGACCAGGGGGTCGTGATCGTCGATCAACACGCCGCCCACGAGCGGCTGTTGCACGAGAAACTCAAGAACCAGCTCGAGGCCGAGGGCGTGAAGCGCCAGGCGCTGCTGTTGCCCGAAGTCGTCGAGGTCGGCGAGGACGGTGCCCGCCGGCTCACCCAGCGCGCCGCCGAGCTCGCCGACATGGGCCTGGTCCTGGAGCCGTTCGGTTTGGGCGCCGTCGTGGTGCGCGAGACGCCGGCGCTCTTGGGCGAGGCCGACATCCAGAGCTTGGTGCGCGATCTCGCCGACGAGCTGGCCGAGATGGGCGATCACCTGTCGCTCAAGGAGAAGGTCGAAGAAGTGTGCGGCACGCTCGCCTGCCACACCTCGGTGCGCGCCGGCCGGCGGCTGACGGTCGAGGAGATGAACGCGCTGCTGCGCCAGATGGAGGCGACGCCGCATTCGGGCCAGTGCAATCACGGCCGGCCGACCTATGTCGAACTCAAGCTGGCCGACATCGAGCGGCTGTTTGGAAGACGATGACCCGATCACTGCCGTTGGTGCTGGCGTTGTTCCTTTCCTCGGCGGCCGTCGCCCAGCCGGCGACGCCGCTCGACGGCCAATGGCGCGGCACCAGCGACGGCGGCTCGTGCAATGCGCCGCTCGACTATGTGATCACCATCGAATCCGGCATCGTCGACGGCTCGGCGTTCGACACCACGACCAGGGGACCGCAGCCCAACCTCAAGAAGGCGCCGCCGCCGGCGCCCGGGCCCGGCCTGTGGCAGGTCTACGGTGTCGCCAAGGGTGATTCGTTCCCGCTGACGGCCTACGCCTCAGTGCAGGGCGCCGCCCGGCGCTCGACCAAGCTCGCGGTCGTCGCCCAGGGCAACACCCTCACCGTGACCGAAAGCGGCGGCTGCGGTCGCACGGCCCGACTGAGCCGCGGTTAGGATCGTTTTCCAGCTTTTCCGGCTTTCTTCCACGGGTTGGAAAACGGCTCGATGCCGATGCCATAAGGCTTTTAGGCCATTGGTTTCCGTTTCCGGGAGTCACCACGTCTTTTTTGCGCCCTAGCCCGCGGCGAGCTGGATCACGTTCCAGGATGCCGGCGCCAGTTTGGCGCTCAGCGTCTCGCCCGTGGCCCGCACCGCCGCAAGCGGCTTGGGCGCGATGCGCTCAGGCGCGTCCTTGGAGTTGATCGCCTTCAGGTCGGGATCGCAGAGTTGTAGCGCCTGCTTGACCGACAGGGTCTTGAACCCGCCCGCCAGGAGCTCGAGCGGCAGTTCTTCGGTGAGGCTGCGGTTCAGCGCGAACACGGTGAGCATGCCCGCCTTGTCGTCGTGCACGGCCGCGAGCTTGAGGTAGGGCACGGCGGGCAGCGGAAAGAACTCGTCGATCGGTCCGTTGGGATCGTTGTAGCGCGCGGCATAAGTCGGCGAATCGACCAGCGCTTTCAGCACACGGCCGCGCCCCATCCGGCTGAAATGGGCGAAGGGATGGAAGATGGTCTGCCGCCAGGCCGAGCCGCCGGTCTCGGTCATGATCGGCGCGATGGCATTGACCAGCTGGGCGAGGCAGGCCGCGGTGATGCGATCGGCATGATTCAACAGCGAGATGCAGCAGCCGCCGAAGGCCAGCGCATCCTCCATGTTGTAGATCTCCTCGAGGATCTTGGGCGCGATCGGCCAGCCCGGCAGGACGCGGGTGCGGCGGTCGCGCCGTGTGCGGTACCACACGTTCCATTCGTCGAACGACAGCATGATGCGCTTGGACGAGCGGCGCTTGGCGGCGACGGCATCGGCGATCGCCACCACCTCCTCGATGAAGGTGTCCATCAGATCGCAGCTCGCCAGGAAGGCCGGCGTGTCGCCGTCGTAGTTGTTGAGGTAGGTGTGCAGCGAGATGTACTCGACATAGTCGAAAGTGTGCTCGAGCACGGTCTCTTCCCAGGCGCCGAACGTCGGCATGCGCCGGCCCGACGAGCCGCAGGCGGCCAGTTCGAGCGAGCGGTCGACCCATTTCATCATCTTGGCCGCCTCGACGGCGATGCGGCCGTATTCCTCGGCGGTCTTGGCTTCCATTTGCCAGTGCCCATCCATCTCGTTGCCGAGGCACCAGAACTTCACCGCATGCGGCTCGGCCCAGCCGTGCTTACGGCGCAGGTCCGAAAGCGCTGTGCCCGAGGGATGGTTGCAGTATTCGACCAGGTTGCGGGCGGCATCGCCGGCGCGGGTGCCGAGATTGACCGCCAGCATCGGCTCGATGCCGGCCATGCGGCACCAGTCGATGAACTCGTTGGTGCCGAACTGGTTGCTCTCGGTCGACATCCAGGCGAGATCCAGGCGCGTCGGGCGCTGGTCGACCGGGCCGACGCCGTCCTCCCAATTGTAGCCCGAGACGAAGTTGCCGCCGGGATAGCGCATGACGGTGGGGTTGAGCTCGCGCACCAGCGCCATGACGTCCTGGCGGAAGCCCTTGGCGTCGGCTGCGGGATGGCCGGGCTCGAAGATGCCGCCATAGATGCAGCGGCCGAGATGCTCGATGAACGAGCCGAACAGGCGGGAATGGGTGGTGCCGATCGCGAAATCGCGATGCAGGCGGACGTCGACGTTACGCATGGCGGACGGCTCCAGTGGACGGGACTTCGGGAGACAGCACCGAGCTCTTGAGGAGCTGGGAGTAGGGATGTTGCGGGTTGTCGAGCACGGCACGCGCCTGGCCGCTTTCGACTACCTCGCCGCGCCGCATGATGATGATGCGGTCGCTGACATAGTAGGCGGTGGCGAGATCGTGCGTGATGTAGACGATCGACACGCGCTCGCGCCGGCAGAGGTCGCGCAGCAGGTTGACAATCGAGGCGCGCAGCGAGGCATCGATCATCGACACCGGCTCGTCGGCCACCAGCAACGCCGGCCGCGAGATCAGTGCCCGCGCGATCGCCACGCGCTGCAACTGGCCGCCCGACAGCTCGTGGGGAAAGCGGCCGCGCACCTCGGCCAGCGACAGGCCGACATCCTTCAGGGCGCGGTCGGCGGCCTCGGCGATGGCCGGCTCGTTCGTAAGGCCTGCCATGCGCCGCGCCGTGGCGAACAGGTAGCGGTCGACCCGCTTCATGGGATTGAACGCCTCGAAGGGGTTCTGGAAGATCGGCTGGACCTCGCGCATGAAGGCAAGCCGCGACGGCAGCCTGGCAAGATCGGCACCGCGGAAGCGGATCGCGCCCGACGTCGGCGGCACCAGGCCCAGGATCATGCGGGCGAGCGTGGTCTTGCCGCTGCCCGACTCGCCCACGACGGTGAAGATTTCTGGCTTGTCGGCGTCGAGTCGCAGGCTGACGTCGTTGACCGCGGTGACGCGGCGGCGCGTCAGCAGGCCGCCGGAATAAGTCCGCGACACGCGATCGACTTCGAGCAGGGCGGGACTCATGGCGCGGCCACCTGGTCGGCGTGGAAGCAGGCGGCGCGATGGCCTGGGGCCACCTCGGTCATGGGCGGAGCGTCGCGGCGACAGATGTCGGTTGCCAAGGGACAGCGCGGATGGAAGCGGCAGCCCGCCGGCGGGTCGGCGAGGTTGGGCGGCGTGCCGCCGAGCCCTTCCTTGGGCGCGCTGTCGCCCAGTCGCGGCAGGCTCGCGATCAGGTGGCGCGTGTAGGGATGGCGGGGCCGGCGGAAGACGTCGGCGGTGCGGCCTTCTTCGACCAGGCGGCCGGCATACATGATGCCCAGCCGATCGGCGAGATTGGCGTGCACCGCCATGTCGTGGGTGACGAAGATGATCGAGGAGCCCAGCTCGCGCTGCACTTCGTGGATCATCGCCAGTACGCCCTTCTGCACCACCACGTCGAGCGCGGTGGTCGGCTCGTCGGCGATGATGAACTCGGGCCGGCATACGGTCGCAAGCGCGATGGTGACGCGCTGGCGCATGCCGCCCGACAGCTGATGGGGAAAGGCGTCGAGCACGTCGGGTCCGAGATGCAGGCGCTCGAGATGAGCGCGCACGGCGTCGAGGAACTCCGCCATGCTGCCGCCGACATGGCGGAAGGCGAAGTCGACGAAAGCGTGGCGGACCCGGCGCACCGGGTTCAGCACGTTCATCGAGCCCTGCATGATGTAGCTGAGATGCTTCCAGCGGATGTCGGCCAGGCTTTCGCGCTCGATGGCGTGGATGTCGACCGTGCGATCGCGGAAATTAAACACCACCGAGCCCGCCAGCACCTGCAGCGGCGGCTGGATCGCATTGGCGATGGTCTTGATCAGCGTGGTCTTGCCGCTGCTCGATTCGCCCGCCAGCCCATAAATCTCGCCGGGGGCGATGGCGAGGCTGACATCGTCGACCGCGCGCACCTCGCGCCGCACGCCGAACGCCGAAGTGCGGTAGTAGGCCTTGAGGCCCTCGACGGCGAGCACCGGCGAGCTCATGCGCCGGTCCTGCCGAGCCGGCTGCGCGGATCGATGTACTCGTTCATCGACACCGCGAGCAGGAACAGGCCGATGAACAGCATCACCACCAGCAGCACCGGGAAGAAGATCCACCACCAGATGCCGGCGACCAGGGCGGTGTGCTGGTTGGCCCAATAGATCATCACGCCGACCGTCGGCGTGTTGATGTCGGTGAAGCCCAGCACCGACAGCGTGACCTCGAGTCCGATCGACCAGTTGATGTTGTTCATGGTGGTCGAGAACACGATCGGCAGCACATAGGGCAGGTGCTCCTCGATCAGGATCTGGCGCGTGCTCATGCCCGAGAAGATCGCCGATTCGGTGAACTCGCGATGGCGGAGACTCATCGCCACCGAGCGGATCAGGCGCGCGTCGTACGACCAGCCGAGGCAGGCCATCATCAGGGCGAGCAGGCCCCACGACATGTGATCCTTCATCACGAAATAGAACAGCACCAGGATGGGGAACAGCGGGATGACAATGAAGGTGTCGTTGATCGACATCAGGGCACGGTCCACCAGCCCGCCCGAGTAGCCGGCGACCAGGCCGATCACCAGGGCGAGCAGGCGGCTCAGCACCGCCACGGTGATGCCGAACAGCAGCGTGTTGCGGATCGAGAACGTAAGCAGCCAGAACAGGTCCTGGCCACGCGACGTCGTGCCCATCCAGTACTCGGCCGACGGCGGCACGTCGGGCGGCACCACGAAGCTGTCGTTGGGCGGGTAGGGCGAGAAGAACGACAGCAGCGCGAACACCGCGACCACGCCGAGCAGCAGGGCGCCGGTCAGGAACTGGCGGTTGGCGCGCAGGAGATGGAGCACGCTGCGCATATTCAGCGTGCCCGCACGCGCGGATCGAGCAGCGGATAGGCAAGGTCGATCAGCAGGACGGCGACCGAGACGGCGAGGATCGACACCGTTGTGATGCCCAGCACCAGGCTGTAGTCGCCGGCATGCACCGCCGAGACGAGCAAGGTGCCGACGCCGGGATAGCCGAAGACCTGCTCGGTGATGATGGCGCCGTTGAAGATGGCGCCAAGCGACATGGCAAGCCCGGTGACCTGCGGGACCAGGGCGTTGCGCATCACGTAGGAGCCGAGGATGCGCCGCTTCGGCACGCCGCCCAGCTCGGCATAGGCGACGTAGTCCTCGGTGACGACGTTGGAGACCAGCGAGCGCATGCCCATGAACCACCCGCCGAGGCCGACCAGGGCGAGCGACAGCACCGGCAGGATGGCGTGGCTGAGCAGGCTGCCGATGAACGGCCAGCTCCACTGGCGCACCATGTTCATGGTGTAGCCGCCGCTGATCGGCAACACCGGCCACAGGTAGCCGAAGACGATCAGCAGGAGGAACGCCACGATGTAGTAGGGGATGGGATGGAAGGCCATCGCCAGGATGCCGGCGAAGCGTAGGACGTGGCTCTTGCGATAGTAGCCGGCGAGGCCACCCAGCAGGTTGCCGGCCACCCAGGTGAGCAAGGTCGAGGTGACGAGCAGCGCCACGGTCCATGGAAGCGCCCGGCCGATCAGGACGGCGACCGGGGTTGGGAAGGCCGACAGCGAGGGCCCGAAATCGCCGACGACAATGCGCCGCCAGAAGGCTGCGTACTGCTCGGCGAAGCCGCCCTGCAGGCCATAGAGCTCCCGGAGCGACTGGCGCATCTGGGCGATCGCCTCGGGACTGGTGGTGCCGAACTGCGTCGCTGCGGCGATCGACTGCTCGACCGGGTCGATCGGCGTGGCGTGGGTGACAATGAAAGCGATGTTGATGCCGATGAAGACGACCAGGGCGAACTGGCCGAGCCTCGTTAGCAGGTAGACCAAGTAGCCTTTCATCGTTGGCCTTTCCTCCCCCGTCTTCGGGGGAGGTGGCGCGGTATTCCGCGACGGAGGGGGTGA
>Ga0306921_10002899_pt1 | contig 17252 bp, 14 predicted proteins | sample sta12Cox44000080_FD_203760 | JGI IMG/M metagenome (GOLD analysis project Ga0306921, IMG submission 203760) | Lab enrichment of tropical soil microbial communities from Luquillo Experimental Forest, Puerto Rico - statoxic.12C.oxic.44.000.080 (v2)... | ecosystem: Environmental > Terrestrial >... | reverse complement strand
CATGGGAGCGTCGGCTGGCCTGGCTTCCGCTCGGCGGGCAGTACGTCGCCGTCGGCCGCCGCCCGCTGGCGTAGAGGCCAGGATTTCGCGCTCAGCCAAGGCCTATATCGATAGGGCTATTCCACGACCGGCACGACGCCGGTACGCTTCAAAATAAGACGACTGACAAACTGACCCAAAGCATGCCTGACCCTGGATTTTCGACTCTGGTCGAGGCGCTACTGGCGGCTCCACGACATCGACCGTTCATCACGATGTGGTACGACGAGGACGAGTTCGACACCGTGACGTTCGGCGAGTTCATCCGTCTCGCGCAAGCGCAGGCTGCGAATCTCCTCGACCAGGGCATGCGGGCCGGTGACTCGGTCGTCCTCGTGATGCCGCAAGGAATTCCGTTGATGGCGGCGTTCGCGGGCGCAGTGCTCGCCGGCGGCGTGCCAGCGATTCTGGCCTATCCGAATTTCAAAGTCGATCCCGTCAAGTACACCTCAGGGCTCGCCGGCGTGTCGCAGAACCTCAAGACGCGGTTCGTCCTGGTTGATGAGGGATTCCCGCCGGAATTCTCGGTGCATCTCAGGCTGGCCGACGACGCCGTCCTGTTGCGGGCCGGCAAGACCTCGACCTCGGTCGCCAAGACGCCGCTGCGCGTCCACGCCGACCCCGACCCCGACGCGATCGCGTTCATCCAGCACTCCGCGGGAACCACGGGCCTGCAAAAAGGCGTCGCGCTTTCGCATGGCGCCGTCCTCGCACAACTCGAGCACCTCGCGACGGCGCTCAGGATCGACGATCGGGATCGCATTTACAGCTGGCTCCCGCTGTACCACGACATGGGTCTGATCGCCTGCTTCGTGCTCCCGCTCGTCTACCACCTGCCGATCGTGATGCAAGCGCCGATGGACTGGGTGGTCCGGCCCGGCACGATGCTCGAGCTGATTTCGAGCCACCACTGCACGCTCGCGTGGGTACCGAATTTCGCCCTGCAGTTCATGGCCCGCCGAATCCGTCCGGAGGACCGCCGTGAGTACCAGCTGTCGTCGCTCCGGGCCCTGATCAACTGCTCGGAGCCGGTGCGAGCAACGAGTCTCGACGAGTTTCACGGCATCTACGGCGCCTACGGCCTGTACCCGGCGGCGCTGCAGAGCTCGTATGCGATGGCCGAGAACGTCTTCGCAGTGACGCAGTCGGACATCGGCAAACCAGCGCGTCGGCTGTGGGTCGACCCACGACGCTTCTGGAGCGACCACGTGGCCATCCCGACCGACGCCGGTGCGGAAGGCGCTCTGTGTTTCGTGTCGTCTGGCCGGTGCCTGCCCGGCAACCGGATCCAGGTCGTGGCGGCGGACGGGGCGGCAGTCCCCGACGGGGCAGTCGGCGAGATTCTGATCCGGAGCGATTCGCTGTTCACGGGCTATTACAACCGACCGGATCTCACCGCGCAGGCACTCCGCGACGGCTGGTACTGGTCCGGCGACCTGGGGTTCGTCGTCGACGGTGAGCTGTATGTCGTCGGGCGGAAGAAAGATCTGATCATCGCCGCGGGAAAGAACATCAATCCGCAGGACATCGAGGAGATCGTCTCGAGCCATCCGGCCATCCACGACGGACGCGCGGTCGCCTTCGGCCTCGACAATCCCGACCTGGGCACCGAAGACATCGTCGTCGTCGCCGAGGCCGAGCACGAGAACGCGCTGAGCAATGCCCGCGCGATCGAAGCCGCGCTTCGTAATGCCATCGTCGCCGAGCTCGACGTTGCGCCTCGGGCGGTCTACGTCAAGCCACCACGATGGATCGTCAAGAGCACGGCGGGCAAACCCGCACGCTCCACGACACGCGAAAAGCTCATCGCCGAACATCCCGAACTTCAGCGACGGAATCACCATGAATGGTGACGAGCGAGCGCAGCAGGTCGAGCAGATGATCGACTATCTCGTCCACGAAGTCGTCGGGCGATCCGATGTTCGGATCAGCGCCGACATGCCGCTCGTCTCATCGGGATTGATCGATTCGATGGCGCTGGTCAACATTCTCCTCAAACTCGAAGACGTGACGCACATGCGGATTCCGGCCGGCAAGGTACAGCCCAAGGACATGGATACGGTCGATCTCATGTTCGCGACCGCGCAACGGGTCGGCAAGCCCCGGAAATGATTCAGGGGCTCCTCTGGGTGCTCGTCGCGACGCTGCTCTGGGTCGTGGCCTGGACGCGGCGCTCGTCCAACGCGCGACACTCGCTTCTCCTCCTGGGCAGTTACATGTTCTATGCCAGCTGGGGGATCGGCTTCTTGGCGGTGCTCGTCGCAAGCTCGCTGCTGAACTATGCGTGCGGGCTCGCGCTGCGCCGCAAGCCCATGCTCGTTCGTCTGTGGGTCGGCGTGGGGCTCAATGTGCTGCTTCTCGGTCTCTTCAAGTACCTGCCACCGGCGCTCTCCTCGGGCTCCGGCTTTCTTGGCCACATCGTCATGCCGGTCGGCATGTCCTTTTGGACGTTCCAGGGACTCAGCCACCTCTTCGACCTCTACCGCGAAGAAGAGCTGGACCCCTCGCTCCTGGAATTCTGCCTCTACATGGCGTTCTGGCCGACCGTGCTCGCCGGGCCGGTTTGTCGCCTGCCAAACATGCTCCCGCAGTTTCGCCGCGCGCCCGTCTGGGATCGTGACGATATCTCCACGGGCTTCTCTCGGATCGCGCTGGGTGTGTTCATGAAAATGGTGCTGGCCCAACTTCTCGGCGCGGGACTGACCCGAGGCGCGGGCGTGGCCGCCGGATTCGATCAGACGCGCGGAGGCTGGGGCGCACTCGACGTGTGGCTGCTGGCCGTCGGCTTCGGCTTTCAACTGTTCTTCGACTTTGCCGGCTACTCGCATATCGTCATCGGTATTGCTCGGGTGTTCGGCATTCGGCTCGAAGAGAACTTCGACCGGCCGTACCTTTCACTGACGCCCTCGGTGTTCTGGACGCGCTGGCACATGTCCCTTTCGTTCTGGATCCGAGACTACGTATTCCTGCCTCTGGCCGCGATGCGTCGTGAGGTGTGGTGGCCGTACGTCGTCTTCGTGCTGTCCATGACGCTCTTCGGTCTCTGGCATGCCGCGAAACTGACATTCATCTTGTGGGGCGTCTATCACGGATTGCTTCTGGTCGTGCACCGCGTCGGCCAGAAACTGAAACGGCGGATCTCTGTTCCGTGGGCGGATCCCGTGCGTGGTCTGGTCTCATGGTGCGCGACGTTTTCGCTAGTATCGCTGGGATGGATTTTCTTCCGGGCCAATGACGCCGGTCAGGCCGCGGTGATGCTTCGCGCGGTCGTCACGCCGAGCCAGTACGGGCATTCGGTGCTGCCGGGGGATTCTTACGTCGTCGTTGGTCTCGTCGTCATCGCATATTTCGCCTATCACGGCGTCGTCGCGATTCTGGCCGCTGCGAAGGCGCGCTACGGCGCGGAGGTGGCCGGCGATGCCGGCGCTTTCGGCACCGCGTCCGAAATGACCACGTTCGGTGCGGCAACGATCGTCGCGGTCCAGGCCCTCGACTTCTTCGGCGAGCGCTTGTGGTGGTGGGCGGCGCCCACGGTCGCCGTGCTGATGGTCTCGATCGCCGCGGCGATCCTTCGCCAGCACGCGGCGGTATCGGTGACGCCGTTCATATACACGGTGTTCTGATGGAGACCGTCAAGCGGTCAGGCTCCGGTTCGGCGTGGGCGCCTTGGGCCAGCGGTCTCCTCCTCTTCATCGGTGCGCACCCAAAAGCTCGCGACGTGCAGGCGCTGATCGCGTTCGGCCGTCGCATCCGGCACAGCTACAAGGTCCTGGCGATTCTGGTGCTGAACACGCTGCTGATCGCCGCCGGGCTCGAACTGGCATTGCGAGCACTCACCGATCTCCGCAGCGTCTGGCCACCGGCGAACCAGTCGGCGCCCGACCCGAGGGAAAAGTCGTCGTACTATCTGGGCAAGCCGTGGGCCCCACAGTACTGGCGGGAATTCAAGTTGAGCCAAAAGATGCAGTACCTGCCGTATGTCCTATGGCGAAGAGCGCCGTTTACGGGGGCCACGATCAACATCGACCACGCGGGCGTTCGGCGGACGCCCGGTGCGGTGTGCGGCGCTGGCTCGTACAAGGTGTTCGCGTTCGGCGGCTCGACGATGTGGGGCAGCGGCTCGCCGGACTGGGGCGCGATACCCGCGTATCTGCAGGCCGAGCTCGCGAAGCGCGAGAGCCGACCGGTCTGCGTCGTCAACTTCGGGGAGTCAGCGTACGTGTCCACCCAGAGCGTCATCACGCTTCTGACTCGACTGCAGGCCGGCGACGTCCCGAACTTGACGCTCTTCTACGATGGTCCGAACGACGTTTATGCCGCGTTCCAGTCCGGCCGGACGACGGTTCACGAGAACATTGAACAGATTGCTCGCATGTTCGAGCACCGAGGTCAGGCCGAATCGAGTCCGCTGGCCGAATCGCTCGACCGGTCCGCACTGTTTCGCGTCTCGAGGCACCTGATGAACAGCCTCGCTCAGGCGCCCCCCCCGAGCCTGCGGACGTACGAGACAATGGGAATCGATCGCACCGTATTGGCCGAGGGGGTCGTGCGGACGTACCTGAACAACTACAACGTCGTGGATGCGCTCGCCCACGAGTACGGATTCAAATACGCGTTCTTCTGGTCTGGTTACATTTCGGTCGGCAAGAAGCATCTGACTGAGGAAGAGGAGGCGCTGAAGCGCGAGGTCGACCCGGCGCTCGCGAAATTGCACGCGTCGGTCTATCACGCAATGGAATCGCGGATTCTCCAGCACGAGAATCTTCACTCCCTGTCGGAGATTTTCGACGGCCAAGACTCCCTCATCTGGCTCGACGACGCGCACGTGACGCCGGTTGGCAACGAGCTGATCGCCGACGGGATGTTACGCGCCCTCGCCCGTCGCGGAGCATTGCACTGGCATGCAGACGATATCGATTGACACCGCCTCCACGTCGCGGCCGACACGCAGCGCGACGACGGTCATCATTCGGCCGGGCCGCGGCCTGTTCGACCTGGATCTCGCCAGCCTCTGGGAATTTCGGGAAATCCTTTACTTCCTCGTTTGGCGGGACATCAAGCTGCGATACAAGCAGACCGCGATTGGCGCCGCCTGGGCGATCCTGCAGCCCCTGGCGACTATGGCGATCTTCACCGTCATCTTTGGACATCTCGCCAAGATCCCCTCGGACGGCTTGCCGTATGCGATTTTTTCCTTCACCGGCCTTCTGCCGTGGACCTACTTCTCCCAGGCGATCGCCCGGAGCGGCGCCAGCGTTGTCGGCGACGCAAACCTCGTCAAGAAGGTGTATTTCCCTCGCTTGTTGATTCCGATCGCGGCGGTCTTGTCACCGCTCGTAGATTTCCTCATTTCCTTCGTGTTCCTCGTCGGGATGGTCGCGTGGTTCGGCGTCCGACCAGGCTGGAACATGGTCGCGCTGCCATTCTTTCTCGCCCTAGCCATGATCGCGGCGCTTGCCACCGGGCTATGGCTTTCCGCTCTGAACGTGAAGTATCGGGATGTCGGGCACACGCTTCCGTTTCTGATCCAGATCTGGCTGTACGCCTCGCCGGTGGCGTATTCGGTCACGCTGATTCCCGAGAAGTGGCGGCTCGTCTACGGGCTCAACCCAATGGCCGGGGTAATCGAGGGTTTTCGCTGGGCACTCCTCCGCACGGAGAGGCCAGCGCTGGGGGTGATCGCCATGAGCGCGGTTGTCGTGCTCGCGCTTCTGATCGGCGGCGTCATGTTTTTCAAGCACCTCGAACGAAGCTTCGCAGACATCGTATGAACGGCCCGGATCGGGTGTCGTTCTCGGTGTCGCCGGTCAAGCTAGACGATCATTACGCGATCGGATTCGATCGAATGCGTTTCCCGCTCCTCGTGTGTGGCGTCGTCGCGGTTCTCTGGCTGGCGTTTGCCCTCGTCTTCGTTCCTCCGATCATCGAGAGCGCCTACCGTGGCGAGACCTTGCCGGTGCTGAACGGCATGATCAAAGGGCAGCACGTCAATCCCATCACGTATTACCTGCAGAAATGGAACCGCATCACGGTTTCCGTGCTGGTGAGCTGGGTGGGATTCTGGCTCCTGGCGATGCTCATGAGCAGCGCCGGCTTCTTTCGGAGATTCGTCGGGGCGGCGACGCCGGGCACGCTCGGAGCGATCCGAGCCTGGACGTGCTTCATTCTTCTCCTCACGACGGTCTGGGAGGATCTGAGCAGCGTCGCATTGCTTCCCCCCGAGATCCGCCAGCCGATGGGGACGATGAACTTCCTGTACGCGCTTCCTATCGGCTACGAGCGATTCCTCGCCAGCGAAACGAGCTTGTGGCTGTTCCAACGGCTCACCGAGGTGGTGCTGTTCTTCGGCGTCATCGGTTGGCGTACGCGCATCACCATTCCGTTCGCCGCGCTCTCCACGTTCGTGCTCAACGGCATCCTGCGTGAGTACAGCGGCTTCTGGCACCAGAACCTCGTGCCCATCTATGTCCTCGCCGTGCTGTCCTTCACGCCGTGCGGCGACGGATGGTCGCTCGACCGCTTGCGAAGGATCGCTCGAGACCGCTCCGTCCCCGCCGCGGAGCGTCCGGCCCCCGTGTACGGCTGGGCTCGATACGCGTGTTGGGTCGTCATCGCGCTGCCGTACCTGGCCGCCGGTCTCAGCAAGCTTCGCGAGGGTGGGCTGCAGTGGGTGAGCGCGACGAACATGAGAAGCATGCTATACGAGCAAACGCTGTATCCGAGGAAGGGCGACTGGAGCGTTGCGCTCCACCTGGCCCCACTTCCCGACATCGCGTTCGTCCTGCTCGGCATCGCGGCAATCTCGGGCGAGCTGATCTTCGTCACCGTGCTGTTCTCGCGCCTCGCTCGCCGTATCGTCCCGGCCGTGACGATGTTCATGCATGTCGGCATCGTCGTCTTGCAGAACATCGTTTTCTTCGACCTCGTGCTCCTGCCGCTCGTCTTCTACGACTTCTCTAAGATCCGGGACGCGATCGGACGCCGACTTCGCGCCGGTGGAGCGATGGACGTGCTCTACGACGGGCTCTGCCCCGTCTGCCGCCGCGTCGTTCGCGTCCTGGCATCTCTGGACATCTTGCGGCGACTGGAGTTTCGAGACTTCCGCCACCTGGATATCGCTGAATATAACTCGAGCCATGGGCAGCGCCTGACGCCCGGGGACCTCGAACAGGAGATGTACGTGGTCTGGCGCAGCCGAGCGTACGGCGGTTTCCACGCGTATCGCGCCATGGCCGTCGGCATTCCGCTGTTCTGGCTGGCGGTTCCAGCGTTGTTCTTACCGGGGATCTCGTGGCTCGGCGTTTCGCTCTATCGTTACGTCGCGCGTCGTCGTTTCCGACTCCTGAAGTGCGACGCCGAGTGCTCCACGGAGCCGGTAGAAGCCACTGATCCCGATGTCGCGCCGGTCACGAGCTCCTCCCGAGGCGCGCTCCGACCCGCTCTCGTCATTTCCGCCGTCGCCGTCGTCATGCTGTATTGCTGGGTGAATCGGATCGAATCCTACCCCGTGACCGACATGCACATGTTCTCCGGCGTCAACAAGTCCATCGTCACCTACTACAAGATAGCGGGCGAGAGCGAGTCGGGACCGATCTCCCGGGCGTACCTCGAGGACACCCTCGGCGCGATGTCGCTCAACAGCCGCTACGAAGGCCTCTTCGACCTCTGCTTCGGGCCTCCGCACGACGTCGAGATCTGCCACAAGTGGATGGCGGCCCTCGCGTCCGCCTACAACAGGAAAACGCATCCCGGCGAAAGAATGACGGCCTACGAGATCCAGAAGTGGCAATGGGACTTCGGCGCGAACCCTCGCGATCCGCAATACGGGACGCTCACCGATCGCTTCGTCTTTCGGATCCAGACGGTCGACGCTCCGAAGAGAGACACGCCAGTGCGTCACTGATGGGGAACGTCGTGCTCCGCGCCGACACGCTCTCGAAGCGATACACGCTCGCGGCGGGACAACTCCCGTACAAGACGCTGCGCGACGACTTGACCGCGCTCTTCACCCGGCCGTTTCGCCGCCACCACCGCGCGGCCGTGGAGGCCGCTGAGTTCTGGGCGCTCAAGGACGTCTCGCTGGAGATCGAACAGGGCGAGGTCGTCGGCATCATCGGGCGCAACGGCGCCGGAAAGAGCACGCTACTCAAGATCTTCTCCCGCATCACCGATCCCACGAGCGGATCGGCGGAAATCCACGGCCGTGTCGGCTCCCTGCTGGAGGTCGGCGTGGGTTTTCATGGTGAGCTGAGTGGGCGCGAGAACATTTACCTCAGCGGGGCGATCCTTGGCATGAAGCGAGCGGAGATCGCCCGCAAGTTCGACGAGATCGTCAGCTTCGCCGAGGTCGAGAGGTTCATCGATACCCCCGCCAAGCACTACTCGAGCGGCATGTATGTCCGCCTGGCGTTCGCGGTTGCCGCCCACCTCGAGCCAGAGATTCTCTTGATTGACGAGGTGCTGGCGGTCGGCGACGTCGCCTTCCAGAAGAAGTGTCTCGGCAAGATGGACGACGTGGCGAAGCACGGCCGGACGATCCTGTTCGTCAGCCACTACATGGCCGCGATCGAAAGCCTGTGCACTCTCGCCTACCGTCTCGACGGCGGTCGCCTGGTCCAAAGCGGAACGACCCGAGAAGTCGTCGACGCCTATCTCTCATCCGTGCCGACGGTCGACAACGCATCGATACGCCTGCGAAGGGACCGTCGAGGCACTGGCAAGCTACGATTCACTGACATGGACGTCGCCGACGACGACGGTTCACCCGCGAGCGTGATCCAGAGCGGCCAGGACGTCGAATTTTCGGTCGGCTACACCAGCGACGGCGCCAATCTGAAGAACGTCTCGATGGCCTTCGACATCTTCGCCACCAGCGGCCAGTGCATGCTCAGCCTCAACAACGAAATGGTCGGGGTCGAGTTTGGCGCCGTTCCGAGCAGCGGGCGACTTTGCTGCCGCATCGAGCGCTTTCCGCTCGCGCCCGGGCAGTACTACGTCACGCTCTTTTGTCGCGTCAACGGAGAGATCGCGGACTGGCTCTCGCAAGCGGCGGTCCTCACCGTCGAAGCTGGCGACTTCTTCGGAACGGGACGCTTGCCGCCGTCGACGCATGGGGGGTTCCTGGTCCCTCAGTGTTGGCGCCTAGAGAGCCAGCAGACAGGGCATTAATGCGGAACGGCAACGCATGAGGTTGACCTGGGATCGTATACGCGGCCGGATACGTCGCAGGCGATCGTCGAAGTGGAGGAGCGATCGCTTCAGCTATCAGCAGCGATACGTGGCCTTCGACATCGAGCCGGGTCAACGCGTGTTGGACATCGGCTGCGGCGGCTATCCGTTTCCCTACGCCACTGTTCTAACCGATCGATTCGTCGACAACTCACCTAATCGCCGCGAACGGCTCGTCACCACGGATACGCCGTTCGTCGTATCCGACGTTCACGAGCTCCCTTTCTGCGACAAAAGCTTCGATTTCGTGTATTGCTCTCACGTGCTCGAGTGCGTCAAGGATCCGCTCGCGGCGTGTCGCGAGATCATGCGGGTGGGAAAGCGCGGCTACATCGAGACGCCGACGCTCGGCAAGGATACGTTGTTCGCCTGGGCGCGCGGACTTCAAACGTGGCACGTCGTAGCGATCGGGCACCATCTGTGCTTCTTCGAATATTCCGACCGCCAGCTCGACGGTATTCGATCGTCATTGTGGCGTGACCGCATCCTCAGCACGCGGCACGACCCGCTGCAGAAAATCTTCTACGACAACCAGGACGTCTTCAACGTTATGTTCCCCTGGAATGGCGAGTTCTCAGTGTTCGTGTTCCGTCTGGATGGCACGATCAGCGCGCTCAATGCGCAGGTCGAGAACCTCCTCGCCGGACCGGACGCTCGAGGCAAAACGAACCTGCTCGGGGTCCTCGCATTCCTGGTCACCGGCCGCTCGTTAGAGGTGTTTCTGGACGAGGCCTACCAACTCCTGCATTCGCTGATGGTAGGTGTGGTCGCGTAACGTACGCCGCTGTCCAGCCGCGGCGACCGCGCGTCTCTCTTCTTCGTGATTCAGGTAGTACCGGACCAGCTCGACGCACTCTTCGGGCGTGCGATACGCGATGATCTCCTTGCCGGGCTCGAACATCTCGTGGAGATTTTTCTTCCAGTCGGTCACGAGCAGCGTGCCGACGCCGGTCGCCTCGAACAGTCTCAGATTTCCGGCATATGCCTCCGCCACATCGATGTGATGGTTCAGGGTCATCGACGACCGGTGCAAGACCTCGTACATCTCGAGTCCCCAGGCGGCCTCATGGCGACGGCGAGTGATCGCCGACTTTTCGGGCAGTCCTTGAGTCGAAGGGATCCAGACCTGGACGGACACGCGGCCGCAGACGTGCTCCAGCCACCGGACTCGCGAGGCATGAGACGCCGAGACGTTGCCGACAAATGAAACCGGTATCGTGGGTGCCGTCTCGCTGAGCCGCTCGAGCACCGAGGGCTCGAAGGCGAGCCGAAGACGCTCACTTCGAAGCCCGAGGCTTCGGAAACGCTCGACGAAGTTGTCGCCGCAGGACAGCATCAGATCGTAGACGTCTGGATCCCACACCACCGGCAGCGGAGCCGCGTGTAACCCGACCAGCAGGCGCACGTAAGGCCGGATCTCGCGAAACACTTCGCGGCTCCAGTGAATCGACCCATTGACGAGCACGTCGGGCTTGTAGTGTCTGACCTGCGCAGCCAGGATTCGATCCAGGCGACGCTGGGTAGTTCTCCGCGATATCCACGGGACGAATCCGCGTCGTAGCCGGAACTCCCAGTCTCGATCCGTCTCACCATGCTCCCGCGCCCAGGCCGCCTGGATGAACGCATTATTCGCGTGAATGCTGTGCGCCTCGTGCCCGAGTATTCGCAGATTCTCCGACAGAAAATCCGTTTGGCCGAACAGGCTCGCGGCGCGGACTTGCAATTGTTCATCGAAGGATCGATGTTGCAAGCCCTTGTGCTTCGAATAGAGCCACTGGAGGAAGGCAGGATAGTCCGTGTCGACGATCAAGAAGCGCATGGCGTAAACGCCTCGACCAAATTAGTCTACGGTTCTAGCGCCTCACTCACCACTTTGCCGATGGCGTCGATCTGATCAGCTGAGAGCTCGGGATACATGGGCAGGCTCAGAATCTCCGTCGCCACCCGGTTCGTGACCGGCAACGCGCCGTCCGGGATTGCCAGATGCTTGTACGCGGGCTGACGATGCAGGGGAAGAGGATAGTGGACCCCTGTGCTGACGCCCTGCTGCTGAAGTTTGACGCGGACTCGATCGCGGTCGCGCACTTTGATGACAAAGAGGTGCCACACGGGCTCCGCTCCGAGACGCACCGCGGGAAGCACGACGCCGCTGCCTCGTAAGACCGCCATGTAGCGCGCCGCATGCTGCTGCCGCGCTGCGTTCCAGGCATCGAGGTGACGCAGCTTCACGCGCAACACCGCCGCGTTCAAGCCATCGAGGCGGCTGCTGACGCCTTCTATCTCGTGGACATACTTGTCGAGTCGGCCGTGATTGGCCCGCATCCGGATTCTGCGAATCAGATCTTCGTCCTGACTCACGACAGCCCCGGCATCGCCGTACGCGCCGAGGTTCTTGCCGGGATAAAAGCTGAAGCACGCGGCGTGTCCGAAGGAGCCCACGCGCTTTCCGCGCCACGTCGCGCCGTGTGCCTGGGCGGCATCCTCGATCACTTTCAGATCGTGCCGGCGAGCGATCTCGAGAATGGCATCCATGTCGCAGGCTTGGCCGTAGAGATGCACGGGAATGATGGCGCGCGTGTTCGGGGTAATAGCGGTTTCGATTTGTTTCGGATCGATGACGAACGTGTCTTCCTCGATATCGAGGAAGACGGGCTTGGCGCCGGTCGAGGAAATCGCTTCCGCGGTCGCAATGAACGTATGGGCGGTCGTGATCACTTCGTCCCCGATGCCGATGCCGAGCGCCTGCAATGCCAGGCACAACGCGTCAGTTCCGTTCCCGCAGCTGGCGCAGTACAGGTTCGCCGCGGCGCCCGATGTGTGCTCCCGCTGCCTGCAGTATTGCGCAAACTCGATCTCGAAGTTCCGGACATCCTCGCCGCCAATGAACGTGCTCCGCGTGATGACGCGCTCGATCGCGGAGTCGATGTCGTGTCTGATGCTCAGATACTGAGCATAGAGGTCGACGAGTGGAATATTCATTGGTGTATGCCGCCCCCGTTCAAAAAGTGACGAGTCGTCCGCCCTCGCGCAGCGACCGCTGGCCGGCCTCCAGAATCGAGACGACACGGCGGCCGTGCCGGGGGCCCGTCAGCGGCGTCTGGCCGCTGCGGACGCATTCCAGGAAGTGGCCTGTCTCGACCTTGAGGGGCTCCTCGAAGTTGATCCGCGGCAGGAGGATGTCGCCCGCGCGGTGGAGAAGCTGATAGCTGGTGAGGTGATCGTAGTCCATTCGTTCTCCGACTCTCGGCACACGGTCGATACCCTTGTCCAGCACCGCGATCTTGTCGTCGCTCACGTCGTCGTACACGACCATCTTGCGGCTACCCACCAGGGTCACCTTCCGTGTCTTGCCGGGGTCCAGCCAGCTCACCTGGATGTGCGCGGTCACCTGATTCGCCCACGTCAGCGTGGCGAACACGACGTCCTCGACGTCGGGCTGAAGATACGCGACGCCGTGCGCCGACACCGAGACCGGAAGCTGACCATCCATCAAGTAGAGGAGGATGCTCACGTCGTGGGGCGCCAGATTCCACCACGCATTCACATCGCTGCGGACCTGGCCGAGATTCAGTCGCTGACTGTAGATGTAGTAGATGCGTCCTACTTCGCCGTCGGCGAGAAGGCGCCTGATGTAGCGCACGGCGGCGTTGTAGAGAAACGTGTCCCCGACCATCAAGATCCGCGTCTTGGCGTTCGCGACCGCCGCCAGATCGTCGGCTTCCCGGGCATGCATCGCCAGCGGTTTTTCGACGAAGACGTGTTTCCCGGCTTCGAGTGCCGCCTTCGCCAAGTCATAGTGCGTGGAGGCCGGGGTGGCGACGACAACCGCCTCGACGTCGGGATCCGAGACGGCCGCTCGCCAGTCCGGAGTCGTCATCGTCTTCGGAAAATTCGCCTCGACGTACTCGCGGCGTTTGCGGTCCTGGTCCGCGACCCACTTCACGTGACATCCGGGCTGGGACGAGAAGTTTCGCAATAGATTCGGACCCCAGTAGCCGCAGCCCAGCTGAGCGATCGTGATCATCTCGAGCCTCCGTAAACCCGCGAGCGCCGCGCAGTCCAGCGATCGAGCGCATTGTACGCTGCGGCAAGAAGCGAATCGTCTCCGCGATCATCACCCACAATCGTGCGTGCCGCCTTCGAAGCCGCGGCGAACACGCGCTCTTGCGTGGCGCTCGAGAACAGGGAGGGCCGGTGGTACATACGGTGGGCGGCAGCGGCCTCGTATCCGCCCTCGCGAAGCGCCTTCGGCGTACAGAGGTATCCGACACAGTCGTTGGTGTAGCCGCAAACGAGAACGCGATCGGACGGAACACCGAACCGGCGCGACCATCGCCGGCCGAGCTCCGTGCTGTACGCGGTGAACGGCTCCCCCGGCAACCCGATGAACCACACGGACGCCGCGTCGCCGCGAGCGCGTCTTGACGCGAAGGCCGGGCCGACTCGGACGACCTGAATCTCCGTTTCTTCGCTTCCGGGAGAATCACGAAACGACAACTCGACGGGCTCGACAACCGCCTGCACGGCTTCGGCGGCTACTTCGACGGAGCGTTCGCTGGCGGAGAGCCCGGCGGCGGCTGCGAGGCGCCCGAGAATCGTGCTCTGGAGCGATGTGCTCTCGCCGAAGTGGTCCGGCCACGCCTCTCGGTCGCGGCCCATACGATGCGTCACATCGCCCGTGCAGCCCTGGAGAAAGCAGACGATAGGGGCATCGCCCGTCTCACCGTAGACTCGCTGGAGCGTCGTGCGCATCGCTCCGGGCCAATCGGCGCTGATCTTCGACACTCCGCCAGACGTGGTGGCATGACACGCGTAATGCACGATGAGCGCCAGGGGCGGTCCGTCGGGTGCAGCGCTCGCGCGGTCGATTCGAACAACGCGAAGTCGACTATCGACCGGGCCACGCGGATTCACGCCCAGCTCTACCCGGCGAGCCAGTCGAACCCTTCGGTTCACGTTTTCGGGCAGCGACTCAATCCCGAAGCGCCACCGTGCGGGTTGCATATTCCCGGCGGCCTCCATGGCGGCGGCGACGAGGCGCTCCTCCAGAATCGCAAGGTATGCGCCGTCGGCAGTCACCGCTCCTAACTGATGTAGCGTCGCCGGACCTGAATGCGTGTGAGAGGACGCCACCATGAGCGCGACGCCTTCACTGCCGAGACGACGATCCAACGTTTGTCGTACACGAGCGGTGAACTGGCGATCGACGCCGATACAATCGACACTGAGAAGAATCCAGATGACCCGGTGGCCTCCGACCGCGAGCGCGCTGACAAAGAGCCGCTCCGTTATCCCCTCGGAATATCGGACATCGTATCCTTGCATTGCGACGCCAGCGGGTGGGGTGATCGAAATTGATGAGACGCCCACCTGAAGCGGTTTCGGAAGATGCTCAGTGGTTGGCATAGCTAGTTAGTTAGCTAACAATCACGCGTGCGGGCACTCGTCTTAAGAAACAGTAAGCAGCGTTCCTTTGACAACTTCAACGTCTTAAACAACCTCGCCCCTAGGAGGGATAGGGCGAAGTTGAAATACGTGCGCGGCTCGAGAGCATTGATACGCATCGCCGTCCGAAACGACGCTCGGCCCTTGGACATGTTGCCGTTGTAGCAGTAAAGAACGCCGAGCTCCACACGACGGACGCTATGAATAGCGGGATGTCGGACAAAGACGTGCGCGTACTTTCTAAAATATGCTTCCTGCCCTCTGATCACACGATCGTAATTGGTTGAAAGCGACGGTCGGTCAGAGTCCGGATCTGTATATCGAACTAGAGGCTCGTCGACACAATCGACCGCAAATTCCTTCGCGATTCTCAGCCACATATCGTGGTCTTCACAGTATTGCAGACTCTCGTCAAAGAGACCGACCTTCTCAAAACAGGACCGCCGACACAAAAAAGTCGATGTTGGCGCGATGAACCCTCGGACGAATATGGAATCGAACACATCTCCTTTCAACCATGGGATCTGTTGAGATAGCACATTCCCCGTTAGCCCGTGCACAATAAGCCAGCCGGTGTAGATGGCGCCGACATTCATCGGACTGGCTTCTAGGCGTGCGAACTGTAAACGCAGCTTGTCAGGCAGCCATTCGTCATCGTCGTCCAAAAAGGCGATGTATCTGCCGTGGGAGTTCGAAATCCCGGTGTTTCTCGCTGCTGCGGCTCCCTGGTTCTTCGCATGACAGATATACTTAATGTTGGCGGACGCGAAGTGTTCGACTACACGTTGCGTATCGTCCACAGATGCGTCGTCCACGACAATCAACTCGAAGTCCGGCATCGTCTGGCGCAAAACGCTCGCAATGGTACGACGCAAAGCCCGGCTTCGGTTGTGGGTTGGGATGATGACGCTTATCGTTGGCATATTGCCCTAAGTACATCGGATCATGAATTCGTTCCGGGTTTCAGAAGGACCGCAGGTGCCTACCGATCCTGTGGGATCAGGCTTCGCACCCTCGGCGAAAACCCGGAACGAAATCATGAACTCATGTACTAAGCATCGTGTTGGGGCATCTCAGCGACTACGTCGCTGTCTCGTCCAAAGGCTGACGCGATCCAAGGTCCGCATCCACCATGAGCGCCACAAGTTCCTTAAAGCGTACCGAGGGTGACCAACCGAGAGCATTCCGCGCTTTCGTCGCATCGCCGATCAGCAGATCGACCTCGGTCGGCCGATAGTAGCGCGGGTCGATCCTGACATAGCGCTCCCACTCCAGGCCGACGTGTGAAAAGGCTGCCTCCAGGAGCTCACGCACCGAGTGCGCTTCGCCGGTTGCGATGACGTAGTCATCGGGTGCCGGCTGCTGGAGCATCAACCACATCGCGCGCACATAGTCCGGAGCGTAACCCCAATCACGACGCGCCTCGAGATTGCCGAGATGAACACAGTCCTGTCGGCCCATTTTAATTGCCGCCACGGCGCGCGTGATCTTTCGCGTCACGAACGTTTCGCCACGGCGGGGTGACTCGTGGTTGAAGAGGATGCCGTTACACGCAAAAACATTGTGCGCTTGACGGTAGTTGACCGTCAGCCAGTATGCATAGAGCTTTGCCGCTGCATATGGGCTGCGCGGCCGGAATGGTGTCGTCTCCGTCTGAGGAACCTCGGCAACGTCGCCGTACATTTCGGAGCTGCTCGCCTGATAGAAGCGTGCCGGGATCTCTGTCTCGCGAATTGCCTCGAGGATCCGCACGGTCCCGAGAGCGGTCACGTCACCGGTGTATTCGGGGATGTCGAAGCTCACGCGCACATGACTCTGCGCGGCCAGATGATAAATCTCGTCGGGTTGGATCCGATACACTAGCTTGATGAGGTTCGTCGAATCCGCAATGTCGCCATAGTGCAGGAACAGTCGGACATCATTGACGTGAGGATCGCGGTACAGCGTATCGATCCTGCTCGTGTTGAATGTGGATGCTCGCCGGATAATGCCGTGGACTTCGTAACCCTTCTCCAGCAGTAACTCGGCGAGATACGAACCGTCCTGCCCAGTTATGCCCGTGATCAGCGCCTTCTTCGGCACCATTCCTCCCTACCCTCTGAGATCACGATCGCCCTCCGCCGGCGCGCTCAGCCAGAAACGAGTTCACCGTGCGGGCGATTCCTTCACGCAAGCCAACGGCTGCTTTGAATCCTATCAGGGCCTGCGCGCGGCTCACGTCGAGACACCGTCGAGGCTGCCCGTTGGGCTTCGTCGTGTCCCATTCCACATGTCCCTGAAAGCCGACTTCATCGGCGATCACCTGCGCCAGCTCCGCAATCGAGATTTCCTCACCGCTGCCGACATTAATCGGTTCGTCGCCATCATAGTGTTCGGCGGCCAACACAAGCGCTTCGGCGGCATCCTCGACGTACAGGAATTCACGCGTCGGTGATCCATCTCCCCATAGCGCGATCGCGGGATCGTGGCGCTCCTTGGCCTCGACACACTTTCGGATCAAGGCGGGGATGACATGCGACGATGTGAGGTCGAAGTTGTCA
>Ga0306921_10002898_pt1 | contig 17254 bp, 10 predicted proteins | sample sta12Cox44000080_FD_203760 | JGI IMG/M metagenome (GOLD analysis project Ga0306921, IMG submission 203760) | Lab enrichment of tropical soil microbial communities from Luquillo Experimental Forest, Puerto Rico - statoxic.12C.oxic.44.000.080 (v2)... | ecosystem: Environmental > Terrestrial >... | reverse complement strand
CTGGGGCTGGGGATGAAGCGCACGGGGATCCGAAGCCTCTATCTGGGACCACCGGTGATCGCAGCGTTCGCCGTGGCCCGGCCAGGCCCTGACCTCCGGGCCGCCATGGTCAGGAACCAAGGCTAGGAGCAAGCATGAAGCTCTCGACACGGCCTCATCGGGCGAGCACGAACCCCAGGATCATCGCGGCGTGCGCGGCCGCCGGCTGCGCGGCCGCCGTCCTGGCCGCCGGCGGGACGGCCGCCGCGCGCACGGGCGCCACGTCCAGCCCGGCGCGGCCAGATGCGGCGCACGCGTCATCGTCAGCCATGGCGGCGGTCGCGGCCAACGGCCGGATCGCGTTTTCCCAGTTGGATCTGCTTCCTGGCGGGAGCCTGTCGGGTCATTCGAACGTGTACACGATCAACCCGGACGGCACCGGCCGGCGGCAACTCACCCACGTTGGCGCGGCTCAAGCCGCTGGCGCGCCGGACTGGTCCACCGACGGCAGCAAGATCGTCTACGAGAGCAACCAGACCGGGGACTACCGGATCTGGGTGATGAACGCCGACGGCTCCGGCCAGACCCGGGTGGCCGATGATCCCGGGTTCGCGGACCTGGAGCCGGCCTGGTCGCCGGATGGCACCCGCATCCTGTTCAGCCGGTGTGACGATCACCTGGGCTTTATCCTGACCTGCGATCTCGAGGTGATGAACGCTGCGGGCGGCGGCATGCGCCGGGTGGCCGGCGGCCACTGGACTTACGTCCGCGGCCAGTACTCCCCGGACGGGCGGCGCATCGTCGTGGGTGCGGACCGGGGCGGCTTGCTGAGCGCGCTGTGGCTGATGCGCGCCGACGGCACCGGCCTGCACCGGATCACCCGGCCGTCACTGCAGGCGTTCTGGCCGGGCTGGTCCCCGGACGGCCGCCGCATCATCTTCACCGATAACTGCTGCCAGTTCGGCAGCAACATCTGGACGGTGCACCCGGACGGGACCGGGCTGCGGGAGATCACTCACTTCGGCCCACCGCTGTTGCAAGACGGTTTCGCCAGCTACTCGCCCGACGGGCGACGGATCGTCATGCAATTCAATGGCAAATGCCCGGTGCGCGGGATCTGCCCGTTCTTCTACATCATGAACGCCGATGGCTCCGGCCTACACGCGGTCCGCACCGGAGTGGCCAACACGTTCCTCACCGACTGGGGGCCAGCCCGCTAGCGGTGCCCCGGGGACCGATGGCCAGGCTGCCGAGATCAAGGAGAACCGACATGAGACGAGCAGTAGCCGCGCTCCGGGCCCTGGCGGTGGCCGCCGCGCTCGCGGCCACAGGCCTGACGAGCACGCCGTCGCCCGCGATGGCCGCCGGGCCGCCGGCCACCGGCCGGATCGCCTTCTGGGACTTCGTGACCAACCAGATCTACGCCGTGAACCCCGACGGCACGGGGCTCGCCCAGCTCACCCACGAGCCACAGGGAATCTCGGCCCAGGGGCCTGACTGGTCGCCCGACGGATCCCGCATCGTGTTCTCCCGGTTCAACCAGTCAAAGGGCATAGGCCGTATCTGGATCATGAACGCCGACGGCACCGGCCAGCGCCTGCTCGCCGCCGAGCCGCCGGGGCGTAGCGACATACAGCCCAGTTATGCCCCCGACGGGGGGCACATCGTGTTCACCCGCTGCCTGCCGAATTTCGAGCATTGCGCGATCTGGATCATGCGTTCCGACGGCACCCGCCGGCACCTGGTGATCCCCTTCATCCCGGCCCCCAACGAGACCAGCAACTTCGATCCGCGGGTGTCGCCGGACGGCCGCCGGATCACCTTCACCCGATTCGGGTTCAACGGGATCATCGCCCAAGTTTGGGTGGCGCGCATCGACGGCACGCATGCGCACCCGCTGACCGCGCCGCGGCTGGAGGCGTCGCAGGCGGGCTGGTCACCGGACGGCCGCCACATCGCGTTCGCCAACAATTGCTGCCGGCCGCAGTCCAGCATCGAGGTCATGAGGGCCAACGGAACCGCAGTCACCAGGCTTGCCACCACGCCGTGGCCGACCAACAACTTCGGGCCCGCCTTCTCGCCGGACGGAAGCCAGATCGCGTTCTCCAGCGACCGGCGGCACCCGGACCTGTGCTGCGAGGAACTGTTCGTCATGCGCGCAGACGGCTCGCACCAGCGCTTGGTGGACACCGGCATCCAAGGCGTCGTCGGCGTCACCTGGGGCACCGCGCCACCGGTCCCGGCCGGATCTCCCGGCACGCTCTCCCGCCGCCCGGCTGGCGCACACGTACCCGGCGCCGCTCGGTATGTGGCGGGCTGCCGCGAAGTGCCGCCCCGGCTTACCAGCATACGGTGCCCGATAACACCGGCACGGCGCTAGGCGGGCGCTCAGGCGACGCCGCGTCAGCACGAACAACAGCCAATCGACCCTGGGGCGCTCCAGGTGCCCAAAAGCGGCGCTTATGGTCACTGGAGGGCGATTGACCAGCTGCCTGGCCATCCGCCCGGAATCGGCGTTATACGGGTGATCGAAGATCACCCAAGCCCTTCGGGCGTATAACGCAAGATACACGGGCGATCCTCGCTAGTTTTTTCGATCCGATATGCGGAGATGATCACCCGTGTATCAGCCGATCTGGCCTCTGGAGATTGCTCCCCAAGGACGGTTCCTGGTCACTCTACGTGCTGAGGTGACGAGGATGATCTAGCAGTTGCCGCACGTCGGCGCTAATCCCCCGCGGCGCGCTGCCAGGTTCGTAATCGCCCGCTGCGACTGTCGCCTAGGCTTCGCGAGGCCCACAAAGATCCCACAAGTCCGCGCTCCGGTGAGCGCCCCACAGGAAACCCACAGACAAAACGGGACTGTATGGCACACGGCGGCATGGTTGTTATTATGGTCGCATAAGCCTGCTGACCAGCATGAACGCGGTTGGGCTGGGCTAGCGCGGTTGCCATGGGATCACGGCCCGAGGGGCGATAGAACCTCTTGTAAACGGCAGGTCAGCGGTTCGAATCCGCTCACCGGCTCCACGTTTCCCGGGTGCCTGCAAACTTTCTCACCTGCAGATTCATGCAGGAGGAGAGGGAATGTCATTGTCGAGTCCAGGTTCCTGGACACCGAGATCCCCACAAAGCGCGCAACCGCGCCGAGCAGGTCGGCATGCACGGAGCATTCGGTCATGCGCTCAGGCTGAAGCGGTGAAGCGGTCAGGCCGGTATGGGGCAAGCTCGGCGGTGGGTGTGTCGCTCAGCAATTCTGAGCAGATGAGTTCTGCCAGATGCAGGCCGAGTGTCACGGCGCTGTGGGTCACCGCCACGTACAACCCGGCGGCGCCCGGGAGCCATCCAACGATGGGCAGACCATCGACCGGCAGAGGGCGCACGCAGACCCGGTGATCGAGGACATCGGCATCCTCCAGCCCGCCAACCGCGCGCTGGGCCCGGCTCAGCAGTACCGCCGCCCAGCGCCGCAAGTCAGCCTGCGGCGTGTGCATGTCCACCGTCGCGTCGGCCGCTTCTAGATGCACCAGCTGGTCCCCGTCAGGCCGCAGACAGATCTCCGGTCCGTGGATCACCCGCGTCGGCCCGGGAGGGTTCACCGGCCCGGCGACAACCACGAGTGCTGGCGCCACTGCCCCTCGCGTCGCCCATGGGAGAAGTGGCACTGGGCAGGTCGCACCGGACATCTCAGCCAACTCAGGGACCCAGCGTCCCCCGCAGCACACCACCGCGTTCACTGGAATTGACTGACCGGCGGCCGTGCGAAGCGCTCTTACCCTCTTACCGGTGACGTCCAGGCTGACCACTCGCCCCTGCTCACCGGTCAACAGCGTGGCCCCGCGCTGGACTGCCAGTGCCACCAAATGACTGACCAGCGGCTCGGTGATCAGGTAGCCCTCGTCAGGAAACCAGGCGGCCTCGTGTACCGAAGGTGGCAAATTCAGCGCTGGCTCCAGTTCCGCCACCTCTGCTGCGCCAATCAGATGCGCCGGATAGCCGTACCTGGTCAGCCGGTGCACCCGGGCGGTGAGCTGCGCCTGTTCGGCCGGGCTGGAGGCCCATTCGACGTTCCCGGTAGGCCGGTACCACACCGGACCGCCGAGGCTCGCCGAAAGGCCCGCCCACCTCCGCATCCCCATGTAATTGAGGTCGTGGTAGGCACGGGGAAGCTTGTTATTAGCATTCAGCCAGGCCAGGCTCGACCGGGTAGCGCCCTGGCCAGGGCTATCCTGCTCCAGGAGCGTCACGGCGACACCGGCCTCAGCCAGCCGCAGCGCCACACAGACGCCCAGTACCCCGGCGCCAATCACCGCACAGGTAGGCAGCCTTGGCGTGTCTTCGCCACTCATGGGTGGACCTCCCGGATGGCTTCAGCCGTTGCGCGAAGAGGCCGCGACGTTGTCCACTTCATAATCGATCATGCCGTGCACACCAGCATTTGCTAGACGTCGCGACGACCCGATCTGCGCCTGCGCACAGCATGCGCAGGCGTCTATGCTCTCTGCAGGACGCTCGGTCATGCCGAATTGAGGACGTTGCGCGAGCCCATGCTTTTGCACAGAGCAATACGATCATTCGTTGTTTCAGCGAACGCCCTCGAGATATATCAGTCAAGCATATTACCGATTCCGAAGCGTTTGCCGAATGCCGGGCCAGCCACGCTTGTCCTGTCGGTAATGAGGCGCAGACGGCACTGCCCAAGTCGCTTCCTAGGGCAGGCAGCACGATCGGCCGCTACATCACATGACGCGACGACTACCCCTGATCTTCCAGCCACCGGGCTAATACTGACCCACATCGAGGATCGTCTGCGAAATCAGGTTGGTGAGCATCTGCTGTCCGGTTACGTTCGGGTGGAAGCTCTCCGCCTTGGGAGGACTCGTGCTGACTCCAAGCTTGAGCCCATTGATCCACTGATCACCAGAGTCACACACCCCGTGTCCCGCGAATGTCGAGCGGGGATCGACGAAGGTTATCGAGTGCCCGGTGGCCGTGGCCGCTTCGTTTACCGCTGTTTGAATGTCCTGATCAACGTTGTCCGTCTCTGAGTTCATCCACTCCACGTCGCTGCCCTGAATGGTGTAATTAATACCTATCACCCCGCCGACATGACATACGCCCTTCTTGTTGAAGGTGGTGCCGAAGAGGTGTGGGTAGCCGACGACATAGATGGCGGCATTTGGAGCCAGTTCGGTAATGTCTGTGTAAACCTGCTCCAGCGATGGTTCGGCGGCACAGAACCCGTCGGTATCGTTTCCTGGATTGGCGAACGGAAGGTATGCCATGCATCCATCCGGGCGTCCATTGACGAGGTATGACAGGTTCTGTTCCGCAGAGGTCTGGTCGCGTGACTGGCAGTCGTAGCTGCCGTTGCTCAGGGCCCCTGATATACAATCCTTCAATGCATCGGCAAACCCGAGGTCGTTTCCTCCGACGGATAGCGTCACAAGCTGGGTATCGGGCCCCAGCTCCGATAGCTGAGCTTTCTCCCTGGAGTAGCCCGCTGAAGGAGAAGTGGACAGCTCGGCTGTCACCGAGTTCGATTGATAGAGATCGTTGATGATGTCACCAGAGCAGGCCGCGAAACCGAGAGACAGGCTGAACTGCGCAGCCAATTGTTCCGCGTAACCGTCCGTCGCTCGGTGGCATCTGTCACTTGAGGTGTTCGATGAGTGCAGGTAGGAGAACGATCCCTCACCCGAAGCGTAGGAATCGCCGAGCGCTACGTACTGAGACCCACTGAGAGCAGGAGCCTTCTGCTTCATCAGGAAGGACTCGATGTTCTGGGCAAGCAGAGTGTTCGCCTGCTCGGCCGTGTCCGACCACTCGAGCCAGTTGACGTCCATCTGTATGGCGAGACGGCCCTTGCCGTTAACCATCGACGACTGATCCCAGGCGGCGCCCGTGGGCACGCCTCCAGGTGCTGTTGTGGTGACGTTCGCCCCGCTAACACCCGCTAGTCCTCCCGGCGCATCCGGATTCCACTCGCTGATGAAGTTCGGGAACCGCGTCAGCCCGTCGGCCGCGCCAAGATTCGCCGGCTCGAACGTATTGGCATAGTCGACATCGCCCAAACTGCCGACCTGAACTCCACCGCCGGTGACCAAGGAGTCGATGACAGTCTGATCGGATTGGTTCAGTGTTTCACAGCAGGGCCGCTCACCGGTCAGGTACAACCCCTTGCCGACGCGGACGAAGTTCTCCAGGCGCTTCTCTTCAGCTGCCGTCAGAGGGTTTAGAGCGTCGACGAACCATATGGCCTTGTACTGAGAGAGATTAGTCGGCAGGGTCGTTGCAACATCCGTCGGCCAGCCGTCATCTTCGAGCAACGTCTGCAGGTCTGTGATCGGTGAGGTATCCCCCTCATCCCCGGATCCAAAGATCAGCGTGGTCGCCGTAGTCGATAGCATTGCAGGCAGTTTTCGAGAGAGTGAACCGGGGGCCGGGCAAGCATGGGGTTTCGACGCGGTTTCCGTCCCGCAGCTTCCTTTGGGAGTCTGCGTGAGAGCGCTGGCTGGAAAGGCCTGGAAGAAGGTCAGAGTGCTTAGTGCAGCCACTGCAATCAAGAGTGCAGGCCTTCGTATACCCACGAATCATCCCCCCCAGGGCACCCGAGCGATTGCCAAGTCCTATACCAAGACGCCGCCGCATGTCAAGTCATCAGCCTTCTGCTTTGTAGCAAGGTTCCGGTAAGTCGGTGATCGTCCGTTTTGTCGTGCTTCTTTCCGGCCGGATGGCGCTGCCATTTGCCCAATGGCCAGCGCATGGTCGCTGCACCACAGTGACCATGGAATCCGGACATCAGGGCATGATTCGCGAGACATCAGACCATGATTCGCGAGAATTCCCCCTGTGTGGCGGTGGATGCCCTTAAGGGCTTCGCTGAGGTCGGCGGGCATGGGGTCGGCGTCCGTGATGGTGTGGTCGCCGGCCTGGATTTCGATGGTGCGGTAGCGGGCGCAGCGCTGGCGGTCGATCAGGTGCAGGCGCCGGCCGTCGCGAGGTCACCCAGCCAGGTGATGTGCGGGCGCCATCCGGCGAGGCAGGTTGGCGGTGCGAGCTCCCCGGGAGCGCCTGACGGGTACTCGCTTCGCAGGGGACGGCAGGCGGTAAGGGAGTGGTGATGGGCGCGGAGCGTGATCGGGTCGCCGGATTCGGCCGACTGGAGGACGGGCTGCTGCAGGCCGGGGAGTGGTACCGGTGGGGGCCGTACGTCAGCGAGCGGCAATGGGGCACGGTCCGGGAGGACTACAGCGCCGACGGCAACGCGTGGGACTACCTGCCGCATGATCACGCGCGGTCCCGGGCCTACCGGTGGGGCGAGGACGGGCTGGCCGGGTTCTGCGACATCCACCAGCGGCTGTGCCTGTCCCTGGCGCTGTGGAACGGGCAGGACCCGATCTTGAAGGAGCGCGCGTTCGGGCTCACCGGCCCGCAGGGCAACCACGGCGAGGACGTCAAGGAGTACTGGTGGTACCTCGATGCCATCCCCAGCCACGCCTGGAACCGATGGCGCCACCACTACCCGCAGGGCGCGTTCCCCTACCAGGACCTGATCGACACCAATGCCCACCGGAACCGCTATCAGCCCGAGTATGAGCTGCTGGACACCGGCGCGTTCGACGAGGACCGGTACTGGATCACCGAGGTGCATTACGCCAAGGCCGGCCCGGATGACCTGCTGATGGCTATCCAGCTGACCAACAAGGGCCCGGACGCCGAAACCATCCATGTGCTGCCCACGGCCTGGTTCCGCAACACCTGGGCTTGGGATCTTGATCCCGGCGAGCCCAAGCCTGCCCTGCGGGCTTCGGGGGAGGGATCAGTCACCATCGAGCACCCGATCGTCGGCACCATGGAACTGATCGGTGCCGCCGGCCCGGACGGCGCCGAGCCGGAGCTGCTGTTCTGCGAGAACGAGACCAACCTGGCCCGGCTCTATGACGTCCACCCGAGCTCCCCCTACCCCAAGGACGGCATCAACGACCATGTGATCCACGGCGCGGCCACCGTCAACCCCGAGCGGGCCGGTACCAAGTGTGCGTTCTGGTACCGGGTGACCGTGCCGGCGGGACAAACCGCTGAGCTGCGGCTGCGGCTGCGCCCATCCGGTGCCGGCGAGGAGACCGCGGCCGCGCTCGGCGCCGGCTTCGACCAGGTGATGGAACTACGGCGGGCCGAGGCCGACGAGTTCTACGCCGAGCTCACCCCGGCCGGCGCCAGTGCCGACGAGGCGCTGGTGCTGCGGCAGGCGTCCGCGGGCATGCTGTGGAGCAAGCAGCTGTTCTACTACGACGTCGCCCGCTGGCTGGATGGTGACCCGACCCAGCCGGCGCCGCCACCCGAGCGCAAGGACGGGCGGAACGCGAGGTGGCGCAGCTTCGACGGGTTCGACATCATGTCCATGCCGGACAAGTGGGAGTATCCCTGGTTCGCCGCCTGGGACCTGGCCTTCCACTGCGTGCCGCTGGCCCACCTGGACCCGGCGTTCGCCAAGTACCAGCTGATCGTGGTGTGCCGGGAGTGGTTCCAGCACCCGAACGGTGCGCTACCGGCATATGAGTGGGATTTCGGCGACGTCAACCCGCCGGTGCACGCTTGGTCGGCGCTGCAGGTCTGGGCCATCGACGGCGGCCGCGACACGGGCTTCCTGTCCCGGGTGTTCGACAAGCTGCTGGTTAACTTCACCTGGTGGGTGAACACGGAAGACGCCGGGGGCAATAACCTCTTCGAGGGCGGCTTCCTCGGCTTGGACAATATCGGCCCGATCGACCGCTCTCACCTGCCGAAGGGCTACCTCCTGGAACAGTCTGACGCCACCGGCTGGATGGGGGCCTACTCGCTGGCGATGATCGGCATCGCGGGGGTCCTGGGCTGGTCCGGCGAGCGCCAGTCGCAGGACCTGGTGATGAAGTTCCTGGAGCATTTCGCGGGCATCCGGCGCGCCCTAGACCAGCAGGGGCTGTGGGATGACACCGACGGGCTGTTCTACGACCGGCTGGTCCTTCCCTCCGGAGCCGCTGTCCCGGTCAAGGTCCGGTCCATGGTCGGGATGATCCCGGCGCTGGCCGCCGGGGTCATCGACGGCCAGGCGCTGCAGACCGTGATGGGCATGCGCAAGGGGTTCATGCACTTCCTGCAGCGTGAAGGGGTTGGGGACATGCAGCAGCTGAGCGAGAGGCCCCAGCTGCGTGGTGAGCCGGGCCACGAACGGTTGCTGCTGTCGGTCGCCCGGCCGGACCAGATCGAGCGGCTGTTCGGCAAACTGTTCGATGAGGCCGAGTTCTTGTCTCCGCACGGGCTGCGCGCCCTGTCCGCCTACCACCGCGATCACCCCTATGTGTTCGACGCCGAGGGCTACCGGGCGTCCATCGACTACGAGCCGGCCGAGTCGACCACATCGATGTTCGGCGGCAACTCCAACTGGCGCGGCCCGGTCTGGATGCCGGTCAACTATCTGCTCGTCGAGGTGCTGGAGCGCTACCACCGGTTCTATGGCGCTGACCTGGAGCTGGAGTACCCGACCGGGTCGGGCAAGACGCTGACCCTCGACCTGATCGCCGCCGACCTGCAGGACCGGCTGATTTCCCTGTTCACCAGGGACGGGGACGGGCGGCGGGCCTGCTTCGGCGGGATCGAGAAGATGCAGGCCGATCCCGCCTGGAAGGACAACCTGATCTTCAGCGAGTACTTCCACGGCGACAACGGCGCCGCAATCGGGGCGTTCCACCAGACCGGCTGGACCGGCCTGATCGCCGACCTCATCCTGCGCCGCCACGGCGCGGTCCGCGCCCTCGGTGACGTCCTGCGAGACCTGGCTCCCTAGCAGAAGGGCACGGCCATGACCAGTGACCAGGACGCCGGGACTGCGGCCGACGTGATCCCGGCGGCCCGGGCCGCTCCGAGCGTCCCAACCACCGCAGCGCTGCCTGGCAGGCCGTTCCCCTTGGGCGCCACGCCCGGCCAGCAGGCCGGCGTCGCGGGCACGAACTTCGCGATCGCCTCCAGCGTCGCCGACGGCGTCACGTTGTGCCTGTTCAATGAGTCCGGCGCGGAAATCCGGATCCCGTTGCGGGACAATGACGCCGACGTCTGGCATGTCTTTATGCCGGGCGTCGGCCCGGGGCAGTCCTACGGGTACCGCGTCAGCGGCCCCTGGGACCCGGCCCACGGTCTGCGGTGTAACCCGGCCAAGCTATTGCTCGACCCGTACGCCAAGGCGATCAGCGGATCAGTCTCTTTCGGCCCCGGGGTGCTCGGCCAAGACGTGGGCGATCCGGCCAGGCCAAGCACCCTGGACTCCGCGGGGCAGGTCCCACGGAGCCTGGTCACCGACCCGGAATTCCGCTGGCAGGACAGCAACCGGATCCGGCACCACACCTCGGACACGGTCGTGTACGAGGTCCACGTCAAGGGCTTCACCATGCGCCACCCGGACATTCCGCCGCAGCTCCGCGGAACCTATGTCGGCCTGGCCCACGACGCCGCCATCGCGTACCTCACGGACCTGGGCATCACCACCGTCGAACTCCTGCCCGTGCACCAGAACGTGCCGGAGGGGTTCCTGGCGGGCCGAGGGCTGACCAACTACTGGGGTTACAACACGATCGGCTTCTTCGCGCCGCACAACGGCTACTCGGCCGCGGTCCGGGCCGGCCGGCCCGGCGGCCAGGTCGCCGAGTTCAAGGCGATGGTAGACGCGCTGCACCGGGCCGGCCTGGAAGTGGTGCTGGATGTGGTGTTCAACCACACCGCCGAGGGCGGCCCGGACGGTCCCGCGCTGTGCTTCCGTGGCATCGACAACACCGCGTACTACCGGACCGAGCCCGGTGATCCCGGCGTCTACATCGACACGACCGGCTGCGGCAACGCGCTGAACACCGGCGATCCGATCACACTCCAGCTGATCATGGACTCGCTTCGCTACTGGATCACCGAGATGCACGTCGACGGGTTCCGGTTCGACCTGGCCCCGACGCTGGCCCGCCAGGAGGGCGCCTTCAGCAAGGTCTCGGCGTTCCTGGACATGGTCGCGCAAGATCCGGTGGTATCGCGGGCCAAGCTGACCGCCGAGCCGTGGGACGTGGGCCAGATGGACAGCTACGACCTCGGCCGGTTCCCGCCGCTGTGGCGGGAGTGGAACGGCAAATACCGGGACAGCATGCGCGATTTCTGGCGCAGCCATCCGATCGGGATCGGCGAGTTCGCCACCAGGTTCGCCGGCTCCTCCGACCTGTACGGCACGACCGGTCGCCGGCCCACCGCCTCGGTCAACCTGATCACCGTTCACGACGGCTTCACCCTGCGTGACCTGGTCTCCTACAACGACAAGCACAACGAGGCCAACGGTGAGGACAACCGCGACGGGACCGGCGACAACCGGTCGTGGAATTGCGGGACTGAGGGCCCCACGGCCGACGCGGACATCGTCGCCCTGCGGGCCAGGCAGTCGCGCGCCATGCTCACCACGCTGATGCTGTCCTTCGGGGTGCCGCTACTGCTCGGCGGCGACGAGATGGGCCGTACCCAAAGCGGCAATAACAACGCCTACTGCCAAGACGACGAGATCACCTGGTTCGACTGGGCGAACGCCGACACCGCGCTGAGAGACTTCACCAAGAACCTGATCGCGTTCCGGCGGGCCCATCCGGTCTTCCGCCGCCGCCGCTTCCTGACCGGCGTCGAAGCCTCCCAGCTGAGGTGGTTCACCCCCGTAGGTACGCCGATGGACGGCGGCGACTGGGCCGACCCGAACGCCCGGGCCATCGCCATCTACCTCGACGGAGCCGATGACCCCGACCGGGCCGAGGACGGCACACTCCTGGGCGACTACGACTTCCTGGTCCTGGTGAACTCCTGGTGGGAGCCCCTCGGCTTCGTGCTGCCGGCCACCCGCCCCAGCGCACGGTGGCAGGCCGAGATCGACAGCTATGACCCCGCCGCCCCGGCCCAAGCGGCCGTGCGCAGCGCCGGCGATCAGGTGACCATCGGCCCCCGATCCGTCGCCGTCCTGCGTTCCGCGTCATCCCGGTGAGCACTACTGCCCCGGCGGCCAGCGGCGCGGGGGGGAGCCGGGCGGGGGAAACACCCTCACCGAACGCATTCCGCCTGCGTAAACGGGCTCTCAGCTGCTTGGGCGCAACTGTTCGAGGTGCGGCCGGCTCAGCGCGACCGCCTCCAGGGTGGAGTGGACGCCGAGCTTGGCCATCAGGTTCTGCAGGTGGGTGCGGACCGTGTTGGCGGACAGGTGCAACTGCTCTGCCACCTCCCGGCGCCCGGCACCGTCGGCGAGGCAGGCCAGCACCTCCCGCTCGCGCGGGGTAAGCGCAGCGAGCAGCCGGTCGTTGTCCCGCCGCCGCTCCTGATCGGCCATCAGGTACCGGAATACCTGGCCGGTCTCCGCCGGGGGCAGCCAGGTCTCACCCCGGGCGGCGCCACGGATCACCTGCAGCAGGTGCTGCAGGGATTCGTTCTTGCGCACCCATGCGGCCGCTCCCGACCGGACCGCGTCGACGATTCGTTCGGGCTGCGAGGAGTAGCTGAGCATGACGACGCGCGGGGCATCGTCCCTGGCGCACAGTTCCTCGCATAGCCGCATCGCGGCGCGTTCGGGCAGGTCGCCGTCCAGCAGCATGACATCTGCATGCCGGCCTACGATCAGGCACTCGGCCGGCGTCCGCGCGTGCACGGCCGCGACGACCTCCACGTCCTCCTCGGCCTCCAGCCGGGCCGCGAGCGCATCGGCGAACGTCCGTTCCTGGTCCACGACGAAGACGCTGATCCCCATGTCGCGAGCGTCGCTCACCGTCCGGCCCCGGCGGAACCCCTGCCCGCCGTGGCCCGGCTACGGCAAATGCGGGGTGGCCGCCGGCCCGCGGCCGTGGTGCCGGTCACGCCGGTACCTGCGCGACCAGGCCCTCGCGGCTGGCCAGCGCGGCTGCTTGCAGCCTTGAGTGCGTGCCGAGCTTGGTGAGCAGGGTCTTCACGTAGCTCCGCAGGGTGCTGGTGGCGATGTTCATCTCCCTGGCCATCTGCCCGGTGCCCTGGCCGTCGACGATCCGGCGCAGCACCTCCTGCTCCCGCGGGGTGAGCTCGTACACCCGCCGGTCCCGTCGCGCTGCCCTCGCCACCAGGCGGCATGGCAGCCCCGGCTCGAACACGGTCCCGCCCGCCGCGACCGCGGCCAGCGCCTGCGTGATCTGTGCGACGTTGGCGTCCTTGCTGAGGAACCCCGCCACGCCGAGGTTGCGCGCTTCCCATACGACCGACGGGTCCGCCGCTCTGGCCAGGATCACAACCGCGGTGCCCGGATGGCGCTGCCTGATCGCGCGGATCCCGGGCAGGCCGTCCCGGTCGGGGAAGCGCAGGCCGATCAGGCACGCGTCCGGTTTGCGCACGCGGATCGCGGCCAGCCCCCCGGCCAGCGAAGTGGTGATCGCGGCTACCTGATGGCCGCTGGCCGTCAACGCCGGCGCGAGCGCCTCACCGAGCAGCAAGTTGTCATCACAAAGCACTAGTCGCATGGTCTCCCCACCGTCATCCCCGGCTTCCAGCTTGCTGCCGGAACTGGGGGAAAGCAGCTTGCGCGGCCGCATGACCCGCTCAGGTTCCTAAGCGCTGCTGCCGCGTGTGCGGAACATTTCGGCCGCGGCCGCCCGGTCCTTGACCTGGAGTTTGCGCACGATAGAGGTGATGTGTGCGCGTACCGCGCTGGCCGAGAGCACCAGGCTGGCCGCGATCTCCGCGGTCGTGTACCTGCGGGCCAGCAGCGCAAGCACCTCCCATTCCCGGCTCGTCAGCCGGCCTTCGGAACCGTCCGCCGTGACCGGCGGCCGCCAGCGCGGCTCCCGGCCGTGGAACCGTTCGAGCACTCGCGCGACCAGCTCCCGCGGCATGGCCGCTTCGCCCGCGAACACGCCGTGCAGCGCATCGGGCAGCCGGCGCATGTTCATGTTCTTGAGCAGGTACCCGTCGGCGCCGGCCCGCAGCGCGGTGAACAGGTCGGTGTCCTCGGCGGAGACGGTCAGCATCACGATCTTCGCGCGGGGCAGCCGGGCGGCGATCTCCCACGCCGCGGCCAGGCCGCTGCCGGGCATCCGGATATCGAGCAGGCAGATGTCGGGCTGCTTGCTCACCGCGGCCTGCACGGCCTCGGCGGCGTCGGCCACCTCGGAGCAGATGTTGAACCGCCCGTCGGCATCCAGTGCCCGCCGCACGTCGTCACGGGTGGGGGCGTGGTCATCGGCGACCAGCACCCGCAGTGGCCTGTTTCCTTCGTTCAAACCGCGACCTCCACCTCACTTCCACGTCCGGGCCCCGAACGGATGCGCAATTCGCCCCCGACGGACCGAATCCGTTCGCGCATCGATACGAGCCCGAATCCGCTGCGGGGAACGCTGGTGTCGAAGCCGCAGCCCCGGTCGGCCACCTGCATCCGCACCAGGGAACCGTCGCGCTCCAGGCGGAGCGAGACCCGCGCCGCGCCGCTGTGCTTGGCCGCGTTGGTGATGGCCTCACAGGCGACCCGGACCAGTGCCTCGGCCCGCGTGGGCGACAGCCGGACGTCCGGCACGATGTCGAGATCGAGGCCGATACGGAACCGTTCCGCGGTCTGCGACGCCGCCTGTGCCAGCGCCGCCCCGACGGCCTGGCGGCCCGGCGGGGCGAGCGCACTGATGGCCGACCGGAGTTCGAACTGGGCCCGCTCCACCGCGGGCCGCAGGCGCCGCACGGCGTCCTCGTCGCCGTCCTCCGCGGCGGAGTCGAGGTTGCGGGATATATAGGCCAGTTCCTGTGCCAGCCCGTCGTGCAGATCGCGCGCCATCCGGCGGCGGTCTTCGAGCACGGCCGCTTCCGACAGCGCGGTCCAGTACGACCAGATCTCTCGCAGGCAGCCGGCGAGCAGGGCGACGTAGAAGGCGAACCTGAATATGTCCCCGGTGTACAGCACCGATTGCGCGTACGACGCGGGAAACAGCGAGTAGTTCACATGCGAAACGACGGCCAGGATTCCAGCAATGGCCAGCCAGCCGTAGAACGCATCGCGGCGGCGCCTGGCCAGGTTGAGGAACCCGATCGCGGCCAGCCCGTAGAGCAGGGCCACAAGCAGTTCGTAGGCGAACAGGGCCGGATGGGCGTGCAAAGCCGGCTGTGACAGCGCTATGGGGCTGAGCGTCGCCGCGTCTTGCGGTGCCCACCGCGCCGCGAACGTATGGGCGAACAGCATGGCCGTCCCGAGCGCGGCTAGCGTGGCCACCGCGGCCAGCGCCAGCACGGGGCCTCCTCGGCGCAGTTCACGCCGGGTGGCGAACGCGGCGAGCACGAACAGCAGCGCGCCGAGCGAGCGGGCCAGCGGCGCCGCCCACATGGTGAGGTCGTCGGGCGCCTCCCCGGCCACCGTGGGCACCGTCACGAAAAGCAGGTTGGACAGCGCCAGCACGGCGAGCGCGCAGGCCAGCAGCAGCTCGTTCTGGTAGGTGCGCCGCCGCAGCCGGCCGAACACCAGGAACGTGGCGAACAGCGCTATGAGCGATCCGGAGGTCTCCAGGGCCAGCCGCACCGCGGGCCACGCGTAGCCCAGGTGAAGCTGGGGCAGCCGGGCGAACGCGATCGTGACCAGGCCCGAAACCCCGGCGGTCAGCCCCGCGATCGCCCGGTAACTTCGCATCACGCCGGCCATGGCGTCAACGCCCCCATCCCCCGCCGGTCCGCTGCCACCCCAGAACTTCAAGGCTCGGGCCCCGTTAAGTAAAGTCGCGGTAAAGCCTGACCAACAATACCTTGCCGGGGCAGGCAACTAGAAGATCCCCGGCGCGGGATGGAGTGCCAGGAATGTCCTGGCGTTGGCCGGGTAGGGATCTTGCGGGCGGCTTAAATTCACGCTACTGGATGGGATCGGTCCTGCCAGCGGGGAAACCTTGCAGGCCTTTTTGACGTTTTGTGTGAAGTGACGTGGGATCGCGGTCGCCCTGTTCCAGATACGGGAGAGACGATGCATCCTGCTGATGCCGGCGAGGTTCCCAAGGCGGACTCCGCCCACGGGGGCAGTGGCGCTCCAGGGGCGGGTGCCGCTCCGGGGGGTGCCGGGACCCTGGCAGCGGGCACCGGCCCCGCCCCCGCCGAGGCGCCCGCCTCACCGCCCCCTCCCACGGCCCCCATGCCGGCCATCCCCGGCGGGTGGAGCCGCCGGAAGAAGATCATGGCCTGGGTGGCGGGCTCGCTGGCCGTCGTTCTGCTCCTTGCCGCGACCGGTGGCTATCTCGTCTACCAGCACCTGAACGCCAACCTGCACCAGGTGAACGTCAACGGTTTGCTCGGCACGCGTCCCGTGGACCTGCACCCGCAGGCGGAGAACATCCTCGTGCTCGGCTCGGACACCAGGCATGGGCAGGGCCGCGGCTACGGCAGCGCCGCCCAGCTCAACACCGACCACTCGGACACCCTGCTGATCGTGCACATCGCGGCGAGCCGGAAGTGGGCCGACGTGATGTCCATCCCGCGCGACTCGTGGGTGAACATCCCGGCCTGCCGGATGGGCAACGGCCAGCTGGCCTCAGCGGAGAGTTTCAAGATCAACGAGGCGTTCACGCTCGGCAACCTGTACGGAAACAAGACCGCCCTGGGCACCGCGTGTGCCATCAGGACCGTCGAGAGCAACACCCACATCCACATCGATCATTTCGTCGTGGTCAACTTCGACGGGCTCAAGGACATGGTCAACGCGGTCGGCGGCGTGCCGGAGTGCAACACCAAGCCGATCCACGATCCCAAGTCGGGACTGCGCCTGTCGGCCGGGCACCACATGCTGACCGGCAGGCAGGCGCTCGGCTATGTCCGCGCCAGGTACACCCTCGGCAACGGCAGCGACCTGGAGCGCATCAACCGTCAGCAGGCGTTCATGTCCGCGCTGGTCAGCCGGGTAAAGGCCAAGGAACTCAACCCGCTCGCGCTGTACCGGTTCCTCGACGCGGCCACCAAGTCGATCACGATCGACAGCCAGCTCGGCGGCATCCACGGCCTTTACGACCTGGCCACCAGCCTGAGAAACCTGCCGCCGGGCAAGGTCACCTTCTTCACCTTGCCCACCTATCCGCGTTCCTATGTGGACCCCTCCGACACCGCCAACCTGCTCTGGACGCAGCCACAGGACAGCCTGATCTTCCAGGCCTTCCGTAATGACGTACCGGTGAGTGAGGCGCTGCTCAAGCATCCGCGGGTCCCGCACCTGTCCCGGTCCAAGATCTCCGTGGCCGTGATGAACGGGACCACGAGCTTC
>Ga0306921_10002896_pt1 | contig 17260 bp, 13 predicted proteins | sample sta12Cox44000080_FD_203760 | JGI IMG/M metagenome (GOLD analysis project Ga0306921, IMG submission 203760) | Lab enrichment of tropical soil microbial communities from Luquillo Experimental Forest, Puerto Rico - statoxic.12C.oxic.44.000.080 (v2)... | ecosystem: Environmental > Terrestrial >... | reverse complement strand
ATCAGGATCGGCGTGTTCGTTGATGAGGATGGCAGCCGTGGTATGCGGGACGTAGAGGAAACAAGTGCCCGTGCGGATACCAAGAGCGGTAATAACGCGCTGCACTTCGTTGGTGATATCGAGCATTTGCGTACGGCGAACGGTTTTCACGCGGATCGCTTGCATTCATTTCTCCTGTTAGCGCGCCGGGAATCCGCCGCCTCAGAAGGCGGCCGCTAGATGACCCTCCCGCAACACGAATTGTGCCAAAAATCAAGGGATGGGGATCATGTAATGAAGGCCGGGTTTCTTGAGGCTGACGAGTTTCAGGAGTTCGTCCAAGCCGGTACGGCCCCAACGAGCGAGGAATGGAAGGAAACAGAGATCGCGGGACTGAAGGCCCTTTTGGGGATACAGCAGATTTTCCAGAAAGTTCTCGTGTTGTTCGATGATTTTTTCATGACGATCGAGAGAGGAGCCGGTTTTGTGGCGCAGTTTCTCGACCTGGTAGTGGATCCTCTTTTCGGCGCGAGCGATCGTTCCCTGAATGGTAGGGTCGACCGCGGCAATCGCTTTGCGCAATCGCTTGATGCTTTTCTCAATTTGGCGGAGATTTGAATCAAATTCGCGCGCGAGCTTTTTCGGAACATGCGAGTTATACATGTTGTTCCGCAAGCATTGTGAGCCGCACCAGATGTCTTCGATCTTCAGTTTGTATTTCTGTAGGAGGCGAACGGCTTTTGGGTCGACCAACGTGAAGTCCGCTCGCGGGAGCAGAACCGGCATGTAGCCAAGAAGTTTCTCGTAAATCACGTGAGATTGCGCGAAGTAAGCAATTTCCGCGGGCCCGCCAAAATACGCGGCGGTGGGGAGAAGGTAGTCTTGCAGGACAGGACGAAGTAGCGCATTGGGACTGAAGTGCTCCGGATGGGCGTCAACGCGGTCGGACCATTCTTCCCGAGAGGCCGTGTGCGAGCCGCCGGTGAAGCTCCCGTTGGCCGCGGTGATCACTTCGCGCTTACCTTGCTCGATTGAAAAGAGAAGGGTGCTGCGCGAGGTGACGTTGACTTGCGGTTCGTACCCGGCGCTCTCGAGATCCTTACCACGATTCAGCAGCAATTCGTTCAATGAATCACGCTCGGCGAGAGCTGCGGTAAGAACGGGAGCGGCGATGCGATGGAGCCGTTCGTCCAAGGGATCAAGCAAGATGAGGCCGTAATCGGCAAAGATGCCGGAAAAGAGCCGGGCGAAGGCGCTACTGTAGGTAGCCACGGTGGTATAGCTTTCGCGCAGGATTTCCGCGAAGCTCGCGCCATCCGGCCCAGCGAGCCTGGAGGTTGCTTCGCGGACCAGACCGTCTACTTCGCTGCCCAGGTGAATACGGCCCACCGGCTGGGCGTCCTCGGCGGGCCTGGGCAGCGCAAGGCTGAGGAGCTGGCCTTCGGCGAACCACGTGGTATGGCGGACTTCGTCGACATCGTGATCTTCGGTGGCCATCCAAAAAATCGGGACCGCCGGAATTCCTTCGCGGGTGAGTTTGCGAGCACCCTCAATCGCACTGAGAGCTTTATAGAAGGCATACGAGGGACCACCGAAAAGAGCGACCTGCTGACCGCTGACCACGGCGACCGCGCCCTGTTCGAGCCGTTGAAGGTTTTCTTCCGTTGCCTCACCGCTTCCGAAAAGCAGGTTCTGTGAACGCAAAATAGCGGCGACTTCGACCCGGCGTTCCAGAGGGAATTTCAGCTTTCGCGCGTAGGAGAGTACAGACTTCAGGGTTGGAGCGTGATCGTAAAAAGAATCCAACTTGGAGAAATTCTCGATGTAGTCGCGGAAAAGCTTCGAGGTGTGCGGCAACTGATGGGGTAGCAAGGCGCGACAGTCCATGAGCGCTTAGATGTTACTGACGGCAAAAAGTGACGGCAAGCCTCGAGGGCTTAGACGCGAGCGGCAGCCGGATGGATTTGCGAAATCACGTTGGCGACGGACTGCTTCTTCTCCTCGGTGAGGGGTAAAAGGGGCAAGCGCGGCAAGCCACCATAGTAGCCGCGAAGGTCCATAGCGTATTTTACGCCGGCGATACCTTGCTCAGAGACGATTCGCTTGGAGGCAACCGCCAACTCGAGTTGCAGCGCTTTGGCCTGCTCGTGCCGGCCGGACTGAAAAAGGAGAAATACTTCGGCACATTTTTCAGGCAAAGCCGCGGCTAAGGCCAAAATGGCACCCCGCGCACCAACGGTAAGGGCCGGGTAGACCACGGCTGCTCCTCCGGTGAGCACCTGAAAGTCTGGAGGCGCTCCGGCAACAATTTCGGCGACGCGCTGGATGTTGCCGGAACTGTCTTTGATTCCGACAATGTTCGGATGCGCGGCGAGTGCGAGGATTTCAGGGGTCTCAAGGGTAATACCCGTGAACTGTGGGACGGAATAAAGGAGAACGGGGATCGGCGAAGCATCCGCAACCGCACGGAAATGGTGGATGTAGGTTTCGGCCTTGTAAACGGGCTTGTAGTAATAGGGTGTTTTGACGAGGGCCGCGGCGTAACCCAGTTCGCCGGCGCGTTTGGTGCGAGCGATGGTTTCCGCGGTGGATTCAGCACCAGTGCCCGCAATCAGGAATTTTGTCGAAGCGGCTGCTTCTTTCGCAGCGGCAAGGACGGAGTCCGCCTCCGCCCGCGAGAGCATGACCGCCTCACCGGTCGAGCCAAGAACGACGTAGCCAGCGATGCCTGTCCCGTTGTAGCGGCGGATGTTTTCTCTTACGGCATTGAGAGAAACACTCCCATCGGAGTCAAAGGGAGTCACGAGTGCCGGGAAGATGCCCTTAACTGCCATAGTCTAGTCTCCTGCGGCCGAGCTTCCTGAAGCGGCGACGCCATTGCGGTGCAAGTCCTGCAGGCAATTCACTTCGCGCTGCAGTTCGATTAGAGCGTGGATGCCACGGACAGCGGCGTGAGCCGCAGAAAGAGTGGTGATACAGGGAATGTTGTAGCGGATGGCAGCACGGCGAATCGATTTCTCGTCATAGAAGGACTCGCGTCCGAGCGGTGTATTGATGACCAGGTGAATTTTGCCGGTCTTGATGAGGTCGACGATATTGGGGCGCCCTTCGTTGACCTTGAACACTTCGTCGCAGGGTACGCCGGAAGCATGGAAGGCGGCTGAGGTGCCACGGGTGGCGACAAGCTTGAAGCCAAGGGCAGCCAATTCCCTGCCGAGAGGGCCGATGCTGCGCTTGTCGCGATCATTGACACTGATAAATACGGTGCCGGAACTAGGAAGCTTCTGACCAGCCGCAAGCTGCGCTTTCGCAAACGCCTGGCCGTAAGAAGTAGAAATGCCCATAACTTCTCCGGTTGAGCGCATTTCGGGGCCAAGGATGGTGTCTACGCCGCGGAATTTGTTGAAGGGGAAAACCGGTGATTTAACCGAGTAAAACTCCCGCACCGCGACTTCTGCGACGCCATTGTGATGAATGAGGGGAAGACTCATGTCGGCGAGACGCCGGCCGACCATGAGACGCGCGGCAACTTTCGCGAGCGGGACGCCGGTGGCCTTGCTGACATAGGGAACGGTACGCGATGCACGGGGATTTACTTCGAGGACGTAGACAGTATCACGCTGAATGGCGTATTGAACATTCATCAGTCCCACAACCTTGAGGGCGATGGCCAGGCGCTTCGTGTAATCGCGAATGGTGTTAAGGACCGTGTCGGACAGGCTCACTGGTGGCAAGACGCAAGAGGAATCGCCCGAGTGCACGCCGGCTTCTTCGATGTGTTCCATGATGCCGCCGATGACAACGTCTTTTCCATCGGCGAGAGCATCGACGTCGACTTCGGTGGCTTCTTCGAGGAACTGATCAATCAGCACCGGACGCGCTGGGCCCATCATGGCAGCCTGTGCGACGTATTCCTGGACGGTGTTGACGTCGTAAGCGATGACCATGGCGCGGCCACCGAGGACGTAGCTCGGTCGGACGAGGACAGGCAGTCCGATTTCGCCGGCAACGCGGGCGGCTTCCTCGGGAACGAGCGCCGTACCGTTGCGCGGCTGAGGGATGCGCAATTCTTCGAGCAGCCGACCGAAGCGGCGGCGATCTTCGGCGAGGTCGATCGACTCAGGAGCGGTGCCAACGATCGGAACGCCGTTTCGCTTTAGTTCGAGCGCAAGATTCAAGGGTGTCTGACCGCCGAACTGGACGATGACGCCTTGAGGCTTTTCCCGTTCCACGATCGCGAGAACGTCTTCGAGAGTGAGCGGCTCGAAGTACAGGCGGTCGGAGGTGTCGTAATCCGTTGAAACGGTTTCCGGATTGCAGTTGACCATGATGGATTCGAAACCGTCTTCGCGGAGGGCGAACGAGGCGTGGCAACAGCAATAGTCGAATTCAATTCCCTGCCCGATGCGGTTGGGACCGCTGCCGAGGATCATGATTTTCTGCTTGTGCGTGGCATCGGACTCGTCTTCATCCTCATAACTCGAATACATGTAGGGGGTGAAGGATTCGAATTCAGCCGCGCAAGTGTCAACGCGTTTGAAGACCGGAGCGACCCCGTAGCGGGCGCGCTGAAGACGGACCGCAGCGGGCGTAGTCTTCCAGATCTGCGCGAGATGTTCGTCGCTGGTGCCAATGCGCTTCACTTCACGAAGAAGGTCCTTCGAAGCGGTTTCGACAGTAACGGCGGCAGCCCGGCGATTGGCAGCAATAATCTCCTCGATCTGGTGGATGAACCAGGGATCGATTTTCGTGAGCTCGCAGATTTCTTCCGCGGGAAGGCCGCGCTCCACGGCGGTAAGAATCCAGTGCACGCGATTGGGGCGTGGCGTAGCAAGTTTTTCGCGAAGCAACGAATCGGGCGTTTCCGCAGGAGCACGCCAGGGCGCGCTGGGTTCGAGAGAGCGGATGCCCTTCTGCAACGCTTCCTTGAAGGTGCGACCGATCGACATCACTTCGCCGACGGACTTCATTTGGGTGCCGAGAGTGCTGTCAGCACCGGGGAATTTTTCGAACTGCCATTTGGGAATTTTCACGACAACATAATCGATTGTGGGCTCGAACGAAGCGGGCGTTTTCTTCGTGATGTCGTTGGGGATTTCGTCGAGCGACATGCCGACAGCGAGACGCGCAGCAATCTTGGCGATCGGGAAGCCGGTGGCTTTGCTGGCCAGCGCCGAACTACGCGAGACGCGCGGATTCATTTCGATCACGACCATGTGGCCGTTTTCGGGATTGATGGCAAACTGCACGTTGGAGCCGCCCGTCTCGACGCCGACTTCGCGGATGATTGCGGCGGCGGCATCGCGCATGCGCTGATATTCCTTGTCGGTCAGGGTTTGCGCGGGCGCAACGGTGATGGAATCGCCCGTATGCACGCCCATGGGATCGAAATTCTCAATGGAACAGATGACGACGAAATTATCGCGGAAGTCGCGCATCACCTCGAGTTCGTACTCTTTCCAGCCGAGAACGGACTCTTCAACGAGCGCTTCGTGCACCGGACTCATATCCAGGGCGTGGGAAATCGCTTCGGCAAATTCCTCTTTGTTGTACGCAATGGAACCGCCAGTGCCACCGAGAGTAAACGACGGGCGAATAACAAGCGGAAAACCGAGCTGGTCACAGAGGCGCAGGGCGTCCTGCGCGCTATTGACCAGAGCCGAGGCAGGAACTTCGAGGCCGATCTTGCGGCAGGCGTCCTTGAACCAGAGACGATCCTCGGCGACTTTAATGGCCCGAAGAGAGGCGCCGATCATGTCGACCTTGTGCTTTTCGAGCATGCCGGACTCGGAGAGTTCGACGGCGAGGTTTAGAGCGGTCTGGCCGCCAACGGTGGGGAGGAGCGCATCGGGACGCTCTTTGATGATAATTTCTTCGAGATATTCCTTGCTGAGCGGCTCAATGTAGGTGCGGTGCGCGAGCTCCGGGTCGGTCATGATCGTGGCGGGATTGGAGTTGACCAACACAACTTCGTAACCTTCGCCGCGAAGCGCCTTGCAGGCTTGCGCGCCAGAATAGTCAAACTCGCAGGCCTGGCCAATGACGATGGGGCCAGAGCCGATGATGAGGATTTTGTGAATGTCTTTGCGTTTAGGCATCTATTCTCTTTTGGCCAGGTTAGTCATCCGCGGGAGCTCCCGGGTTGAGCGAATTCCTTCATCATGTCGGTGAATTGGGTGAACAGGTAGTGGGAATCATGCGGGCCAGGCGAGGCTTCGGGATGGTATTGCACGCTGAAGAGGGGCAGATTCCTGTGGCGGAGGCCCTCGTTGGTGTGGTCATTTAGATTGAGGTGCGTGATTTCAACGTCGCTCGACTGAAGCGAGTGGGGATCGACGCAAAACCCGTGATTCTGTGCCGTGATCTCCACCTGATTGGTCAGCAGATTCTTCACGGGATGGTTTGAACCGTGGTGGCCGAATTTCAGTTTGAAGGTTTTGCCCCCGAGAGCGAGTCCGCAAAGCTGGTGGCCGAGACAAATCCCGAAAACAGGGACGCGACCCAGGAGTTTGCGTATATTTTCAATGGCGTAGGTGATCGGCTCGGGATCGCCGGGCCCGTTCGAAAGAAAGACGCCATCAGGGCGCAGCGAAAGGACGTCTTCGGCGGCAGTTGCAGCCGGAACGACGGTAACATCGCAATGGTGATCGACAAGCAAGCGAAGAATATTTTGCTTGATGCCGTAATCGTAAGCGACGACCTTAAACTTACGGGTATCAGGGCTTGTCCCGGCCTCGCCCATTTCCTCGTCCCAAGGAGAAGTGGCCAGTTCGATGGAGCCTTTCTGCCAATCGTAGGATTGACGGCAACTTACACGTCCGGCTAGCTCCTGGCCGGCCATCAGAGGGAGTTGTTTCGCTTCGAAGAGCAACTGGTCAACGGCCGTGCCATCGGTCGAAACCATTCCGCGAAGGGCACCGACTTTACGGATGTGTAGCACCAGGGCGCGCGTGTCGATGTCCCAAATGACGGGAATCTTGTGACGATTAAGGTAGAACTGGGCTGTCTCGGCCGAACGCCAATTCGAAGAAACCTGGGAGAATTCACGAACGATCAACGACTCGATATAGGGACGGGAGGCTTCTTCATCGTCGAGATTGGCGCCAACATTGCCAATGTGGGGATAGGTCAGGCAAACAATCTGTCCCGCATAACTGGGATCGGTGAAAACTTCCTGATAACCGGTAAGGCTAGTATTGAAAACGACTTCGCCGCCACGGCGGGTGATGGCGCCCGCCGCCCGGCCGTTAAATATGCGCCCGTCTTCGAGCGCGAGAATGGCAGGTCTGTGAAGAACTTCTGTCAGTGTATCCTCCGTGCAACTTCATTTTTCGTTGGCCTCGGTGGTCGACAAGGAACCGAAGTGTTCGACCGGCCAGTAGGCGAAGACGGCGCGACCATAAATATACTGGCTGGAGACGGCGCCAAAGACACGAGAATCGTTGGAACTGATGCGGTGGTCGCCCATCACGAAATAACTGCCCCGAGATACGGTGAGAGGGCCGAAATCAGAAACGTCGGCGTATTGCGGGGGCACGTAGGGCTCGGGAATCTGGACCCCGTTCACGTAGAGAATACCGTGGCGAATTTCGACGGTTTCTCCAGGAAGGCCCACTACACGCTTGATGAAGGATTTCGAGCGGTCCAAGGGGTACCAGAAGACCACCACGTCGCCCCGGCTAATGGGCTCGAACCGGTAAACAAATTTGTTGATGAAGATGCGCTCCTGATCGGAGAGGAGCGGCGCCATGCTGGTGCCTTCGACTTTCACCGGCTGATATAAGAACACGATGATGACGAGCGCAAGACCGATGGCGATGAGGAGGTCGCGGGTCCAAACCTTGATTTCATGGCGCAAGAGACTGTGTGAAGAAACAAAGCTGTCCGACGAAGGCGTTCCAGGCGGAAGAGGGGAGGAAAAAGCCGAAGTCTGGGCGTTGGCGCGATCGCCCGGTAGAGGGGAGACGTTATTCTCGTCGGGTTTCAGCATCTCGTGCTGCCTTTCATTTATATCATGAAAACTGAGGTCGCTGCGACCATCGAAAGTGCAACACTTGATTCGAGGTTGCCTAGGTTTTGGATTCGAGCGAAGCCGCCCCTGTTGTATGCGAGTGTTCCCTGTTTGTTGGACGCTGGGCCTGATGGTTTGACTATCCAGATAGGGATATCGATTATTCGGTGGAAAGAGCGAAGTTTATTGCGGCGAGCGAGGCGACCACGGCCGTTTCCGTACGGAGAATGAGCCTGCCGAGGGACGCTTCTTGAAATGCCGCCGAGCGGGCTGCAGTGAATTCGGCATCGGTCCAGCCCCCTTCGGGACCAACCGCAAGAACGGCGGAAGAGGATTGAGTGCCGGTCAGTAGGTCGCGGAGAGGCATGGCATCCAGAGATTCGGAAAGCAGAACACAAAAGCCCTGGTTGTTGGTGTGGAACGCGGTTTCGGGCTGCGCAAGGGCCTCGAGCCGGGGGACCTGCAAGCGGCGCGATTGCTGAGAGGCCTCCAAAAGGATTTTCTTCCACCGCTCGGCTCGCTTTGGGGCAGCGGAGAGAAGGGCCTTTTCGCTGCGCGAGGCGGCGAGAGGGAGGATACGGCTGGCTCCTAGTTCCGTCGATTTCTCAAGAGCCCACTCGAAGGCATCGAATTTTACGACCGCGAGGAGGAGCGTGGTTTGGAGCGAGGGGACATACGAAGGCAGCTTTTCGATGAGAGCGAAGTCGACGCGGTCGCGTGTGACCGTCTCGATGCGTCCGAGCCAGACGCTCGAGCCATCGCTCAATTCGTAGAGTTGGCCGGGTTGGGCGCGCAGGACACGGCCTAGATGATGCGCCGCTTCAGCTTCTATCGTGGCCTGTCGGTGATCGAATTTTTGAACGAAGAAACGGCGGCGCATGAGAGCTCAAAGTCGACAGTTTACAGTCAGCAGTTCCGTCTGAGAAGACGGCGAACCCACTCCATGGTCTCTTTCGCTTCGAGCCAGGAAATTATGTTGGCTCTCGGGGCGGGCTGACAATGCCCGCCAGCGGAAGCGAGGAGGGATTTCAGCCAAAGATGTCTTTGACCTTATCGAAGATGGAAGAGCCGCGCTCAGCCGGCTTGTTGTCCACCTTGAGAGTGGCGTCGAGCTGTTCCATGAGTTTGCGCTGCTCTTTGGTCAGCTTTATGGGCGTCAGCACGCGGACGTGATAGTACAGATCACCTCGTCCGCCGCCGTGCGGGTCGGGCAAACCTTTGCCCTTGACGCGGAAAACCGCGCCGCTCTGCGTGCCTTCGGGGATCTTTAGTCGCTCCTCGCCGCTGAGGCCCGGAACCTGGAGTTCTGTGCCGAGGGCAGCCTGAGCCATGCTGAGAGGAATGGTGCAGTAGAGGTCAGCACCACGGCGCTCAAAGAAGGTGTGCTCCTTCACCTCGAGGACAACATATAGGTCACCAGCCGGCCCGCCGTTGGGTCCCGGCTCGCCTTCCCCTTGAACGCGGAGCCGCGTGCCAGTATCGACGCCGGGAGGGATACGAAGTTCAATGGTGCGCTCGCGATTCACGCGACCCTGGCCTCGGCATTCGGTGCAGCGTTCCTTGACGATCTGGCCAGCTCCCTGACACGCCGGGCAGGTGCGATTGATTGTGAAGAAGCCCTGCTGATAAACAAGCTGGCCGCGGCCGCCGCAAGTCTGGCACGAAACAACGCCGGTTCCTTTCTTCGCGCCGGTACCGTTGCAGGTCTCACAGTACTCTTGACGAGGGACGCGAATTTTCGTGGTGACGCCGTTGGCTGCCTCTTCGAAGCTCAATGTCATGTCATAACGGAGGTCGGCGCCGCGCTGCACGCGATTCCGGCCGCGACGACCACTCGTGGCACCAAACAGGTCCTCGAAACCGAAGAAATCCCCGAAAATATCGTGGAAGTCCTGGAAGATGGTACTGTTGAAGTCCGACGACGCACCGGCACCAGCCAAACCGGCGTGACCGTAGGTGTCATATATCTGGCGCTTCTGCGAGTCGCTCAGAACGCTATAGGCTTCCGTGCATTCGCGGAAGCGAACTTCCGCCTCCTCCTTGCTCTCCGGATTGCGGTCGGGGTGCCACTTCAGGGCAGACTTTCGATAGGCACTCTTGATTTCCTCAACAGAAGCCGTTTTCGTAATGCCAAGTACTTCGTAATAGTCTCTTTGCGATTGTCTAGGCATGATTGGAGCGATGGTCCTTTTTCAAACGGTTAGAAAGCTCGAAAGCAGCAAAAAACAGGATAAGCAAGAAAAGCCGTCCAAAAAACAATGATCGCATGAAGCGGGCGCCCTGGCCAACAAGCACCGTAAGATGCAATCAATTTACCACGGTATTCGATGCTGTCTTTGGATACACCGCTACGCGAACCATGGCAGGTCGCAAAATGCGGCCGTAATAGACGTAGCCGGGCTGATAAACTTCAAGAATGGTGCCGTCGGCATGGTCGGTCGTTTCCACACGGTCCATAGCCTGGTGTAGGTGCGGATCAAAAGGTTGGCCGAGCGGTTCAACGCGTTCCACACCGAGGCGCGTGAGATTATCGAGCAGCTGCTTGTGAATCAGCTCGAAACCCTTGCGATAGTTTTCATATTCGGCCTCACGGTGAGCTGCAAGAGCGTGCTCAAAACCGTCGAGCACCGGAATCAGGGCTTCGGCAACGCGCGCAGTGGCACGCCTACCCGCTTCGCTGTTTTCCTTTTCAGCGCGCTTGCGGTAGTTGGCAAAATCCGCCTGGTGACGGACGAGCGTTTGACGCAGGTCCTCCAGATCGGCAGCGAGTTTCTTTACTTCAGGCTCTTCGCGCGCGGCCTCTTCGGCGACGGCCTTCACGGCCGCGTCCGGAGCAAGCTCAGGGCTATCGGGAACGTTGGGTTTGATCTTGTGATCTTTCATGGGTCCTACCTTTGGATTCTTAAGACTATTCGATCTTGCTAAGCGCCTCGGTAAAAAGCTGCGCCACATATGCGACGGCGGTCATGGCTCGCTCGTAGTGCATGCGAGTTGGACCGAGCACGCCTAGAGAAGCCTGCACGAGGTCGTGACGCGAGTAGCGAGCGCTGATGAGGGCCAGGTTTTCACCCGCCTGGGGAATTTCCTTGACGCCGATCTGAACGAAGACTGGTTCGGGTGTGTCAATACAAGCGTTCAGCACGGCCACGAGACGATGTTTTTCTTCAATCGCCGCGAGCAGGTCGCGCAACTGAGATTGGTCGGCGAACTCCGGGGCGGTGACAATCCGCGAGGTGCCTTCGACGTAGATTTCCTGGCGGGGAGACCCGCCGAGTACGGCGGGATCGCAGAGGGTCAAGGCGCTGCGGGCGATGGTGTCGTAGCGTTCGCGCTCCGTGACGAGTTTCTGAAGCAAATCGCCGCGGATGGCCTCGAGGGTCCAACCGGAGTAATTCCGGTTCAAGAAGTCGGCCGTGGCGTCGAGTTCGGGCTGCGTGAAGGGACGCGAGGGGCGAAGCACCTTATCGCGAGTGTCGCCGCCCGGGGAAATCAGGACAACAACGACGCGACTATCGGGGAGAAGCCACATGCGAGCGTGTTCGAGAACGGTTTTGCGGAACGGCGGAGAGACAATAATTCCGACACCCTTGGAGACCTCCGCGAGAATGTGGCCGGCGCGCTCGGTTAATTCCGCCGGAGTCGTGCCGCCGCTCATTTCGGAGCGAATCCACTCGCGGTCCTCGACGCTGAGCGTAGCCTGAGAGCCAATCTCTTGGGCGAAGAAGCGGTAGGCTTCCGCAGTGGGCACGCGACCGGCAGAAGTGTGCGGCTGGTAGAGATAGCCTCCATCTTCCAAGTCAGCCATAACGCTACGGATGGTGGCGGTGCTCAGCGATTCTTCGAAGCGCTTGGAGATGGCGCGGGACGAGACAGGCTCTCCCGTTTCAATGTAGGTTCGAACTATGTCGGCCAGAATCTGTCGGTTCCGGCGTTCCTGGAGAGCAGGGTTGCGCATAGCGGCGCTGACAAAAACGCGCTAACTACTATTGTAGAAACCCTGTCAAGCTGGGTCAAAGCAGATCGCCAGGGTCGAACTGGGTCGGACCGGTCTAGTTGTTGTCGATTTGCGCGCGCTGCAGTTTGTCGGAGTAATCGATGTAGACCGATTTCCACTCGCTGAAGAACTCAATAGCGGCGACAGCGGCTTCCCGATGGCCGTTGCCAGTCTGTTTGGTGCCGCCGAAAGGGAGATGGGTTTCGGCACCGATGGTCGGCGCGTTGACGTAGACGATTCCGGTAAACAAGTCCTGAATGGCAGTGAAGGCACGGTTGACGTTGCGGGTGTAGATGGAGGCGGAAAGTCCATAGGGCACGCCGTTGGCGACTTCAATTCCCTGCTCGAGGCTGTCGATAGGAATCACCGAGACAACGGGGCCAAAGATTTCTTCCTGGGCGATGCGCATTTGGGGATCGCAGTCACCGAAGACCGTGGGCTCATGAAACCAACCTTTGGCGTATTCGCCGGAAGTGAGCCGGTGGCCACCCGTCAGCAGTTTCGCGCTTTCTTGTTTGCCGACTTCGACGTAGGACATGACGGTGCTGAGCTGTTGTTCACTAATGGCCGGCCCCATGTCCACTGTTGGGTCGAGGCCATTGCCGATTTTAAGCTTTTGGGCGCGTTCAACGAGACGAGCGACGAATTCCTTGTAAACGGTTTTGTGGACGCCGAGGCGGCTCGCGGCGGTACAGCGCTGTCCCGTGGTGCCAAAACCACCCCAGATCGCACCATCAATGGCGAGATCGAGATTCGCGTCATCCATTACGAGGATAATGTTTTTGCCGCCCATCTCGAGGCTGCAATGTTTGAAGCTCGGGGCACAAATTTCGGCAATGATCCGGCCGGTCGAAGTGGAGCCAGTGAAACTGACGACCGGGACGTCTTTGTGCTGAGCGAGAGGTGCGCCGGCGTCCGGGCCGTCACCGCCGACTAGATTGACTACGCCGGGCGGCAAGCCCGCTTCCACAAGTGTTTCAACGAGGTGGTACGAGGAAAGAGGCGTGTCTTCAGCTGGCTTTAGCACAACCGTATTTCCGCAAATGAGAGCGGGCATCATCTTCCACGAGGGGATGGCCATGGGAAAATTCCATGGGGTAATCATCCCGCATACGCCGATGGGTTGGCGCACACTCATCGCGAATTTGTTGGGCAATTCGGAAGGCGTGGTTTGCCCAAAGAGGCGGCGGCCCTCGCCGGCCATGTAGTAGGTCATGTCGATGGCTTCCTGGACATCACCGCGGGCTTCAGCGAGAACCTTGCCCATTTCGCGGGTCATATCTCGCGAGAATTCTTCCTTCCGTTTGATGAGGAGTTCGGCGGCGCGGAAGAGAATTTCAGAGCGCTTTGGAGCGGGAACCAGGCGCCACTTCGCGTAAGCCGCGCGGGCGGCGGCAATGGCTTGCTCCACGTCCGCTGCCGTCGAAAGTGGAAACTCACCGATGATTTCATCGGTATTGGCGGGATTGCGATTTTCGTGCGTTTTGCTACCTTTGGGCGCGACCCACTCCCCGTTGATAAAGTTCCTGAAGATGCGAGGCGATGCAGCCGCTTTCATGGTTCCTCCAGACGGGAAATGAGTCTAGCTGCGAGCCGAGAACGGCGTCAAACCTGTCGGAGGACCCCTAAGGTTCGACGCAATGCGCAAGTGTCAAGTATTCAGATGCCCGCTTCGATGACGACGGCATTAACGGACACCTCCCGGGGCACGAAGCGATTGCGTTGGAGGCGCGGGGCGGGATCGAACCGCCGATAAAGGTTTTGCAAACCTTTGCCTTACCACTTGGCGACCGCGCCCCTGTTGCGGCTGTTAACGCAGAACCCTCAGGCCTTAAGGCTCGAGCTACGGCCCGCCCAGGCCGACTCGGAATGACAGCACTCCTAGGCGCTCTGGCACGCGGCCGCATCCGCGCGAGCGCTGGCAACACTCAGGTTCACGATGGGCGCTCCTACCAGGTTGCCCCACTCGGCCCACGAGCCGTCGTAGTTGCGAACGTTCTCGTAGCCGAGTAGATACTTCAGGACAAACCAGGTGTGAGAACTGCGCTCGCCGATGCGGCAATAGGCGATGGTTTCGTCGGCGCCCAGGATGCCCTTCGACCCGTACAGGGCCTTCAGTTCATCATAAGACTTAAACGTGCCATCGTCGTTGGCGGCTTGCGCCCAAGGGATATTCACTGCTCCGGGAATGTGGCCGGCTCGGAGAGCGGTTTCCGCAAGCCCCGGAGGAGCTAGAATTTTTCCCGTGAATTCGTCAACGGAGCGTACATCGACTAGTTGTGCGCGGCGCCGCTTCTGCTGAACCTCCTGAACGTGCTCTTTGCGAGCGCGGATGCTTTCGTCGGGATCAGCGCCGCGGTAGCTCGTTGGTTCAACGTCAGAGGGGTCGGTCGTGAGGGACAAGCCATCACTGATCCACTTCTTGCGACCACCGTTGATGAGCTTAACTTCCTTGTGACCGTAGTACTTCAATTGCCAAAAGGCGTAGGCCGCGAACCAGTTGTTGTTGTCGCCGTAGAGAAGAATCGTTGTGTCTTGCGAAATGCCTGACTGGCCGAGGAGGCGTTCGAGCTCGGCCTTGTCGATGAGGTCGCGGCGGATTGGGTCCTGGAGCTCGGTTTGCCAGTTCCAAGCCGCGGCGCCGGGAATGTGCCCCTTGTGATAAGAGGTGGTGTCGACGTCAACCTCGACCAGGCGGTGGCCCGGACGATTGAGGTTCTGGGCCACCCAGTCGGTCGCGACCAGAACTTCGGGATGCTTGTACTCAGACATTGTGGTTCTCCTTTTCGCAGCTTTTGAAATTCCAACCAAGAAACAAAAAACCCATCGACCAGGGTCTCTGGCGATGGGTTTGAAATTCCGATCAGGCTAAGTTCGCTGGCTAGCCGGTTCGCCTCCCCACACCAGAAGACACTTGTGCGCGACCCATACAGCAACAACACGCGCGCGAGGTCTTTTGTGGATTAGCGAACATAGGGCGAGGATACGGCTCAACGGTGAGTCCGGCAAGCGGAAATTTCAAATCTGAAGGATTCGAGAAACGGGTCACTCGCGCGGTTCGGAGGGTTCGGGCGGAGAGGAAGCAGGGTTGAGTAAGCGGTTGGCAGAGTTCGGGGGAGGCGTGGGTGCAGCAAGGCCTGCCGTTTGCGAGCCGAGTCCGAGCCTCTGCAGAGTTGGCGCGTCTAGCTTGCCGCTCGGGTTCAAACCCTTTGCGGCCTGAAACTTTCTGATGGCGTCCACGGTGCCGTCATCCCACTTACCGGTCGGAGTTCCGGCGAAGGTGCCTTTCTTCGCCAACGCTTCTTGAATCTCGCTAATCCGCTCGGCGGTGGGTGCGGCCTGGCCTTTCACGCGCTTGCTCTTTTTCTTGCTTGAAGACTTGGATGTTCCTGTTTTTGCGGATTTTGCCGCCGAGGCTTTGCTTGCGGTGTGTGAAGACGAGGTGTGCGAACCCGGAGCGCTCGAACTCTTTTGGCCGCCCTTTGCCGTGCTGTGGGGAGTCGTTGCGCTCTTCTGACCGCTTGTTTGCGCAACAGCGGCGGACGCACAACAAGTACCCGCCGCTATCGCGGCGAGAAAAAGACCTCGGAGGCTTCTCTTGCCAAGCAAAATGTTCGTTACCTAATATGAGCCTTATTGCTTGCCGTCGGCCGGCACGACGCCCGCGAGAAACACGGTCATGACACGGTCCGTTGGGCTGTGCCGCAGGACCTTGAACACGACATTTTCACCGGCCTTGAGCTTGGAAACAACCTTGCGATAGTCGTCGACCGAAGCGACGGGTTGACCGTTTACTTCGGAGATGACGTCGCCCGGGGCGAACTGAATGTCGTCGGCAAAACTAGCGGGTTCGACTTCGCTGACCAGCACGCCCTTCTGTCCCTCCACACCAACGCGCTGGGCCTTCTCGGGAGTCAGACTCTCGACGTGCAGTCCGAACTCCGCTGGCGCAGCTTCATCGGGAGTGTTGCTCACGCGTCCCGCAGTGTTCGGGAAGACGTGCGTACGGTCTTCAACAGTGGCACTGGTTTCTTTTTCCTGTTTATCGCGATAGTAGGTAATCTTCACCTTGCTGCCGATGGGCGCCGAAGCAATGGGATTCACCAGGTCGTTACCGTTCTTGACCGCAGTACCATTGACGGCGGTGATCACGTCGCCGCCCTTGAGACCGGCCTTTTCCGCTGGACTGCCCGGCTCGACGGCTTCAATCACGACGCCGTAGGGGGCGCCCAGGGACTTCAGGGTGATCTGGTTCGTTCCGAGTTCTTCCTGGAAGCTCACACCGATCGACCCGCGAGTGACGCGGCCGCTTTTCACAATCTGGTCATAGACGCTAATCGCCGTGTTGGAGGGCATGGCAAAACCAACACCTTCGTAGCCACGACCACCGGTAAGGATTGCCGTATTGATGCCGATAACCTGGCCAGCCATGTCCACGAGTGGTCCGCCAGAGTTTCCAGGGTTGATGGCGGCGTCGGTCTGCAGGAAGCGCTGGAACTGGCGGCCCATGCCGCCACGATCCTTCGCGCTGATAATTCCGGCAGTAACGGTGGCATTGAGTCCAAAAGGACTGCCAATCGCCAGAACCCAATCGCCGACCTGAACACCATCGGAATTGCCGAGCTTGGCAAAGTGCAGCTCTTTACCGGCATCAATCTTGATCACCGCGAGGTCGGTATCTTCATCGACGCCAATCACCTTGGCCGTGTACTTCGTGGTGTCACCGCTGATTTGGACCTGGATCTTCGAGGCCTGATCGACAACGTGATTGTTGGTGAGGATATAGCCGGACTTGTCGAGAATGACGCCGGAGCCCAGGCTACGTTCGGCTTGAGGCTGCCCCTGACCGCCGGGCCTTCCATCGAAGAAATGAAAAAAGAAGTCTTCGCTAGGATCGTCGGGATCTAACGGGGAGGATCGGCGGTGCCTGGACTTGCGGTCGATCACCTGAGTCGTCGCGATATTCACGACAGCCGGTTCGACGCGATTCACGATGCCATTAAAAGAATTTGATGACGGGATCGGATCCGGCAACGCCAACGCCGCCGCATTGGTCCCCGAAAACGAGAAACTTCTCATCGCGGAGACACGGTCGGAAACTAGCGTGCCAATCATAATTCCGACGGTAAGTGTTGCCGCGATTAAGCCAGCGGCGACCATCTTGCGCCGCCGCGTCCAATCCACCATTCCGTTTCGTCCTTCGTCCATCTTCCTGACTCCTGTGTCTTCCGTGGCCCAGTCTACTAGCGGAAAGTATAGCACTCCAGAAGGGCTAG
>Ga0306921_10002894_pt1 | contig 17267 bp, 19 predicted proteins | sample sta12Cox44000080_FD_203760 | JGI IMG/M metagenome (GOLD analysis project Ga0306921, IMG submission 203760) | Lab enrichment of tropical soil microbial communities from Luquillo Experimental Forest, Puerto Rico - statoxic.12C.oxic.44.000.080 (v2)... | ecosystem: Environmental > Terrestrial >... | reverse complement strand
ACGGAAGGCTCAAGCCCGGAGTGAGCCAGGGCCAGGCGGAAGCTTCGCTGAAGACCATTGCGCAACATCTCGAAACCGAATTCCCGAAAGAAAACGGCGGACGATCGGTGGCGCTCACGCCGCTGGCAGACGCGGCACTAGGAGCGAACACTTTCGAGCAGTTGAATACCGCCGGCGGGCTGATGATGGCGGTCGTGGGCCTGGTCCTGTTGATCGCCTGTGCAAACCTGGCCAATTTGCTGTTGGCGCAAGCGGCGAGGCGAGAAAAAGAGCTTGGCTTGCGCGCGGCGTTGGGTGCAAATCCCGGGCGGTTGATGCGCCAGATGCTAACGGAGAGTCTCGTGCTGGCTGGAATCGCGGGAGTGGTGGGATTGGCCATCGCGTATGCGGGTCGAACTGTACTGTGGTCGTTCCGCCCACCGTTTATTGAGCGAAATGACATCGACCTGTCGCTGGACCGGCGGGTGCTGTTGTTTACGCTAAGCATTTCCATGTTTACGGCTGTCATCATTGCACTAGCGCCCGCAATCAAGTCGGGGACATCAAATTTGGCCGAGACGCTGAATATGGGCGGGCGAGGCGGAAGTGTAGGCTGGAGGCGGAGTCCATTGCGCAGCATGCTGGTGGTGACGGAAATCGCGCTAGCTCTGGTTGCGTTGATCGGGGCGGGGTTATTCATCCGCAGTATGCAGTACGCTCAACGAATCGAGCTCGGCTTCGAATCGGAGAGACTGTTCATGATGGCGTTTGATCTGGGCGCGACGGGCTTGACCGAAGGGCAGGGGCAACAGTTCTTCCGGACGGCGGTCGAGCGAGCGAAATCAGCCCCGGGCGTCGAATCGGCGACGATTGCTTCGAACTTTCCTCTCGGCGGCGGTCTTGCGCGAACGGTGTTCCCCGAAGGCCAGGATGAGACCACCGGCTATCGCGGCACGCTGACGCAGCTCGACGACGTGTCGCTGAGCTACTTCGAGACGCTGCGCATCCCGCTGCTGCATGGGCGCGTGTTCGACGAAAACGACCGGAAGGAGACAGCGAAGGTTGCGGTGATCAACGAGGCGATGGCCAACCACTTCTGGCCCGACGAGGACGCGGTCGGAAAGCGATTCCATTTTTTCGGGGAACCGGATTTGCGGTTAGTGGTGGGGGTGGTGAAAAACGTCGTGGTGAGTCAGATCGGAGAAACGCCGCAGCCGCTCGCGTATTTGCCCCTGACTCAGGATTATGCTCCCGCTGCGACAATTCAGGTGCGCACTTCAGGGCCGCCGGAAGCGGTGGTCGGAGGCGTACGACCGCAGATCCAAGAGTTGGAGCCCACAATGGCCATCACCAACGTGCAAACAGTGCGGGAAATCGTGAACCAAGGGTTGTGGGCGCCGCGCGCCGGAGCAGGGTTACTGACCGTCTTCGGCGCATTGGCGCTAATTCTGGCAGGCGTGGGAGTATATGGCGTGCTTTCGTATTCGGTGAGCCAGCAGACCCGGGAGATAGGCATTCGCATGTCGCTCGGAGCGCAGCGCCAGCAGGTGTTGCGGTTGGTGATTGGGCAGGGGATGAAACTGGCCGGGGCCGGACTAGCCCTGGGGCTGATCGCGGCGTTTGCCCTGGCGCGGGTGCTGACGAGTTTGCTATTTGGCGTAAGCGCGCATGACCCGGTGACGTTCGCAGTGGTTCCGCTGGGACTGCTGGCAGTGTCGGTGCTGGCGTGCTACGTTCCGGCGCGTCGGGCGATTGGAGTAGACCCGATTATTGCCCTGCGATATGAGTAGCCAGTAGGTCGACCAGGCCATCCACATCTGGACTCGCTGTCGCATCAACCGTCCGCAACAGCCGACCGATCCTCAGCAGTACTTCTGCGAAACCTAACCGCGTTAGCCTGTTAACGACGAGGTCAGTGGTTCAATTCCACCCAGGCCCACCATAAATCACGGGGGTCCGGCCCGGAGACATAGGTAACATTTTGTACCGGCTACATGGGTAACACTTTTGGGCCGAACGGATTGTTTATGCGGTGATTTCCACTTCTTCTGCGTAACGGACCCTCAGTGAAAAAACCATTTGCCACCTACTTGCCAACTTTCCGGGAGAGCAATCGCGGCGTACTGCCCCTCCCGTTTGCCGGCTCCATCCCAAAAGGGGGGCTCAGGGTGAGAGACCATTAGCGCTGGGTCAGACTAAACAATCGGGGGGAAAGTAACATTGCGCTGTGGCACGCGCTTCTACACATTTGCGCGTTTTTGCGCCAAGTGAATTATTCGCCGGCGCGATTTCTGAGCCTCAATATCCCTGCCGTTGACTGTTCACGGTGCTCCGGCGAACGATCTTCTCCATTCCTCTCGACCCGATACGTTCGGCTTAGGTCCAGGGGGCAGCGATTGCGTGGGATTCTCATGCGCGCGGCATTCGAACGAGATTAGCCTGCCGCGCATCAGACTGTTGTCAGTACCTTTGCAGTAAGCGCGACGACTCGGCTTCCTGCCGAGAAGGAGGCCCGCCTAGTGCTGCGTGCGTCTTTCCTGCAACGGGTTTTCCGAGCGTTCCGGCACAGGGACTTCCGCCTCATGTGGCTTGGGGCGTGCGCCTCGACCATCGGCACGTTTGTGCAGCAGTTTGCACAGAGTTGGCTCGTCTATGACCTGACGAAAGATCCGTTTTATCTTGGGTTAGATCTCTTTCTCGGCCAACTGCCGATCATTCTTTTCTCGCTGGTAGGAGGGGTTTTCGCGGACCGCCTCGATCGCAGGAAATTGTTGCTTGGGTCGCAGTACATTCAGATGCTCTGCGCCTTTGTGCTCGCCGCCCTTTTCTATTGGCACATCGTACGAATCTGGCAAATTCTTTCCCTTTCCTTCGTGGTCGGATTCGGCCAGTCGTTTGGCGGGCCTGCTTATTCAGCGCTACTGCCTACGCTCGTTCCGGCGGAAGATCTGTCGAATGCGATTGCGTTGAACTCGATTCAATTCAACCTTGCGCGAGTGCTGGGACCGGCGCTCGGAGGTTTGGCGTACAGCAGCGTGGGGCCGACGTGGTGTTTTGCACTGAACGGAGTGTCTTATCTTGCCGTGATCGCATCGCTCCTGATGATTCGAGTGACGTTTATTCCCCAGAAGTCGAAGGAGGCCATCCTCGAGAGCATGAAAGACGGGTTGAAATTCATTCATCAGCGCGAAGGTCTCTCGGCGCTCGTCTTTCTAGCATTCATCACCACCTCGCTCGGGTTCGCCCTTACGGCGTTCCTCCCGGCCATCGTTCAAACTGTGTTTCGTCGCGGGCCGGAGACCTACGAGGTGCTGCTGGTCTGTTCGGGGGCGGGAGCCATCGCCGGTGCGCTCATCGTCGCTGCTTTGGAGAAGCTCAAAGAACACGGACACGTCGTGCTCTTGACCTTGATCGGGCTTGGGGCTTCGACTTGCGCGTTTGCACTAAACAAACGGCTCCCGCTTGCCTGTCTCCTGATATTCGTAAGCGGGGCGACGATTATGGCGTCCTTGTCGATTTTGCTCTCGCTCGTGCAGCTAATCGTCTCCGACCAGATGCGGGGCAGGGTCATGAGCGTCTTCAATCTAGCCTTACGCTTGGGCATTCCGGTCGGAAGCCTGACGCTAGGGAAGATCATCCCGATTGTCGGCGTGGCTCCCGCACTCGCGGGCACGGGACTTGCACTGATCGGGTTCGCGTTGTACTTCGTAATCGCGATGCGGGACACCGCTATTTTCCAGCGATCCGTGCGCGAATCCGTTTGAGGGTCCACGAGCATGGAGTCGGACTCGGCATTTGCCGCGCGCCGGCAACGACTCTCGCCGATTCGCGGCGGAAGCCTTTGAGAGAGCGAAGAACAGGGGTTAGCTCTAATTTAGCTGCTTTGATGAAGTATCATGGCGATACCCGCGAGGACGAAGGCGCTGCCTGGAATGGCAGTTAACGGGACCTTCTCACCGAGTGTCAGGTACGCAAACGCATCTGCGAATAACGGAATAAGCAGTGTTAGAAGTCAGCTCCGGAACTTGATAGTGCGTGGCTTTGGGCTAGGAACTTCCGGATATCCTGGCTTTCGCTTCCTGCATCTAAACATGCATAAGATCCGGCAGCTCCTTATGCCCGAAACGACTTTGGAGTGCCCCCAACGCAGTTTCTTTTCTGACCTATTTAACCAACCGTTACCTGCCGCCTCAAAATTACATCTAAGCTAATAGAGGGTAGAAAGAAGGTGCGGTATGAGGTTCTCTAGGTTCCTGAAAGTTTTGAGTTTGTTTTTGGCGCCTGGTTTACTACCGGCGTTGGCCGAGGCCCACAACCCAAGTGCCGCCAACTCTAGGAGCGCTCGACCGGGAACGGTCAACTACGTCGAAGGACAAGTCTCGCTCGATAATCAAACACTGAACGAGAAATCCGTTGGGTCGACCGAGGTAGATGCTGGCCAATCGTTGACCACTGAAAACGGCAAAGCAGAAGTCCTGCTTACTCCAGGCGTGTTTCTCCGGCTCGGCAGCGAAAGTTCCGTGCGCATGATCTCCTCCAGCCTGATTGATACCCAAGTCGAGCTCAGCCACGGTAAGGCCATGGTCGAAGTCGATCAAATCAATCCCCAGAACAACATTCGCGTGCAGGGAGACGGTTTGACCGCCCGATTGTTGAAAGCCGGCCTATACGACTTTGAGCTGGACAATCAACAATTCCGCGTCTTCGAGGGGAAAGCCGAAGTCAGCAACGGCGGAAAGACCACTACGGTGAAAGGCGGGCACGAATTGACGTTGCAAACAGACTTAGCTCTCAGGTCTCAGAAATTCGACCGCAACTCCGCGCAGGACGATGACTTGTACCGCTGGAGTAGTTTGCGCTCCGCTTATCTCGGCGAAGCCAACGTCGACCAGGCGGGCTACTTCGCGAACTATAGCTGGGGTCCGTGGGGCGGGCCATCGTGGGTTGGAGGTTGGTGGTGGGATCCCTGGTTCAGCGCATTCACATTTGTCCCTGGCGATGGAATCTTCTACAGTCCTTTTGGCTGGGGTTTTTACTCCCCATTTTACGTCTACGGTGCGCCGGGCTTTGGCTATGGGTACACACGGCACTATCATCACTTCAGCCCCGACTACCATAGTTGGGGCCCTGGGACTCACTATCCAAGCGATCCCCGCTATGCGACCGGCCTGCACAATGTGTCAAACTCCACAGCTCATGATTTAGGTTCTCCTTCCGCAGCGCGCGTCGGTAGTCTGGGCTTCCACTCCGGCCCACGCGGCTTCGTAAGTTCCGCCGGCGGTGGATTCCATGGCGGCTCACCCGGAGGCTTCCACGGTGGTGCGAGCTACGGTGGAGGCTTCCACAGTGGTGGTGGCGGCTTTAGTGGAGGCGGCCACGGAGGTGGCGGCGGAGGCCACGGTCGCTGAGTCCACACGCAGTATTCAACTCAATCCTGAGAAATCTAAACGGGCAAGATGGGCCAACGCTGTCGTTGGCCCAGTTTCGCGTTACCTCAGTTCTCCTAGTCCTTTCGTAACTTGCTCGGCTGATTTTCGAACATGAAAATCTTCCGTCCTTCCATCATTAGTCCTTCATCGTACAGTTTCAAACGCATAAAAAAACGTATCCCGTCCGCGAGAGGCATGGGTTCCACCTTCTCGAGTGGGCAGGACCAGCGGAGGCACGGGCGGTTCGTCCTCCTGCCTCCGCCAGGCAAACATAGCCCTCCGGGGCCCAACAGGAAAGCAGTGTTTCATCACCCGGTGGCGTGCTAACGAGGTCTAAGTTCCTGATTCGGACAGCTCCAGGCCAATGCGGGTCTGCAAGCCGCCCCAGCCTAAGGCACTAAGGGTCAGAAGTTGTTGATCATCCAGACGTTGGATTCGAATTCGAGCTTAAGATGGCGAGATAGCTTCCGTCAGGAGAAGGAAAACCCAAGCGTGGGTTGACTGGGGCCGATGCCAGATAGGTGCGCCTCTCCGCTGAGCGAAACATGTAACAAGATTGCGCCACCCGGTGCGAGCGTTGAGACAAACATGCTTTGCGAGTCAATGGCAACTGATGGGCTAAAGTCGGGTTCTCGCTCTGGAGGGAGGATAGCCAGGTCGAGCGCTCCTCGTCTGTCATCTCGAGCGCTTCGTCGAGGTGCGGACTAAGAGCGCGCCATTGATCGGGGCTGAGCTTGGACATTATGACTAGACTTCCAAATCCGCGCGAATATTCCGATGAAGAAAAATGCGCGCCTTTTCCCAACCTCTCTGCACCGTACGTTCCGAGAGGTTTCGCTGTGCGGCGATTTCGGCGAAAGTCAACCCACAGAAGAACTTCAAGTCGACAAGTTCAGCAAGTTCCGGCTCCACCTTCGCCAGCTGATCCAGTGCATCGCTGATGGACGAGAGTTCTTTCGCGTCGACGAGATTCTCGCCTGCGTCGGTTTTGAGCGAAGTAATTTCGAACTGACCGCCGCGCTTGATCGCGTTGCGGCTTCGGGCATGATCGATGATCAGCCCGCGCATCACACGTGCCGCATACCCCATGAAGCGCGCTTGGTCGGGAAAAGACTGGCCTTCTCGTTCGGCTATGTCCAGATAAGCCTCATGCAGGAGCGTTGTGACACTCAAGGTTGCTGCCGCTCCCCACTTTGCTAGTTCCCGCTTCGCCAGTCGGTGCAACTCAGAGTAGAGAGTGCTGAAAAGCGTATCTGCGGCTGCAATGTCGCCGTTTTCAGCCGCTCTCATCAGCGCGGAAATCGTCGACCCCACGCGGCACACTCCTGCCGGAGAATCGCTCTGAACGGCCCTCAGTCTCTCACACTTGTTAGTGACAACCAAGGTATTCACCTCGTCCACGGCATCGGGAGGCACCTACATTCCTGGCAGCTCGATTTGACATACCGGGTCCTTGATTAGAGTTCGTTGAAAGCCGAAACGTTACGCGCGAAGGTAATCAGAAGCAATCGGGGCTCGGCTTGCAGAGCTGTCCGGTTGTCGTGAGAGAAATAACGTCGGCGAGAATTATGAAGGAAGGATAGGCCTCATGCGCTCAGATATTTTGAAATTTTTGGAGGATTTCCTTCTTCGGCAGCAAGGTTTCGCGCACCGCGCCAAATTCTTCAACCCGCCCTGTTGCCTCAGCGCAATCTCGATCAGTGCGTTCACCCTCGCGTCAATTTTCCTCGCCCCACTCGGCGGTTTGCTTCATTACCTTCGCGAGGACAGCGTCAACGCCTGGCTAGGTTTCCTGGTCATCACCAAATCACCGCTAGTCCCTTATACTTGCGGAACTCCTTGTCGCAGGTCATCACGGGCACGTCCTCAGCCAGCGCCTGCGCAATCAGCATGCGGTCGAACGGGTCACGATGGTGCACGGGCAGCGTCATCAGCTCTAACACGTGTGCTTCGGCGTACAGCAGCATGCTTACCTGCAGGCGCCTTAGCGCGTCCATCGCATCCTCGCGGCTGAGATTCAGCTTTCCGGCGGCATTCTTCATAGCGATCTCTGCCAGCGAAATGACGCTCAGTTCGCGCTGGTTAGCCGGGTCTCCCATCACGGTCCGCGCTTTCCGCGACAAGCTGGCCGGATCTCCGATGGCAAAGAGGAAGGCCACCGTGTCCAGCAGGACACGCATCAGTAGTGGCCCTCCAGGAAGACGTCCACTTCCTCGTCCGTCATCGGCTTCCACCAGTCCGGGTCGAGCACGATCTTCTTGCCTTTCAGAAAACCCAACTCGGGCTTCTTCCCTGTCGGCTTGGCCGTGCGCACCAGGTCGGCCACCGGCTTGCCGCGACGACAGATTGTGACGCGTTCACCGTTTTCGGCTTTTTTGATGAGTTTCGGCAGTTTGTTTTTGGCTTCGGCGACGCTTACCTTCATCGTCCTGATTCTAGCTATCTTCGATGGCTATGTCAAACGTCAGCCTCGCCGCGCGGCCTCAATCGTGGCGATGTCGATCTTCTTCATCGTCATCATTGCCTCGAAGGCACGCTTGGCCTCACCTCCACCCGCCGCAAGCGCATCGGTTAGCACGCGTGGGGTGATCTGCCAGGAGAGGCCCCAGCGGTCCTTGCACCAACCGCACTGGCTTTCCACGCCGCCATTGCGCACGATCGCGTTCCAGTAGCGGTCCGTCTCTTCCTGATTTTCCGTCGCGATCTGGAAGGAAAAGGCCTCGCTGTGCCTGAACGCCGGGCCGCCGTTGAGACCGAGACAGGGAATGCCAAGAACGGTGAACTCCACCGTCAGCACATCACCCTGCTTGCCGCTCGGATAGTCACCGGGCGCTTTGTGAACAGCGGTTACTTTACTGTCCGGGAAGGTGGCGGCGTAGAAGCGTGCCGCCTCAAGCGCGTCCTTGTCGAACCAGAGGCAGATCGTGTTCTTTGGCTTCATGCTTCCTATACTCCTTGTGCTCGGTCAGGGTGAGCGTCGGTGGTCTCCAGGTCGGTCCGTCTCAGTGGCCCGCTAATTCATGTGATGATCGGCTGCAGTCGGCGTTGCCGATTGTTCGCATTTTAGCTCCCAGAGAGCGCACTGACCGTAACGTAATATCCGTCCGGATCACGAAGCGAGAACTCCTTCGTTCGCGTGTTCGAATTGAGGTGTGGCTCTTCTTCAAGCCGATTGACGAGAGAGCGTGCCCTTTGGAGTGCCAGGTCGAAATCATCGACGCGGAAGAACAATAGGAGGCCGTTGCCGGGTGTTCCCTGATCGGGGCTCATCAATGAGGGATGTTCGTGGGCGCCCCATTTGTGGAGGCAGAGCAAGACAGTCCCATCTGAATCGAGGATTTGTCCAAAGTAGTCATGGGCGGGAAGGATAGCCCGTTGACCGAACAGCGCCTGGTACCATTTGCAGCTGCGCGGGACGTCGCCTACCCCTATGATCGTCCAGGTGCGCTTCACCGGTCCCCCATTGCTGCCTAATTCTTGCCTAGACCGATTCCGACACAAGCCGTCGCGTGTTTTGCGCCCTTCCAGTATATGCCCGAACTAGCGCACTCTTGTTCAGCGGACTGGTGCGTTGGAGGGTTAGAGAGAGTTGACATGTGTTCCGCATGTTTCTATGCTTAGCGCATGTCACGAATGATCCAAGTTCGCAATGTTCCGGACAGTCTGCACCGCACGCTGAAGGCCCAGGCCGCACTGTCCGGAATGTCTCTTTCGGACTTCCTTCTGGCAGAGCTTCGCCAGGTTGCCGAGCGACCGACGATTCTGGAACTGCGGGAACGCTTGCGCCGACGCTCTCGCGTTGGAAGCCCGATATCCGCGGCCGAAGCCGTACGCCGGCAGCGAGATGCACGGTGATTGTCCTCGATGCATCAGCGGCCATCGAGTGGCTTTTTCAATCGCCCGCTGGGATCAAGATCGATAGGCGTATCTTTTCCACTTCCCAAACGCTACATGTTCCTCATCTCCTCGACATCGAAGTGGCTCAGGTGCTGCGACGCTATGTCCGGGACAAGACCATTACCGCGCAGCGAGGGGAAGAAGCACTCGAGGATCTCGACGATATGCCGCTAAGGCGCTATCCACACGATTTCTTGATTCCGCGCGTTTGGGAACTGCGTCCAACCCTAACTGCTTACGATGCGGTATATGTCGCGCTTGCCGAGGTGCTCGATGCGCCTCTGCTGACCTGCGATGGCAAGATCGCTTCCGCCTCTGGTCACTCCGCCAATGTAGAGGTCGTCGGTTGAACCCGACGGTCACTGAGCGCGGGAATGAGTGCAGGCCCGTTCGCACTACGGGCCGCGAGCGGGCCTGCCATTTCTCTTCGCTTAATTCGAGCTTAGACTGAACACGCAGTGGTAGAGGCACGGATTGGGCTTCAGGTTTCTCGCCGATAGTAACTGGGTTGCTGGCTGGGGCGGGTTGGGGTTGGCACATCGAGACCGCAATCCATGTCATCCGCCTGATCCTGGGAGGAGTATTCGACAAATATCCCAAACTTCAGATTGTGATTGGTCACATGGGTGAGACATTGCGCCCGTGAGGCCGGGGCGAGCTTCAGTCATATTACGGAGAATATCGGCATGGCTGTGGATGCCGACAATTTCCATAAAGGCTGGATGCATTCGCCGGGGCACCGGGAGAACATTCTTGATCCCGCAGCTGATTCCATCGGGATTGCCGTGGTCGAGGGCACAGAGGAGCTGTACGCCGTCGAGGATTTTGCCCGTTCCGTCAAGCCCCTGTCGATTGAGGAACAGGAAAAACAGGTCGGGGAACTGCTTGTCGCGCGCGGTTTACAGTTGCTCAAGATGAAGCATGATGTTCGGAAAAGTTGCGAACCCGACCAAGAATCCTCGAGAAGCAGCAAGCCACGCTACATTGCGGATTACGAAACGCCCGACATTTCGTTGCTGCCAGAACGCTTGGAAAAAGAAATCCAAACCCACCGCTATAAGTCGGCCGCCGTGGCCGCCTGCGCTCAAAAAGAGGCGCAGCTCGCGCAATTTCGCATTGTGGTGCTGCTCTATTAGATCGATAAGCCGCCATTTGCGCCATAACGGCTCCATCCGCCGCGCGGCGGCTCTATCGAAAGTACTCGATCAATGCTCGCACTCCTGTGGTTACTGAAAGCACCGTCCGGCTTCAAAATCAACAAGATACGGTGAGGCTGTCTAGCCTTGACCCTACATCCTGGTCCGACGACACTGACAGGATAACGCAATGACGGCTTGCAGTCACGCAAAATGCGTGTTATACGTATTCTACGTGGATTCAAGCCCCTGATACTCGAAGGAGTCAATGAGACAGAACGTGACAGTAAGCCTCGACCAGCAAACACTGCGCAAGGCCAAGATTCTTGCTGCCAAGCGCGGAACCTCTATTAGCGGTCTGCTGGCGCGGCAAATCGAGGATCTCATTGGCGAGGAAGACGCATACGAGCGAGCCGAGCGTCAGGCGCTGGCTTTACTAGAGAAAGGTTTTCGGCTGGGCGGAGTGATCCAAGCGAGCCGGGACGAACTCCATGAGCGGTAGAACGTTTGTCGACACCAATGTACTGATCTACGCGCACGATGTCGACGCCGGACAGAAGCACGAAATCGCAAGGAACGTGCTGCGCGAGCTATGGAGCGAGCGAGAAGGCGTCTTAAGCATGCAAGTACTGCAAGAGTTTTACGTGAACGTTACGCGGAAAATTGCTACACCGCTGCCGAGGGTGACGGCGCGCACGATTGTTGAGAGTTACCGGAGCTGGTGCATGCAAACGACGACAGAAGAGATCGCCACTGCTTTTCGCATTGAGGACGAGGCGCATCTGGGATTTTGGGACGCGCTGGTGGTGGCATCGGCGAGCAAGAGTGGAGCAGTCCGGCTGGTCTCGGAAGACCTGAATCCGGGGCAAACGATCCTGGGAGTACGGGTTGAGAATCCGTTTGCCGCTGGGTAACGCGACGAGCTACAAACGCCACCCAAGAAGCTCAATCGCCACCCTTTGCCACCTCGCGAACTCGGCTACTCATGCTGGAGAACCCGCGGGCGCGATGCTGTCGGCGAACACGGCGAAGGCCGTTCCTGATTGGGGAGTTGGGTGCAACGGGCTACCGATCCCGGCAAGTCTGGGCCTTCTTGTTCGAGACCGCAGCCTCAGGCAGAATAAAACGAGCAATGGTAACCGACGCACCACCCAGGAAGAAGAATAGGCAGTCCTTCACAGAAAGCGACAGACTCAACACGCTAAGATTGCCGCAGGATGATAGGTTGCGAAGAATTGCTAGCGCCATCGAAGCCGCCATCAAAACCGGACGGACCAAAGAGGTTCTCCGAGTTTCGGGAGAGTTTCTCGATACCGCAGCCGATTTCTATCAGGTGAAGCACTGCGACCTACAGGTTCTCGCGGCCAGACCCCTGCGTGTCAGGGAGCGATCGACAACCGAGCTTTTCGGCGACTACAACCCCAACACCATTCTTATCCGCGCGTGGATGAAAACGGCGATACGCAAAGAGGTCACCTCGTTTGGAACCTTCCTGAGTACTTTGTGTCACGAATTTTGCCACCACCTGGACTTCCAGCGATTCCCGGATTCCTGGCACACCCGGGGATTCTATGAGCGAACAGCCTCGCTCTACCACCATGCCCGAGGGACGCCCCAAAAGAGACTTATTTGGATACCCATACGAGGTCGCCGCTGGCGCATCGACTGGCAACGTACGAACCGCATGGGGCTACATCCACACTCCTCCAATTGATATGCCGAAAAGAAGTGCAGGACTGTTGATGTTCAGGCGTCGCGACTCGAACTTGCAGGTATTCCTGGTTCACCCGGGAGGACCGTTCTGGAAAGAGAAGGATGCTGGTGCGTGGTCGATTCCCAAGGGCGAATACGAAGAAGGCGAGGACCCGCTAGAAGCGGCAAAAAGAGAATTCGAAGAAGAAACCGGAATCAAAGCGGATGGAGAATTCGTAGCGCTGGGTCAGACTAAACAGTCAGGCGGGAAAGTAATCTCAGCCTGGGCCTTCGAAGGAGATTGCTCGCCAGCAGAAGTACGAAGCAACATGTTTTCGATGGAATGGCCACCAAAGTCGGGTCACAAACAGGAATTTCCTGAAGTCGACCGTGCGGATTGGTCTAACTTGAAGGAAGCGCGTACGCGTATCTTGAAAGGGCAAGTCGTATTTTTGAATCGCCTCATGGATCGCCTCCAATAGTTCCTGGGCTGCCTGAAGGCCAGGGTGCAACGAATCTACATCGCGCGGCTTGTCATTCGAAGACTAAGAGGGCGTCGCTAGCAGCCGTTATGGGCAATGCTTCGACGGTCGCGGCGTTAAGCGTGTTCCCTCGCGCTGGGAGTACACACTTGAAGAGAATCTAACCGCCCGAAAGTGATTTCGGAAATTGCTGCGCGATGGCTCAGGGCTAAGAACACGCGAGACGACGAGAAAGTTGCATGAACGCCCATTCCTCCCCGGCACGGCCGGAAAGAAATGGGCGCTGCTCGCTCTTTGGTCCTTACCTTGAATCGGACATGCTGGGCTGCTGGCTCGCTTCATTCTGCTCGAGTTCCAGGGCCGTCCGCTTTCCACTGATGTAGATGACCGTGAGTCTCCTGGAACCATCCGGCCCCGGTGTGCTCCCGTAAGCGTCGTCATGATTCGGTGTAAACTGCTCAGTTACGTGAGCGGGGAAAGTGGCCACGGTCTGCTTTCCCTGCAGCAGAGTGACTTGGACCGTCGGTCCGGTGCCAGTCCATTCGACTGTGTAATGGCCGGGATTGAGGGGCCTACCGTCAACGATGGTTTTGTCTTGCAAAAGAAGTTTCCCCTTATTGGCATCCCCTGCAAACGCGCCAGAAGAAAATAAAAGCGCCGATCCGATAAGAAGGATTGAAGCTTTCGACAATTTCATGAACAACTCCTTTAATGCTTCCGCGGCCAGGCGCTGCAGGACACGACATTCGCTGCACGCGGAAAAGATTTTATTTCCATTGTTAGAAAGTTAGAGAACGAGGAGAGGCAAAAGTTTCAAAGGCTTCAAGGAAGTCCTCGTGCAAAAGTTCGATGTTCCGCTGCCTCAGGAGACGACACTTTCGTTTGCGGTGCGGAAGGCTTTCAGCTTGGGACTGAAGACCGAACGTCAATGGGGCGCGCTGGCGGCACTGCCTTTCGACCAGCACGCCCTGGAACTCAATCCCAACTTCGTTACAGCTATTGAAAGCGTCGGCATCGCCTACAGCAATTTTGGTCAAGCGGACCGCGGCAATGAATATCCCAGCCGCGCGTTCCAACGCCGCAACCATGCGAGCGAGCGAGAAAAGCTCTACATCAACGCACAGTATTACTTAAACGTTATGGGGAACCTAGAAAGAGCCGCCGAAGCGTTGCAAAAATGGGAACTCAACTATCCGCGGGACGACATTGCCGTGGGCAACCTCGGCTTGCTCTATTGCCAGCTGGGCCACTGGGAACGTGCGACTCAGGAAACTCACAAATCAATACGGCTCGACCCGCACGGCGTCATCGGCCACGAAAATCTGATGCAAACGCTCCTCGCGCTGGACCGCTACGACGACTTGCGCAAAACCTACGCCTTACCCTTTGATGCGCCCAACCGCTTGGACCCGTGCAGCTTGCCTTGTGATCTGAGAAGATTTTGGGTAAGATTGTCTTACCATGGAGACCAAGATTTCAACGAAAGGGCAGGTTGTTGTCCCCAACCGTATCCGGCGAAAACTGAACCTTCAGCCAGGCGATTCGCTGGAGGCAAAACTCGAAGGCCAACGCATTGTCCTGACTCCGCGAAGATCCCGTCCGCGAAGCGCGCGAATCATTCAGGATCCAGCGACCGGCCTGCCGGTTCTCAGCGCAGGCCCCAATGTACCCCAGCTAACCAGTGCACAGATCCGTGAGCTTCTCGCTGAGTTCCCATGAAATATCTGCTCGACGTGAATTCGTTGCTTGCACTCGCGGTTCTGCACCATGAGTTCCATCCGCGGGTTGCAGCGTGGGTGGAGCGTTTCGCATCCAAAGGCGTTCCGGAACTCGCAACTTGTCCGATCACCGAGCTGGGATTTGTGCGCGTGCTCGGCCAGGCTCAACAATACGGCTCCTCGGTAACACAGGCGCGCGAGCTGTTGCTTGAGCTGAAGAATACCAAGCGAGTTCACTGGGCCTTCATCCCGGATCACCACGACATCCGTCATCTTCCAAAATGGGTCAGAAGCCCAAGGCAAACTACTGACGGGCACCTTGTTGAACTCGCTAAGGCCAACGAGGCTGTTCTGGCGACACTGGACCGTCGGATCCCCGGGGCATTTGTCATTCCACAAAGTCGCCGCTCATAATCTCTTCTTCCGGGGAAGGCATACCGGCCGCAATTCGGACAAGGGCGTGGTTCAAGTACGCCCATGCGCGCCATAAATCAACAGTAAACACGCGGCTGTTCTCACCTTCCATCCTCTCTGTGTTTCGCTCACAAATCATTTTGCGAACTATTTCCCAACGTTCATGGCGAGTCAACGTAGACGCAATTATGACTCCCGCGCGCTGCCGCAAGCGCTTGTCGCCTGGTGGATAGCTTCCGGATTGCCCGAGTCAAACGATTTGCTTGCAGTCCCTCTTGCGAATCGCTAGTTGTCGGCAGTGCCGGCACAGCAAGCAGCCCAGAGATATCGGCCGGGTCCGGTGCGCTAATTCCTTTTCCGGGCAATGTCGCAAAGCATATCCGAATGGATGTTCAGGCCGATGTTGGTCATGTTGTAGACGTGCTCGCTGGCCACGAGCCAGACGATTTCACAGATTTGGCGTTCGGAGTAATGTTGGGACATGCGGGAAAACGTATCGGGGTTAACCTTCTTCTCCTTGGTCAGCTCCGTGACATAGTCGAGAGCGGCGCGCTCGGCGTCGGTGAAGAGCGGGTTACTGCGGTATTGCTCGAGCGCGTCGAATTTGGCTTGGTTCATCGAGGCTTTGATGGTGAACGCACGGCCGATATCGATGCAAAAGAGACAAACGTTGGTGCGGGCTACCTGCTCCCGAATGAGCATGATGGTCTCCGGCGGCAACTGCAGCTTTTTGTCCAACTGGCCGATCTTTGCGTAGAACTGACCGAATCCGATCGGCAACCTAGCGGAATGCACTTTCAGCGGCGTCAGCACTTTGCCGAACTGCTTGCGGGTGAAGAAATACGCTAGCTTCAAGATCAAACCCCTGGGCTTTTCGATCGGGGGAAGAAACGTGTCGGATTTTGGGGTTTCCATCGCCATGCTTGCCATTTTGTGCCTTCCTTTCCCTGTTTTATTTGATTCTCGACACTACGTCGACGTCGCCTGTTTTTTCCTTTCGGTTTAGGTGTTTCTGCTGGAAAGAGTTCCATCCTGCGATTAAATAGACGACTACAACGCGGGCGCATAATTTGCAATCCGACAAACGAGGCCCGCCTTCCAAGAGCCGGTTGGTCACGAAAGCCAGTTTATCTGGCCCACCATGACGGGTTACAAGCAACTCGAGCGTAGTATCCCCTATTTCCCAAACTCCTAGTCCCGCTCAGTCCGGCTCGCTCTGCTTGCTCTTCCTCAACAGCCTGCGTACTCTTGGCAAGATAGGTCGACGACACTGCCATGACCTCCGCTGGCAAATCCTTTCCCCTGACTCGCCACTCCGTTCTCGCCGCCGCACGCAGCCAGGATGGCGCCGAGCGCGCTCGTGCTTTGGAGATTCTCTTCGCCTCTTATTGGAAGCCGGTTTACAAATATATTCGCCTGAAATTCTCGCAATCGCCGCACGACGCTCAGGACCTCACGCAGGGCTTTTTTGCCGAGCTGCTCGAACGCCAACTTCTGTCTCGCTTCGATCCCGCCAAGAGCCGGCTGCGCACCTATCTCCGACTTTGCGCGGACAGCTTCGCGCTCAACGAACTGAAAGCAGCTTCCCGCAAGAAACGCGGTGGAGAATTTGCGCACGTGGCGCTGGATTTTTCGGGCGCCGAGGACGAACTGCGCGCCCAAGCTATCGATCCAGCTTCCATTCCTGCCCCCGAATCACTGGAGGACTTTTTCGAGAAGGAGTGGATTCGCAGCCTGTTTTCTTCTGCAGTCGAAGAGCTTCGCGGCGTTTGTGAAGCGCGAGAAAAGCAAAAAGCGTTTCAGCTCTTCGAAGCCTACGATTTGGCTGGCGAAGAAGATATTTCGTACCGCGAACTTGCCGCCAAATTCTCGCTGCCGCTCACCGAGGTGAATAACCAGCTCGCCTGGGCCCGCCGCGAATTTCGCCTCATCGCATTGGCGCGACTGCGCGCCTTTTGCGAGAGCGAGGAAGAGTTCGCCCTAGAGGCAAAAGCCCTTTTTGGCGTTTCAATGCGATGACATTTCTGAACGACAAAGCTCTCGAACGCCTTCGTTTCTCCGAAGGTGCTGATTTCTCCGGCACGCGTTACAAGCTCTGCGAGTTCATCGCGCGCGGTGGAATGGCCGTGGTCTACGCCGCCGAGGACGAAAAACTCTCCCGGCGCGTCGCGCTCAAGGTTCTCGACACGCCGGATGCCAATGGGGAGCTCACCAGCCGGCTCATGCGCGAAGCGCGCATCCTCGCACAGCTCGAACATCCTGGTATCGTTCCGGTGCACGATGTCGGGGTGCTACCCGGCGGCCGCGTCTTCTACACCATGAAGTTCGTCGAAGGGCTTCGCCTGGATAGATACATCATGCAAGTTGACTCCCTTCCGCAACGTCTCCGGTTGTTCCTTCGGGTCTGCGACGCGGTTGCGTTTGCCCACGCGCGCGGCGTTCTGCATCGCGATTTGAAGCCAGCGAACATCATGGTGGGCTCCTTCGGCGAAGTGCTGGTGATGGATTGGGGCCTCGGCA
>Ga0306921_10002893_pt1 | contig 17268 bp, 15 predicted proteins | sample sta12Cox44000080_FD_203760 | JGI IMG/M metagenome (GOLD analysis project Ga0306921, IMG submission 203760) | Lab enrichment of tropical soil microbial communities from Luquillo Experimental Forest, Puerto Rico - statoxic.12C.oxic.44.000.080 (v2)... | ecosystem: Environmental > Terrestrial >... | reverse complement strand
GCCAGATCACCGGTTGCGAGGCCCTGTTGCGCTGGCGCCATCCCGAGCGCGGCATGGTGTCACCAGCCGAATTCATCCCGATCGCGGAAGACACCGGGCTGATCCACGACCTCGGCGACTGGGTGCCGCAGACGGCCTGCACCGAGGCGGCGAGTTGGCCTGAGAACATCCGCCTCGCGGTCAACGTTTCACCAATTCAGCTGAAAAGCCCCACGCTGGCGCTGCGGATCGCGGCAGCACTGGCCGCCTCCGCCTTGAAGCCGGACCGACTGGAGATCGAGATCACCGAAGCGGTTCTGATCCGCGACGATGAGGCCGCCCTTGCGATCCTGCATCAATTGCGTGCGATCGGGGTACGCATCGCGCTCGACGATTTCGGCACCGGCTATTCCTCGCTCAGCTATCTGAAGCGCTTCCCGTTCGACAAGATCAAGATCGACCGCTGCTTTGTCAGCGACATTTCCGAAACCGACGGTTCCTCGTCGATCGTGCAGGCCGTGGTGAACATTGCCGCCGCGCTCAACATGACGACGGCGGCCGAAGGCGTCGAGACCGAGGCGCAGCGCCAGTTGCTGCGCAGGCTCGGCTGCACCGAGATGCAGGGTTACCTGTTCAGCGCGCCGAAGCCTGCCGCCGACGTCAAACGATTGTTCGGCGCAACAGCCGAGCAAACGACTGCGGCTGCATAGTTCAGGGCCTGTGGCAGCAAATCCCGTCGCTCGGGGACCCGAACACTGATAGATTGCATCGGCCTCACGCACGGCTGGTGCTCTCATGCAACCTGTATCGCTGCTTCTGAACGTCCTTTGGATCTTCTTGGGCGGTGCGTGGATGGCCTTTGGCTGGCTCGTTGCCGCCGTCGTCATGGCAATTACCATTGTCGGCCTGCCCTGGGCGCGAGCGGCGTTCAACATCGCCGCCTACACCCTGCTGCCGTTCGGCTCAAAGGCTGTCCGCCGCGACGAGGTCACCGGCGAGAGCGACATCGGCACCGGCCCGCTCGGGGTGATCGGCAACCTGATCTGGCTCGTGCTCGCTGGCTGGTGGCTGGCGCTCGGCCATGTCATCACTGCGCTGATTCTCGCGGTGACGATCATCGGCATTCCGTTCGCATGGGCGCATCTGAAGCTGGCCGGCATCGCGCTGTGGCCGATCGGCAGGACCATCGTGCCGGTTTAGCTCGGAAGCCTGATTTTACGCAGCGAGCCGGCCGCGATTGTTCGCAGCCAGAATAGGACGCACCAGCGCGCCAAAGCGTTCGGCCTCCTCGTCGTGCAGATAGCCCGACAGGCAGAACGAATGGCAGCCGGCATCGATGAATTGCTGAAGCATATGCGCGCACTGCTCGGGATTGCCGACCACGGCGATGCCGGCGCCCGGCCGCACCTTGGTGATGCCGGTCCACAGATGCGGCAGCAGCAAATCGCCGTGCTCGCGCGCCAATTGCTGCACGCGCTGATTGGCAACCGAATTGTTGTAAAGCGTCTTCATCTCCTGCTTCTGGCGTTCGGTCGCATGCCGCACCAACTGCTCGGCGGCCTCCCACGCGTCGCGCTCGTCCTCGCGGCAGATGATCTGCAACCGCATACCGAAGCCGATCGCATTCTCGCGAGCATGCGCGCGGGCCATTGCCCGGATTTCTGCGATGCTGGCGGCGATCCTGTCGGGCAGGTCGCCCCAGAACAGATGCACGTCCGAATGCTTCGCCGACATTTCCCAGGCCTGGCGCGAGCCGCCGCCGAGATAGAATTTTGGATGCGGCTTTTGCAGCGGCTTGGGGCGGACGTGCGCACCGCCAAGTGTGTGGAACTTGCCGTTGAAATGCAGTGGACCCTGCGTGGTCCACAGCGCTTTGAGGATCGAGACCTCCTCCTCCATCAGCTCGTAGCGCTGCTCTTTGGCGTAGCGCACGCCTTCGGCCTCGACCTCGCTTTCGTTCTGGCCGGCAATCAGGTTGATGCAGATTCGCCCGCCCGACATCTGGTCGAAGGTCGAAATCATCTTCGCCATCAGCACCGGGTTGATATAGCCGGGCCTGGCCGCGATCAGCGGCTTGATCGTTTGCGAGCGCGCCGCCATGAAGGCGCCCGCCATCCATGCCTCCCAACAGGTCGCGCCGACCGGGATCAGGAGATATTCGAAGCCCGCCCGTTCGGCGGCCTTGACCACGCGCTCGCACAGTTCGGGCGAGCCCGGCACCTGCGCTTCCATCAGGCCGTAGGCCGTGGTGTCGCCATGTGTGGGCAAATACCAGCCGAATTCGAGCGGACGCATCGATTTCTCCTGAAGGCGCGGGCATTGCGCAGACGTTGCAGTGTACAGGCCACGCCGCGCCGGACAATGCGCAAGCGGCAACGTCCCGCCATTGCCGACACCGGGCCAATCCGCTAAATGGTGCGCTGAAAGCGCCCGTAGCTCAGCTGGATAGAGCGTTGCCCTCCGAAGGCAAAGGTCACACGTTCGAATCGTGTCGGGCGCGCCAATTAATTCAATATGTTAGTTGAGTTTGCTTGGTACGTCCAAGCCTGTAGGTAAGCAATGGGTAAGCACCTGTTCAGGCGTAGTCAGAAATGTGAGGCTGTCCTGAAAAGTGGTCTGAACACGGAACAGGCCTTCTTCATGCGCTCAGATTTCCCGTATCTGTTGCGTGCGACGATATTGAAGCGTTTCCCAGCTTGGGGCTCTGAGATGCTCAGGCCATCGGATCTCGTTAGCTGATTTGGCGTTTGCCGTTGTGCGACCAAGCTCCAAGATAAATTCCCGCCGCTTCATTCGATCACCTCGTCGGCGCGGCCGGAAAGAGCTAATGGCACCGTAATGCCAACGCTGCACTCCGGCAAGCACGAGGCCGAGGTCCAGCTGTCCGCGCACGGCTATTGGCGCGGCGACTGGACGGCATCTTCGTCGCGCCGTTCGAGCGGGGAGAGATCGGGCCTGACACGTTTCGGGCCGCCTGCGAGATGGCCTCGAAAGCATCGTCTTCGCGGTGAGCTGCATCAATTCTTGGGCGAAGTACTGTAGAATTGCGGCTGATTTGTCAGTACGAGAGCGACACGCAATCGCGTCGTGACGAAAACTTGGGAGGTTCTCGTGAGCGGTGAAGGCAGGGAAAAGACAGTTGGATTTGTTGGCCTCGGAATGATGGGTGGTGCGATGGCGGCGAATATTTTGAAAGCGGGCCATCCTCTCGTGGTCTATGATATCGATCACCAGAAAAATGAACGCTTTGGCGCGCTGGGTGCGCAGATCGCTTTCGGTCCAGCGGATGTTGCTCGGCGTGCGCACATCGTCATCTCCATGGTCGACACGACTGCACAGGCCGAGGAGGTTATTGTCGGCCCTGAGGGCTTGATTAAGACCGCGAAAACAGGCGACGTCGTCGTCAGCATGAGCACCATCGATCCGACAGTGCTCAAGAGAATGCACCGAACGCTTGCTGATAAGGGCATCGGCTTCATTGACGCCCCGGTCGCCGGCATGGAGGAAGGAGCGAAGCTCGGAACACTTAAAGCCTATGTCGGCGGCGAGGCGTCGGTGCTCGAGGAATGCAGACCTGTTCTCAACGCCATGGCTTCGGAAATTCGTCATATTGGCTCGATCGGCCAAGGAACCATGATGAAATTGGTGAACAATATGCTCGCTCAGGCCGGTCGAATCCTTGTCGTCGAGGCGTTGGTGATGGGAGCCAAAGCCGGGCTTGATCCGCAAACGATGGTCGACGTGATCAGCAAGTCAACCGGGAATAGCGATGTATTTCAATACACGGCGCCCCGGCTGCTTTCGCGCGACTTCAAAGGCATCCGAATGGACATCACCTTCAAGGACTTGGAGCTTGAAACGCAGGTCGCAAAATCGCTGCAAGTCCCGATGTTTATGGCCAATGTCGCACAGCAGGTTTATCAGATGGGCCGAGCCGCCGGATTGGGTAGCGAGGACACAAGTGCGATCGTCAAAGTTTACGAACAACTGACTGGCGCGTCGCTGGCCCGCAAATAGAGGGGTGGAAAGGCGCAGGATACACGTTAGACGCCTCCAAGCGCGATCAGCACTGCGAGGTCTCGTTGATCTAAATCAAAGGAACCATGCGCATTGAGATGTCCGTCAAGGGCCACTTTCGGACCCATGCGGCGCAGCAAACAACGAGCATTATTCGATCACCTCGTCGGCGCGGGTGAGCAGTGTCGGCGGAATGTCCAAACCGATGGCTTTGGCCGTCTGGAGGTTCACCGCGATCCTGAACCTAGTCGGCAATTCCACCGGAAGCTCAGAAGGCTTCCTGCCCTTCAATATTTTATCAACGATTGCTCCACATTGGGCCGCAAGCACTTTGATATCAGCGGAATAGGATGCAAGCCCTCCCGCCTCGCAAAAGATCGAAGTTGGTGCGACGGCTGGCAAACGATGCTTCAGGGCGAGAACTGCTATTGATTTTTGCGGGAGTGCTGGGTGAACCAGCAAGGCGTCCGCCTTCCACTCATCGAGAGCCGCAAAAACGGCCTCAAGCTCGTCTGCTTCTCCGATCTGAATTCCTCTTGTCTCGATCTTGCGCAAAGCGGCTGCGGCCTGAACATGCTGCAGCATAGCTGCGCCGAAACGCGAATCGGCGTTAACAAGCATCGCGATACGGCGAGCCGCCGGCAACATTTCCAAAATGAGCTCAAGGCTCTTTGTCGCAACGTCATCGCTGACCGCACTTACGCCGGTCACGTTTCCGCCCGGATGGGCCAAGCTAGTGACTAACCCGGTTGCCTCGAGGTCCCCTCCTTCCACGACAATGGGTATTTCGGTTGTTGCTTGTCTGGCAGCGATCCCGGCCGTTGTTGGTAAGGCTACTATGATATCCACCTCAAGATTGACGAGCTCCGACGCCAGTGAAAACAATGTCGACAGCTTGCCACCGGCGGACCGAATAATGAGTTCGACACTTCGTCCTTCCTCGTAGCCGAGATGCTGCAAGCCGTCCCTGAGCCCTGTCAGGAAGGCAGAAGGATCGGGATATCCGAAAGCTAAGACTCCGACTTTCGGAATCCTGGTTTGCCCACCGGCCCCCGACGCCAACAAGCCGGCGACGGCGCGGCCAAGAAATGCGATAAATTCGCGCCGTCTCATGATGCTCAAGGCTCCAAGACCACGCCTAGGCTATCATTTTGCTTTTGTAGTCGCGATTGACAATCAGGCCGATGTCCGCTTCGGGTCAAAAGCAGACATCCCCAGCACAGGCACCGATGTCCGCTTTACCCCCAAAAGCGGACATCGGTGGAGCAACAAGTCCTGCGCGTATCAACCGCAACATCAACAGGTCCTTTACGTGGGAGCCGAATTTCCGCTGGTATGCTCCAAGAGTGCGAGTAGCCCCTTGAGAAGTTCGGTTGGCGAAGGCGGGCAACCGCGAATATGCAGGTCGACCTGCATGACGTTCGATAGGCCGCCAGCGACGGCGTAACTGCCGGCAAAGATGCCGCCATCGACGGCGCAGTCGCCGACCGCCACCACCCATTTCGGATCAGGCGTCGCAATATAGGTGCGTTCGAGGGCCTCGCGCATATTTTTGGTGACGGGACCGGTCACGAGCAGCACGTCGGCATGGCGCGGCGAGGCAACAAAGCGCAAGCCGAAGCGCTCAAGATCGTAAAAGGCATTGTTGAGGGCATGGATCTCGAGCTCGCAGCCGTTGCAGGAGCCGGCATCCACCTCGCGGATGGACAGGCTGCGACCAAGCCGGCGGCGCGCCGCACGCGCAACGCTCTCGCCCAATTCAGCGAGCGCCGCATCGTCGGCCGCCGGTGCCTGCTCGGTGAGCGGTCCATGCGTGAGGCTTTCAAAGAGCGTCGAGCGCATCAAGTTTGACCTCTTTGGACGTAACGACCGCGCCTTGATTTTTTTGGATCATGTTTGTTGCGAAAACCGGTGGCTGTGTTTCACGATGGTGCTTTACAGATCATGGCCCGAATACGAACAGTTGAACGATTTGTTGCAGAGCGGGAAGTCGGCGACGATATTGCCTTCGATCGCGGTCTCAAGCAGTGGCCATTGGAACCAGGATGGATCGCGCAAATGGCAACGCTTGACCCTGCCGTCGTCGATCCGCACCGCTGCGAGTACATCGCCGCGAAAACCTTCGGCAAAGCCCAGTCCTTCGCCGCTGCCGCCGCTGAACGTCGCGGTAATCGGGCCATCCTGCAGGCGCGCCAGAAGCTGTTCGATCAGCGCGATGCTTTGCTCAACTTCGCGGATGCGGATCCAGACACGAGCATTGACGTCGCCTTCCGTCAAGACTGGTACGGTGAACTCAAGTTCGTCATAGGGCGCATAGGCTAGCGCCTTGCGCGCGTCGAAATCGCGGCCGCTGGCGCGGCCGACATAACCTGGGGCGCCGAAGGCCGCCGCATAGTCGGTGCGAACGATGCCGGTCCCAACCGTGCGATCCTGCAAGGAGGCAGTGTTGTCGTAAAGCTCTATCAGACCCGGAAAGCGCTGGCGGATAATATTCAGCGCATTGCGCAGCATCGCCATACCGGTGCTGCGAATATTGCTAGCGACCCCGCCAGGGGTCACGCAGTCCATCATCAAGCGGTGGCCGAAACAGGCATCCGCCGCGCGCAGGACGTGTTCGCGCAAGACGCCGCAATGCGCATGCATAATCGCAAATGAAGCATCGTTGCAGATGGCGCCGATATCACCAAAGTGGTTGGCGAGCCGTTCCAGCTCCGCCATCAGCGCTCGCAGATAGCGCGCCTGCATCGGCACCTCGATGTTCAGCGCGGCCTCGACGGCATGTGCGAAGGCGATGGCATAGGCCACCGTGCTGTCACCGGAGGTACGCGCGGCAAGTCTTGCCGCCGTCGCGATCGTCGCGTCGGCCATCAGCCCGTCGATGCCCTTATGCACATAGCCCAAGCGCTGTTCGAGCCGCGCCACGGTTTCACCTGAGCAGGTAAAGCGGAAATGTCCAGGCTCGATGATCCCGGCATGGACGGGACCGACCGGGATGCGATGCAGATTTTCACCTTCGACCGGAAGAAACGCGTAAGCCTCGCCCGCTACCCGCCGCCGCGTCGCACCAAGCGGAAATTGCACATCCCAAAAGCCGAGATCCAGCCAGGGGCGCGCATCCGCAGCGCCGATGGGCTCCAGTCCGTAGAGACTGTGAATGGCCCGCTCCAAACGAATGGCCGGCCGATGCAACGCGCCGACCGACGGGAACGTCTGCTGCGGGCATTCCAGGCTCACGACAGCGATAGCATTTTGTGCCATCACTGCCATGTGCACTGAGCTCGACGCGCCGGCTTCGCCCCACAGGCTTAGCAGCGTCGCGCGACCGCCGGCGAGTTCGACGGCCAAGGCGCGCCACGCCTCAGCTGTGACCACCACGCGCGGACTGGGCCGGTGCGCGGCGATCGGGCGGCCTTGCGCGATGATATCGGTCAGCGAGCTCATGCCGTCATCCCAGAAGCTTCGCCACGTTCTCGAACCAGGCGACCAGCGCCGGTGGCAGATAGAAGCCGGCCGCGAAGACCAATCCCAGATGAGCGAACATGGGCACATAGGAAGCGTCGGTCTTGCCGTTTGGCCCCTTCGGCTCGCCGAACGCAATGCTGTTAAGCCGCAGGAACAGCCCGGCAAAGCCGACGATGATGCCAAACACCAGCAGCAAAGCCAGCAGCGGCGCGCGCGCGAAGGTCGAGCTCACGACCAGAAACTCGCTCATAAAGATTCCAAGCGGCGGCAGTCCTGCAATCGCGACTACGCCGAGGATCAAACCCCAGCCGAGCACTGGATGAGTCTCGGTGAGGCCGCCTATTTCGGAGATGCGCTGCGTGCCCTTGACCTGCGCGACATGGCCGACGGCAAAGAAGATCGCCGACTTGGTCAGGGAGTGCATGGTCATGTGCAGCAGGCCGGCGAAATTGGCGAGCGGGCCGCCCATGCCGAAGGCGAAGGTGATGATGCCCATATGCTCGATTGACGAATAGGCGAACATGCGTTTGATGTCGCGACGGCGATACAGCATGAAGGCGGCGAAGACGAGCGACAAAAGCCCGAGCGTCACCATTAACGGACCTGGCGCCAGCGCCGCAGTATTGGCCGCGAGCACCATCTTGAAGCGCAAGAGCGCATAGAGCGCGACATTGAGCAACAGTCCTGACAGCACCGCCGAGATCGGCGTCGGGCCTTCGGCATGCGCATCGGGGAGCCAGGCGTGCAGCGGCGCAAGCCCGACCTTGGTGCCGTAGCCGAGCAGTAGAAACACGAAGGCGAGATCGAGCAGCGCCGCATCAAAGCCGTCGGCACGACTGACCAGCACCGTCCAGGCCATGGCCGGGAGCCCTTCGCCGACGACCGGCCGCGCCGCCATATAGACCAGGATCGTGCCGAACAATGCGAGTGCAATGCCGATGCTGCCGAGAATGAAATATTTCCACGCCGCTTCGAGCGCCTCGTGGGTGCGATAAATGCCGACCATCATCACCGTAGTCAGCGTCGCAAGCTCAATCGCCACCCACATGAGCCCGACATTGTTGGCGATCAGCGCGAGATTCATTGCAAGCATCAGCACCTGATACATGGCGTGATAGAAGCGCACGAATGGCAGCGTCAGGCGGCCGGTAGCGAGCTCGTGGCCGATATAGCTCAGGCTGAAGGCGCTGGTGGTAAAGCCGACAAACGTCGTCAGAACGACGAAAGTCCCATTGAGATCATCGACCAGAAGATAGAGGCCCGGATCGGGCCTGCGGAAAAACAACGACAGCGCACACAACAACGTCAGGGCCGTTGCCAACACGTTGAGTCGCGCGGTCAGGCGATAGCCGGGCAGCAGCGCCAGCAGCACCGCGGCGCCGGCCGGGATCAGCAGCAAGCCTGACATGACGTTGAGGCCGGTGCTCATCGACGCTCCCCGCGGAAACGATCGAGCGCCTGGACGTCGACCGTGTCGAAGCGCTCACGGATGCGGAACAGGAAGATGCCGATCACTATGAAGGCGATCAGCACCGAGAAGGCGACGCTGATCTCGACGACGAGCGGCATGCCTTTGGCGCCGGTTGCAGCCAACACCAGCCCGTTCTCGAGCGACATGAAGCCGACGACCTGGCTAACGGCGTTGCGGCGTGTCACCATCATCAACAGGCCAAGCAGGATTACGGAGAGCGCGAAGGCAAGATCTTCGCGCGCCAGCGGATCGGCCTCCTGCGTCACGCGCAGGATCACGACCATGGACAGCGCGACCAGGCCAATGCCCGCGAGCATGACCGGACCGACGCCGACCACCTTTTCGATCTCGCGATGGATACCGAGCCGCACGATCATGCGGTGCAGCGCCACAGGAATTACGATCGCCTTGAACACCAGCGCGATCCCCGCAGTGATGTAGAGATGGGGCGCATCCTGTGCAAAAGCCTGCCAGGCGACGGAAGCGGCGAGCACGAGCGCGTGCAGTGCATAGACGTTAAGCAGCGCATACAGGCGATCCTGATAGAGTTCGAGAAAGCTCACCAGCACCAGCGAGCCTGCGAGCAGATGGGCGATGTCGAAATTGATGCCGCTCATCAGAAGCTCCCCGAGACAAAGCGCAGCAGCGTCGCAAGCAGCCCGAGCATCAACGCCGCGCCGAGGAATTCCGGTACGCGGAACACGCGCATCTTGGCGATCGACGTTTCGAACAGCGCCAGCAGAAAACCGCCAAGCGCGAGCTTGCCCAGATATGCAAGCACGCCGATTGCGAGTGTCGGCAGCGAAGCGCCGGCTGATTCAATGCCCCAGGGCAGAAACAGGCATGCAAGCAACGAGACATAAAGGATGAGTTTCAGCGAAGCGGAGAGCTCGATCAAGGCCAAGTGACGGCCCGAATATTCCAGCACCATGGCTTCATGCACCATGGTCAGTTCCAGATGCGTCGCCGGATTGTCGATCGGGATGCGGCCATTTTCGGCAATTGCGACCATGATCAGGCCGACCAGACCCAGCGCCAGCGACACGCGCAAGCCGACCTCCGACGAAGTCATGAATGCAGCGATGGTGGAAAGCTGGGTCGAGCCTGCGATCAGGGCCAGCGTGAACACGATCATGAGCGTCGCCGGCTCAGCGAGCGAGGCGATCATCACTTCGCGGCTAGAACCGATGCCACCGAAGCTCGTGCCGACGTCGAGGCCGGCGAGCGCGAGAAAGAACCGCGCGCTGCCGAGGAGCGCAATGATGACGATGAGGTCGGCCGACCAGGAAAACAACAACCCGGTGCGGAAAGTCGGGACCAGCGAGGCTGCGACCCAGGTGGCCGCAAAGATCAGATAAGGACTGACGCGGAACAGCCAGGAGGCATTTTCCGCGAGCACCACTTCCTTGCGAAGGAGGCGCCCGAGATCGAGGTAGGGTTGAAGGACGGATGGGCCTCTCCGCAGCAACAGGCGCGCCTTGAGCTTCCTTACATAGCCAGTGAACAGCGGCGCCAACAGCAGAACCAGCAGCATCTGCACGCCCTGAACTGTGAAATCGCGGATCAGGACCATATTGCCAGCACCAGAAGCAGAATGACCAGCGCACTGAAGACAAGGGACAGAAACTGGCGGATGGTCAAAAATTGCAGGCGATTGAGCCGATCTGCGGCGAGACCGATGCCGGATGCGATCGGCGCATAGAGCGCATCCCAAATGAGATCGGAAATCTCCACGTCGAGCCGCGCCGCGCGCACATCGCCGGGCGGAGGCATCTCGGCATGTTCGCGGACGCGAAACACCATGGTGCCAAACACGCGCCGGATCGGCTGCGCAAAACTCGCGGCGGTGTACTGCGTCATCGGGCTTAAATCGGGGTAGCCGCAATCCCAGGCCGGCGCACGGCGCAGGCGATCCGACGCCAGGCGGTGAATCGCAGTCGCTGCCAGCGTGCCTGAAATCACCATGAACATAAACACAAGCAGCCCGTTATAAGAGCTGCGGCTCGCGGCGATTGGCACGATGGAAAGCCACTGCGCGCCAACCTGCGGAGGCATATGCGCGCCGATCAGGCTCAAGGAGACCGGCGCCAGCGCATCGATGAACAGGCCGGGCAGGATACCGACGAGCAGACAGAACACCGACAACACGATCATCGCAGCGAGGGAGAAACGATCGGTCTCCTTGGCCGCCTCGGCGGCGTGCGTGCGCGGGCGGCCAAGAAACGTCACGCCATAGGCTTTGACGAAACAGGCGGCAGCGAGCGCCGCTGAGAGTGCAAGCAGCGCGCCGACTGCCGGTACAAGAAGCTTTAGTCCCCAGGATGGCAATTGCGGGCTGAGCAGGATCGCCTGGAAGGTGAGCCATTCGGAGACGAAGCCGTTGAGCGGCGGCAGCGCAGAAATCGCCGCACAGCCAACCAGAAAGACAAAGGCGGTCTGCGGCATGCGATGAATGAGGCCGCCGAGACGCTCCATATCGCGCTCACCGGTCGCCGTGAGTACCGCGCCTGAGCCGAAGAACAACAGGCTCTTGAACAGCGAGTGGTTGAAGACGTGGAGCAGCGCCGCCGTGAACGCCAGGGCCGCAGCGAAAGGCAAGTCGTAAGTCTTGAACGCAAGCGCCAGGGCCAGCCCGATGAAAATAATCCCGATATTCTCGACCGTGTGATAGGCAAGGAGCCGCTTGAGATCATGCTGCATCAGCGCATAGAGCACGCCCATCACGGCGGTGGTGCCGCCGAGCGCGAGTACCAGCATGCTCCACCACCAGGCCGGCGCGCCGGCGAGCTCGAAGGCGATGCGCACAAAACCGTAGACGGCAACCTTGGTCATGACGCCGCTCATCAGCGCTGAGACATGGCTCGGCGCGGCGGGATGGGCGAGCGGCAGCCAGGCATGAAGCGGCACGATGCCGGCTTTTGAGCCCGCGCCGATAAGGGCCAGAACGAGCGCCAACGCGCCGAGGGCAGCTGAAGGATGCGCCGCGCGCATCTGTTCGAAAGTGTAAAGCCCCTCCGGACCTGCGAGCAAGCCGAAGGCGAGCAAAAGCGACAACGTGCCAAAATTCGCCATCACCAGATAGACGTAGCCGGCGCGCACATTGTCGGGCTCGCGATGATGCGACATAACCAGGGCCCAGGAAGTCAGCGACATGAACTCCCAGGACATGAGGAACGTGAAGGCATCGTCAGCGATGACCACAAGCGTCATGCCGGCGAGAAAGGCCGGAAAGAACGGCAGCACTCGCTGCGGTGCATTTTCCTGCGTGCCGTAGCCCAGCGCGAACAGGCTCGCACATAACGCGCCCAAATCGACCACGATCAAGAAAAACGCCGAGAGCGCATCGAGCCGGAAGTGCGTGCCGAGCCAGGGCACGCCGATGGGGAGCACCACATTCGCGATCGCTTTGTCGCCTAGCAGGTGCGCAGCGGCCGCGGAAAGCGAGACCGCCGCGATGATCAGGCTCGCGCCGTACACGACGGGCGTTGCTGCCGCGGTCCGTGCCATCGGTATTGCAAGAGCCGCAAGCACCAGCAATGCCGCGGAGCTTACGAGAATGATCGTCAGCATCACGGCACGGGCCTCTTGAGGCGTACGCCGCGGCCGCCGATTTGGCTTACGGAGTTGTCGGAAATCAGATCAATCCCGAGTGCATCGAGAGCATTCACTAGCTTCATTAGCGAATCGACATTGCCGCGAATGACGCCGTCACTTGCCTCCATGCGCTGGATGGTCGGCAGCGACAGTCCTGCGGCCTCAGCGAGCTTCCGCTGATCGATACCGAGAATGGCGCGCGAGGCGCGCAGTTGGCCGGCGGTGATCATGTCAGAGCATAAATCTGATGTATTTTATATCAATATCGATAATTGGCACACGATTATAGATATTACAACCTTTATCAGGAGAAACGGGGAAAATCTGTGTAGAAAAGACAAGGCCACACGCTCCTGCGCGTGATCGGCGTCAATGGCCATCTTGTAAATTGCGCAGCAATTCATCGGGCCCGAAATTGTCCGGACAGGGTCATAAGCAGACATTCCGCCAAGTTCGACCAGTGTCCGCTATTCCCCCGAAAGCGGACATCGGCTGAGCGCATTGAGATGTCCATTAAGGGCGACATAGGTGGCTTCATTCGATGACCTCGTCCGTGGTGACCAGCAGAGACTGCGGAATGGTCAGCCCCATCGCCCTCGCCACCTTGAGATTGATCACCTGCTCGAGACGGGCCGGCTGCTAGACTGGCATCCGCATGCTTTGCACCATTCGGTATCTTGTCGGCGTAGCCAGCAGCCTTGCGGAAGTAGTCGGGCATGTCGGCCCATAGGACATCAGAAGACCGCACGGCGAAGAGTCATCTTGTTCGAAAACGAGACGCACTCGCTCGCAGTTAACCATGTTATTTGATTTTCGCGGTTAACCTTGTTCTTTGGTTAATGATTAGTAATCTTCGCGGGGGGCAGAGTAGCGTCGCGGGAGTACTGTCATCATGAGATACGGCATCTTTGTCCTTGCGCTTGGCCTAGTGTGGTCATCGCAAGCTTCGGCGCAATCCGTTTACGTCGCGCCGGGAGGCGTCTACATCGCGTCTGCCAACGTTCATGTTGGAGCCGGAAACGGTTACCCAACTTATGGGGCGCCTGGCGCCGCGTACTACGGCCCCTACGACACAGCACCCGCATACGCGCCGGGTTATGTGCCCCCGGGACCGATATACGGAGCACCCGCGTTCTATGACGAAGGCTATGGATCAGTGTATTCGACGCGCCCGGCCTACATTGACCAGTCCTATATGTATGCGGAGGAACTTCCGCCGCGGCCGCCCGCCCCTGTGCCCTACAACAACCGGGCGCGTTGTGGCTTCAATCAAGCCTATGGTCGGTTGGGATACTGTGACTGATATTTGCCGCGACAAAGGGCGGTTTAGCGGCCAGCCGTCCTTTGTCTTTCTTGGGGCAATGCGTGTTCAGCAGTCTGCAACCGCCGTCTGCGCTGCCATTCGCAAATCAGACGTATGACACAAGCTAGCCAGTGGCCGAGACGTCGTTACGCCCACTCAAGCATGTCCACTTGGTTTGGGCGACGTACGCTATTCCTCCGAAAGCGGACATCAGAGTCACGCATCGCCGTGTCTGCTTTGGGCCACAAGCGGACTCATGCACCGCAGCAAAGTATGTCTACTCGATCCCCTCGCCGGCTACCTTGCCGGCTTGATAGCGTTTTGGTGGAGCTTGAGAATTGCAATCGGCCTCAACGAGATCGAACGGAAGTCCTGAGTTTCGTTCAGATGGGACCGAAGCAACCGCAAGGATCGCCGAGGGCCGGGGCTGGTGGGCCCAAAAATCGGGGCCTTGCCCGCGCCTACTAGTGCTCTCGGCAAAAAATGTGAAAATTTTCGTTGCCCGTACAACACCCAACTCCGGGTATATTGACGGCACGGTATCAATTGTTGGTCCTCTTGAGACGAGGACGTAGACCGGAGGGACCTCACAATGCGCTTAGGGCCTTTGTTACCGCTTGCAGCTTTTTTGGTCTACACCGCGTCCGCACCCGCTCAAACCATTATCGACGAATGGTCGAGCGTGAAGGCACCGCCTGCTCCCGAACTCAAGGCAGTTACAGTCGATCCAAAGACCACTGCACTTTTGGTGATGGATTTCGTCAAGCAGACCTGCAACAACGAGAAGAGACCCCGCTGTGTCGCTTCGATCCCAAGAGTCGAAAAACTTCGAGCTGAAGCGCGTGCGAAGGGAGCAACCGTAATCTCGACTACGGTGCCACCCGTACCGATCACGGACACCGTTCCAGAACTTGCGCCGAACAGCAACGAACCGGTGGTGGTTGCATGGATCGATAAGTTCATGCTTGGCGACAAGGACACCGGCTTAGAAAAGATGCTGAAGGACAAAGGTATTACGACCATCATTGCGGTCGGAACTGCCGCTCACGGTGCCGTCCTTTACACTTCGACCGCGGGCGCGCTACGCGGGTTCAATGTCATTGTACCGGTCGACGGCATGTCCGGCGAGGGATCGTCGGCTGCTTATACCGAGCAAGCGGTCGCGTTCATCCTCTCGCACGCGCCGGCGGCCTCTCCGAAAATAACCTTGACGCGCATTGATATGACAAAGTTTCCGAATTGAATTGTCGCGCTGATGGCTTGCTTAGTTGAACCGTATGACAGCTTCCTTTTGTGGGCTGGATTGCTCGGATCGCGCTTCTAGACCGGCGTACAATGTCTGCCTTTGGGCTTTGCGCTGGGCGCTTGGCAAACACTTTCAGCAATTGAACGTGGCGCGGTTGAAACCGCGTCCAAACACAAATTTCGAGCAGCCGCTGCGTTCTATCCGTCATGCGCTCACTTCAAGGGAATTATGACCGTGCCTACCCTGATCCTGATTGGCGAGCGTGACGATTGGGGCACTGCAAATGCTTGTCGAAAGATGGTCGCTGGCGAAGATGACTTGGGAATGTCCCGGCAGAAGGGCGGAGGCGCCACGGTCCGGTTCATCGTTTATCCCGGCGCCTATTCCGGGTTTGACAATCGACCCTCGAGACGCCAATGGAGTTCCTCAAGCATCACCTGGAATACAATGAACAAGCAGCTCATCAATCGATCGAGGCGCTCCGAGAGTTTCTCAAATTAGCCGTCAGCAATCAGTGAGAGTTGGTAAGCCAATGTCCGCTTCGGGTCAAAAGCAGACATCGGCACATGTCCGTTCGTACAGGCCTAGACCATCCTTAGCGAACCTTTGGACGAAGGCCGCGACATTCACTAGGCGTTCCCCTGCGGTACAACGCCGCTTGCCGCAAATTCGTGATAACATGACATCCGGCGAGCGGCGTAAGACGGCAATCGGGAGGCAACGATGACGTCAGCGACAGAAGGACGAGAACTCACCCAGATCGGGCCCGGAACGGTTATGGGCGAGCTGATGCGGCAGTACTGGATCCCCGCGGCGCAGTCTGCCGAACTCCTGCGCGACGGGGCGCCGATCCGGCTGATGCTGCTCGGCGAAAAGCTGATCGCCTTTCGCGACACAGAGGGCCGCGTCGGCGTGATGGACCATCGTTGTCCGCACCGCTGCGCCTCTTTGTTCCTCGGACGCAACGAGGAAGGCGGCATCCGCTGCATTTATCACGGCTGGAAATACGACGTCGCGGGCAACTGTATCGATATGGCGAGTGTGCCTCCGCACCAGGATTTCAAGCACAAGGTGAAGGCCAAGGCCTATCCGGCTGTCGAGCGCGCGGGCGTCATCTGGGTCTACATGGGGTCGAAGGCAGAGGTCCCGCCGCTGCCGGCGTTTGAAATCCTCGACGTGCCCGATGACGAAGTTAGCGTCACCTTCATCCAGCGCGGCTGCAATTACCTGCAAGCCCTAGAAGGCGAGATCGATACCTCGCATTTCGGCTTCCTGCACGCCGGCCATGTCCATCCCGACGATGTCGTCGAGGACGACCCGGTCTTCCACACCATCACCAACCGCGCCCCGGAGTACCATGTCGCCGATGCCCCCTGGGGTACGCAGTACGCCGCCTACCGCTCCGCCGGAGGCGACAGCACCTACTGGCGCTTCGCCAACTTCCTGTTTCCATTCTGGAGCCAAGTTCCCGCTGGCGAGTTCGCCAGTCACGTGCACGCGCGCGCCTGGGTGCCGCTCGACGATGGCCATACAATGTTTTGCTTCCTGCGCTGGAAGCGCGGCATCTCGTCGCAAACGCAACCTCAGCCGGCCTTCAAGGACGGTCGGCCGATCGGCGGCACCGGACGCGGCTACAAGTTCCTGCCGAACACTACGGAATGGCTCGGGCGTTTTCGCCTTGCCGCCAACGAAAGCAACGACTGGGGAATGGACCGCGAGGCCCAGAGCAGCAACGCGATCTATAGCGGGATCGATGGCATTCATTTGCAGGACCAAGCGATCACCGAGAGCATGGGGCCGGTCACCGATCACGCCTTCGAGCACCTGGCGCCGTCGGACCAGATGATCACGCGCACCCGCCGGCGCCTGTTGATGGCGGCGCATGCGCTGCGCGACAACAACGTGCTGCCGCCCGGTGTTGAAGACGCGGAAGTGTTTCGCAGGGGGCGCAGCGGCTACTTCATTAGCGACGACAGTAGCCCGTGGCAGGATCTCTATACGAAGCAACTGTCCGCGGCGGTGCATCCCTCGCCCATCCCGTTGCGGGCGGCTGAGTGAGGCTGCTGCCGCGCCGCGCGGACGGGGGCGACGGCACCGCGGTTCGTCTGTCAGCCCCCGGGGCCGTCCTTCATGATGTAGCCCATCAGGTCGTCCACGTTGTGCTCCAAATCCCGGATGATGTGCTTGACGACGTCT
>Ga0306921_10002890_pt1 | contig 17274 bp, 14 predicted proteins | sample sta12Cox44000080_FD_203760 | JGI IMG/M metagenome (GOLD analysis project Ga0306921, IMG submission 203760) | Lab enrichment of tropical soil microbial communities from Luquillo Experimental Forest, Puerto Rico - statoxic.12C.oxic.44.000.080 (v2)... | ecosystem: Environmental > Terrestrial >... | reverse complement strand
CTCGCTGTTGCTTGCCATGACGGCGGGCGCCTCGCTGGCTGAAACGCCGCATCTCGGAAAACCGATCGACGAGGCGGCCATCGCCTACTGGGACATCAGCATCATGCCCGACGGCACGGGACTGCCAAAGGGCAGCGGCACGCCCGCGCAGGGCGCGCCGATCTATGCGGAGAAATGTGCCATGTGCCATGGCGAAAAAGGCAAGGGCGGCTTCGCCGCGGCGCTTGTCAGCGATGCCAAGATCGACGGCATTTCCGCGTCACAGAAAACGATCAAGAACTTCATCGGGGATTCGACGACGATCTTCGATTTCATCCGCCGCGCGATGCCATTCCAGGCGCCGCGCTCGCTCTCCGACGACGAGGTCTATGCGCTCACCGCCTACATACTCGCAGAGAACAAGTTGATCGGCACGAACGACGTGATGAATGCGGAGACGCTGCCGAAGGTGAAGATGCCCAACCGGGACAACTTCATCATCCGCTTCCCCGATCGCATTTAGGTTGGTCGCACGCTGCAACCGTGCAATCACGTCCGCCATCAGCCGGCGAATGAAAAGACCGCCTTGCAAGCGGTCTGTTCTGTTGACGAATTCTGCAGGCGAGCGAAGGCGGCTGAGACGTGGTTCAACCCCGCCGCGCCACCGCGATTTTTTCGGAAGTGTCTCGAGCGAGACCGAACCGGACCGTCCATTGCGCAACCGACAGCAACAGGGCGTCAAAAATCTCCCGAGCCCGTTCGAGTTCCTGTTTGGTGGCGGCAGGACATCCCGGCCGGTAGCGGATGATCGTGCTGGTAGTTGACCAGTCGAGTCTTGCCGCCCGGCAAGCCACGATCAGGCCGTAAAGCCGGTCGCTTTGAACCAGCGGCTCGATTTCCTCGACCTTGACCTCGGTCATGAAGGATAGCGCTGCGACCACATGGGTATATTCGCCCCTGATCGCAAACCGGTTTACCGGGGAGTCGTTCAATTTGCCCGCGCGGTTGAGCGCAACCATCTGCTCGATCGCCTGCGTATAATCTGTCGGACCTGATGCCGCGGCGCTCGCCGCGTTCGGCAGTTGCGGCCTGTCGCGTACAACAGGCCGGGTCGCGTTTGAGAGGCGCGCCCAGACGGCATCCGTGGCCGCTCCAAGCAGCTTGCGCAGGAGTTTTGCCGGAATGTCCAGGCGCAGGCCGAGACCTTCGAGCAGGTTTTCGTCGCGTTCGGCGCTACCGACCAGCGCGGCATAACCGGCCTCGGAGAAGCGCGCCCCTGCATTCTGTGCCAACGCCTTGAACACTTCTGAATCGCCTCGCCTGATCAGCGTATCGGTCAGCATTTCGCTGAGGGCTCTTCTGGTGGAAATGGCCAAAAGATGCTCCCGGCCTCTCGTTGTGGCGATCTCGACGAGATGTGTTTCGGAAAGACGGTTGGAGCTTGCCAGCACGGGTGCTGCGACCGAGGCCTCCTCATGGAGCGCAAGCCGGCAAACGGTTTCGCGCGGAGCCAGCTCGATATCGGACAGGATCATGCTGAGATTAGTCAATGACTCCACGTCCGCGCTCTCGATCAATCGGGCGAGCACGTCGTCGAAGACATCCGACTGGGTTTCGTCCAGCCGATCGACCGCGGTGCGGAACAGGTCGGTCACTTGCCTCAGGATTCGCGTCTGTCGCGAAGCCGAACCGGCTTTGATGACCTTGTCCAGTTCCGCGATCAAAGCCGCCGATGCTGTCACAGCCATGACAATCCCAACCCCAGGACGGGCGGCCCGGATTGGCCGCGCCGAGTCGCGACATACCGTTGCGGCTCCGGCATCGTGCGGATCGCCGGAACTTTCCCGAGCTCACCACTAACGCAAAGAACAGGCATTTCAGGGCCAATCGAAAGCCAGGGTGTGGCCGTTCAGCTTTCTTGGTTTAAACCAGCATTAACCGGTGACCGTACGGTAACTTTCCTAACCAAAGACTAAGTATGCGGCCGGCTCGTGCAGGACAGGAAGCTGTCGAGGCTGGAAGTCTCCGCTGATCTTCGCCATCCAAGTTCCTGCTTGAACGCCGGCGCCTATTTCAGCTCGATCCAGGCCGGTGCGTGATCGCTGGCGCCTTCTTCGCCGCGCGTCAACCGATCGATGCCGGCTCTTTTCAGCCGTGGCGCAAGCACGGGACTCACAAGCAGATGATCGAGCCGCAGGCCGGCATCGCGCCGCCAGCGATCGCGCTTGTAATCCCAGAAGGTGAACATCGGTTTTTCCGGGTGAAGGCGCCGGATCGCATCCGTCCAACCTTGCGCCACCAGCGATTCGAATGCGGCGCGACTCCTCGGCTGGATCAGCGCGTCCTTGTCCCATGATCTCGTGACATAGATATCGAGCGTTGTCGGCGCGACGTTGTAGTCACCCGCGAGCACCACGGGGACATCCTGCCTGATCAATTTCGACGCGTGCGAATTGAGCCGTTTGAACCATTCGAGCTTGTATTCGAATTTCGGCCCAGGCTGCGGGTTGCCGTTGGGCAGATAGAGACTGGTGACGACGATGCCTTTGACAGCAGCCTCGATGTAGCGCGCCTCGCGGTCGTCGGCATCGCCAGGCAACTTGTTGCGGATCGGCACCGGCTCTGCCTTGCGCGCCAGAATGGCGACACCGTTCCAGGATTTTTGACCATGCCACACCGCGCCATAGCCGGCTTTTTCGATCGCGCTACGCGGGAAATCGTTGTCGGCCGCCTTCAACTCCTGCAACGCCACGATATCTGGCTTGGCTCTTTGCAGCCATCGCAGCAGGTTCGGCAGCCGACGGTTGATGTTGTTGATGTTGAAGGTTGCAACTTTCATCGGCGGGGTCGACCAGACGATACCCGAAAACAAGGCGCCTAACCGTCGCCACCATCGCCCTTGTAAATCCGCGTGTAGCGCTTGCCGAGGCTGGTCAGGACCTCGTAACCGATGGTGCCGAAGTGATGAGCAAGCTCGTCGACGGTGATGCCGTCGCCAAGCAGCGTCACCATGTGGCCGCGGCGCACCGCATTCTTTTCCAGATCGGTGACGTCAACCGCCATCACGTCCATCGAGATGCGGCCGGCGATCGGGCAGCGTTTGCCGGCGACCATGACCTCGGCGCCGCGGGTGCCGTCGTTGCTGCCTCCGGCGCGGAAATAGCCGTCGGCGTAACCCGCCGAAACGATCGCCAGCCGGGTCGGCCGGCGTGCCGTCCAGGTCGCGCCGTATCCAACGCTTTCGCCACGCTCGACCTCGCGGATCTGCAAGACACGCGCCTTCAGTTCGACAACCGCCTGCATCGGGTTGTCGGCTTCCGGCGTCGGATTGACTCCATAGAGCGCCACACCCGGGCGCACCACGTCGAACAGGAACGGAGGTCCGAGGAATATGCCGGACGAATTCGACAGCGATGCGGGCACGCCGGTAAAAAGGCTTGCAATTTCGCGAAAGCTCGCGAGCTGCCTGGCGTTCATCGGATGATGGAGATTTTCGGCACAGGCAAGATGGCTCATCACGAGCGTGATGCCGTGATCGCCCGCGTTGATCCTGGGGACGAGACCCTGAGCTTCGGAAATCGTCAGGCCCAGCCGCTGCATGCCGGTGTCGATGTGAATGGCCGCACCGCCGAACCAGCCGGTACGACGGCAAAACACGTCCCATTCGGCGAGTTCGTTGAGATCGCCGATCACGGGTCTGGCGTCACTCTTGGCGTAGCCCTCGCCGGTGTTCTGAATGAAACCGTTGAGCACATAGATTGCAGACGAGGGAGCAGCCGCGCGGGCGGCGCGGGCTTCATCGAGATTGGCGACGAAGAACGTCTTGCAACCGGCTTTGGTCAGTGCACGGGCCACGGGTTCCAGACCCAGGCCATAAGCGTTGGATTTGATCACGGCGGCGCATTCGGCCGGAACGGCGGTCTTTTCGAGCTTGCGCCAGTTGGCGACGATGGCATCGAGATCGACCGTCAGCACGCCGGTGGCGGTGGCCTGCGCCGCTGCCTTGTTTGCCTCGGGAGAGAGGATGGAATTGGCCGGAATCGATTTCGGATCGGAGGCGATGTTCATGCCGTACCTTAGGCGCAGCAAAGCGGCGGTTCAACCGCCGGCGGCCGGTGTTAGTAGGTTCGGTCGGGCAGCTGGTTGTCCGGGACGAGATCGCCAAAGCGAGTGATGGAAGCGTCGAAATGGAGCTCGACACTGCCGGTCGGACCGTGGCGCTGCTTGCCGATGATCACCTCGGCCTTGCCGTGGACCAGCGACATGTCCAGCTGCCATTTTTCATATTCCGGCGTACCGGCACGCGGCTCCTTGTTGGCAAGGTAGTATTCCTCGCGAAACACGAACATCACCACGTCGGCGTCCTGTTCGATCGAGCCGGATTCGCGCAAGTCGGCCAGTTGCGGGCGCTTGTCATCCCGGTTCTCGACCTGGCGCGACAATTGCGACAGCGCGATGATGGGAATGTTCAGTTCCTTGGCCAGCGCCTTCAGACTGGTCGTGATTTCCGTGACCTCCTGCACGCGGTTGTCTGAACGCTTGCCGGATCCCTGCAACAATTGAATGTAGTCGACGACGAGGAGGTCGAGGCCCTTCTGGCGCTTCAGCCGGCGCGCACGCGCGTTCAGTTGCGAGATCGAAAGGCCGCCGGTCTCGTCGACGTAAAACGGCAGCGACTGCAGCTCGATCGAGTAGTCGCGAATTTTTTCGAAGTCACTTTCAGTGATGCCGCCGCGCCGGATGGTGCTCGAGGGGATTCCGGTGCGCTCGGCGATGATTCGGGTGGCAAGCTGTTCGGCCGACATTTCACAGGAGAAGAAACCGATGATGCCGCCATTGATCGACTTCATGGTGCCGTCGGCCTGAACCTCGGCGCGATGCGCCTTGGCGACGTTGTAGGCGATATTGGTGGCGAGTGCGGTCTTGCCCATGCCGGGCCGCCCCGCCACGATGATCAGGTCCGAGGGCTGCAGGCCACCCATCTTGATGTCGAGATCGCGAAGCCCGGTTGCGATCCCCGACAATTTGCCGTCGCGCTGGAATGCCTTGGCCGCCATGTCGACGGCGACGGTAAGGGCCTGCGCGAAACGCTGGAAGCCGCCGTCATAGCGGCCGGATTCCGCCAATTCGTACAGGCGGCGTTCGGCGTCTTCGATCTGGGCGCGGGGCGCAAAATCAACGGGAGCGTCGAAGGCGACATTGACCATGTCCTCGCCGATCCGGATCAGATCGCGGCGAAGCGAGAGTTCGTAAATTGTCCGTCCGTAATCCTGCGCGTTGATGATGGTGGTGGCTTCGGCGGCAAGCCGCGCAAGATATTGGCCGACCGTCATGCCGCCGATGTCGGTGTCAGCCGGCAGGAAGGTTTTCAGGGTCACCGGGGTGGCGACCTTGCCCATCCGGATCAGACTGCCGGCAGTTTCGTAAATTGTCTGGTGGATCGGCTCGAAGAAATGCTTCGGCTCCAGAAAGTCCGACACCCGGTAGAACGCGTCATTGTTGACCAGGATCGCGCCCAAGAGGCTTTGTTCGGCCTCGATATTGTGCGGTGCACTCCGGTAAGCCGGGCTGCCCGGGTCGGGGGTGAGCTTGAGGACGTTCGAATCGGGCAGGGCCATGACGGTCGAGTGTTCTCGGGACTTTGGCAGATAAGGGGCGCCGATAAAGCGCCGGTCCCAAGGAAAGCGGAAGCGGCGGGATGCCTTATGCCCGATTCACACAATGAGCACTGGGAAATCCGGGGGCTTGCTGGCCGGGTACTTGACGGCTTTTCGTGGGTGCCAACGAGCCCGAATGAGCTCTCTCGGCCAAATTTTCTTTGTGGCTGAACCTTTTGACCTGCGGGCAGACCTACTCTCAGGGACAGGCAGCTGCCGCGGTTGGTCAAGTCAGGATGAGATAGATCAGCGCGACAAGGGCCACACCGCTCGCGGCGGCGATCAAGGCGTAGTCGGCCCGCGTGTCCGCATCTTGGTGGGACGGGAATTGAGGGGTTTTTTCGGCCATGCCGGAGGTTTAGGGCTGCCGCGGCAAGTTCGCTTGTGAAGCAGGTCACATCTTGCCGATTTCTTTTGGGACATGGCTGTCCGGAACCGGTTGGCGACATCGGAATTGGTAAGGGCCAGCTTCGCGCATTCAGGGACAAGAACAGGCGATGGACCAGCTACCACAGTCATGGCGAAGCGGAAGAGGCCAGACCCTGTGGCTGTCGATGCTGGTCGAGGCCATGGAGAAGTTTTCTGGGCCCGAGTGGCGTGACGTCCCTTGTGATGCGGCGGAGTTGGCGGCACTGCGCGCCCAGCTTGCACGGCCGGCCTCGCCTTACCCCGGCTCTCGCTTCAGCTTGAGAAACGCTCGGCTGCATTAATCAATTAAAACAATGTTTTGGGTTCTATGATTGAGCCCATAATCTTCCCAGAAAATCGAGCTGGGAAAAATTATGGAAAGATAAAAGCCGTCAGGGAGTCCGCTATGCGATATGCAGCCGCCGTCGTGATCCTGCTGTCGGTCAACCCATCGCTTTCGTTTGCCCAGGGTCACCAAGGCTCACCGCAAGAGCAAGCGGCCTGCAGGCGAGATGCAAGTCGCTTCTGCCGACAACAAATGGCGGATGATTTCGCGGTCCAGCAGTGTCTGCAGCAGAACCGCGCCAGACTGAGCCATTCCTGCCAGAAGGTATTTCAGAGCCACGGTATGTAGGGCTTGATCGAGACGAGCGCCAATCCCTGGCGGGACCACTTTAGGCTGTCCGATATAGCGCTGCCTTTCATCTGCACGGCTTGCGGCACGCGCGGCGCCGATATCAAGCCAGATTTTTATTGGGACAAGCCAGGCCTGCTATCAGGGCCATTGATCGGCAACAAAAAGCCCGCCATTCGCGGCGGGCTCCAGTGGGAGAAACAAGGCGACAAGCGTACCGCAGTATCGGAAGGTCGTCTTTGATATTCATCACAACCTCGCAAATTTCCGAGCCATCGTTGTTCTGCTCGCCGGCCTCGTCGTGTTGCTCGATCTACTTGGCCGGAGTCGGGGCCGTTTGTTTGCGCCTCAAATCAATTTCTTGCATTGATCCGATTTTGTGACGCGTATCAATGCAGCCATCCGATTTTTTGCCTAGCTTGTGCGAGTTGCCCACAACGCAGTCCGACGCGGGCAGCATTTGAAGACAGGGGCCGCTCTGATGCGGAAGGGCGGCCCCACCATCGCGGTCAGTTTGGTGGTGCTGCTTTGAACAACACGCGCCCGCGACACAGTTGGATTGTCGGTCTATGGCTAGTCTCGGTTGGGGTTGCGACCGTAGGTTGGCTGGCGGGATTAGCCTGGGCCGCTGCGTGGCTGACTCAACGCGCGCTGTCCTAAAAGGCGTATTGCGCCATTTTCACGGCCGAGCAGGCTATCATCCCCCACAGGGCGAGGTTGATTTCCAAGACTTCTTGCACGGATTCCTCCCAAGGATTCTGTTTCCGCGCGCGGTCGAAGGACTATTAACTCGTCCAGCAACAATGAGTTCCGGCCCCGGAACTACATTCACCTGGGTTAATCGCATATCAGGGTTGCATTTGCCCCAGTCGGGCACTCAGAGAGGGCCGGCGCTCGTTCTCGAACCCGGCGAGAACTAGTCGCGCGCGATCCTTTCCATCTCGCGCCCCAGCGCGCCCAGATGGGCGACGAAGCCGAGCAAACTGAAGAAACACGCCTAGGGAGATGAACGCCGATCCCTGCCAGGATCACATTGGGCTGTCCGATCTTGAGCCGCGTTTGATCTGCACAGCGTGCGGCGGGCGCGGCGCTGACATCAAGCCAGATTTACATTGGGATAAACCGGCGCCATTGGTGCGCCTATGCTGGTCTTTCGTCCCAGATGAGCTGACCGCATTCGCATCGAAAAAGCCGAACGATTAAATTCCGGCGAACATCCAAGAACGTATCCGTGAAACGGAAGTAGGTTTTGCATTTCGGACAAATAGGGGACGCGGCGGCGACCAACGGCTCGCGTGGTCCCCCTTCAACGCTGTTCTCCATTACACCTCCTTGCGAGGACTGAATCCGCCGACCGACGCCGTCCAGCGTGAAGAGGATTCCCACGCGGCGAACTGGACCTTGATAGAGCTAAGTTGTCGGGTGACAGTGATCGCGAAGGGGCTTTCAAGTAGTATTGAGCCAACCTTTGCGACGCAAATCGATCTACCGCAGCGTTGGAGGGTTGTCGTTGATGTTCATCACATCTCGCAATTTTTCGCAGCTTCGTGAATTGATTTCGTCAATCGATGCTGAACGAAACAATCCCGAAGTCATTTTGATTGGTTGTCGAAAACACCCAGAAATGATTCGTCGTCAAAGCGAGTGCCACTGCAGGCGATCTGTAGCGGCTAAAGCCGGCTGGTTGCTAGGAGAAAGAGCTGTCGACTTCCATATCTTGCGCCAGCGCTTTCGGATCGTTGATGCAATAGTAATTGGATGAGCGCGTGACAATATCGCGCTTGCGCCATTCGCTCATGGTGCGGCTGACGTTCTCTCGCGCTATGCCGGCCATCGCGGCAAGGTCACCTTGACCAATCTTGAGGCGCAATTGGATCCGGCCGTCGCCATCCTTTTCGCCAACGTACTCAGCGACAGTGAGCAATGCCCGGGCCAATCGTTGTTTGACACTAAGAAATGTCGTCGCGGCCAACGCGTCATCGGTCCCTCGAAGTCGGCGCGCGAGCGTCTTCATCAAGTAGCTCGTAAGCTCGGGATGGGCCTCAATGCACGTCTGAAACTTGGCTCGGCTGAGAAACGATAGCGAACAGTTGGCGATAGCGACCACCGAAGCGGAGCGTGGTCCACCGTCGATCATCGAAAGTTCGCCGACGATAGCGTCGGGACCCAGCAGCGAGACAATACGCTCCTCTCCCTGTTGCGATGTGACTACGACCTTTACCAGGCCTGTCTGGATTCGATAGCAGCCGTCGCCAACATCACCGGCGCGAAACAGTACCTCGCCGTCCCGTAGATCATGCGCAACAGCGCCTTCAAAGAGCTCGGAAAGCAATCTCTCGGGTAACGCGGATAAGACGTTGGAGGGTTTCGGCTTGGACATCGGCCGCCGCTCTAAAACATTGTGACCCATTTATTGGGAACTCGGAGCACGAAAAGGCTTCTTCTCGATTTTGACGCGTTTTACATCGCCGCGCAAAGGCGCTTCAATCAACTTCCTAAGAGGGCGAGGCGCGGCTTCACTCTCGCAATGCCGAAGCAAGTCAACCGCCGGCGATCTGAAGGCGCGGCTTTTTTTTTCTCCGCTCGAGCTCCCGCAATTTCGCTTCCTCGCGCGTGATGTAGTCGCGCGTCATCGGTACGACGCCTTGGTGCTTGGCGAGCTGGATCTGGAAATTCATCAGGTTCTGCTTCCGAAAGGCCATTTCGGAGGAAGCAAGATAGAATTCCCACATTCGCGTGAAGCGTTCGTCGTAGAGCGCTTTGGCTTCGTCCCGCCGTGCCATGAACCGCTCACGCCACGCCTTGAGCGTCTCGGCATAATGCAGGCGCAGCACCTCGATGTCGCACACCAACAGGCCAGAGCGCTCGATCGCCGGTATCACTTCAGAAAGTGCGGGAATGTATCCGCCGGGGAAAATGTACTTCTCGATGAAGGGATTGGTGACGTCGGGACCGTCCGAGCGACCGATCGAGTGGAGCAGCATGACGCCGTCGTCGCTGAGAAGTTCGGCGCAGCGCTTGAAATAGATGTCGTAGAAATCGACCCCGACGTGCTCGAACATGCCTACCGACACGATGCGATCGAACGGACCTGGAATGTCGCGATAATCTTCAAGCAGAAATTTTGCCGAACGGGTCAGGTTTCTTTCTGCAGCGCGAGCGTTCGAGACCTGCAGCTGTTCATTCGACAGCGTGACGCCGGTAACGTCGGCGCCGAGGGTCTCGGCCAGATAAAGGCCCAAGCCACCCCAACCGGAGCCGATGTCCAGCACCTTCTCGCCGCGCCCGATCAGGAGCTTGGCAGCGACGTGGCGTTTCTTGGCGAGTTGGGCGTCATCGAGCGTCGTGTCCGGCTTTTCGAAATAGGCACAGCTGTACTGCTGGTCGGAATCCAGAAACAGCGAGTAAAGGCGACCATCGAGATCGTAGTGGTGGGCGACGTTGTTTTTCGCCCGACCGCGCGGATTGAACTGCCTGACATGTCTGGCCAGATAGCGCAGCCACCATTGCGGTCTGGCCCACGGAGGCAGCATTTCCGGCTGGTGCATCAGGATCGCCAAAGCGTCGGCGATCGAGGCGTTCTCGACGACGAAGGTGCCTTCCATGTAAACTTCGCCGAGCGCAAGTTCGGGGTTGAGCAGAACTCTTCGTTCGGCATCCCTGGTCAGAAATCGCACGAAAACCGGTTGGCCGGTGCCGTCGCCGCAGGTGAATTTCGCCCCGCCTGCGGCGGTAAATGTCATAGCGCCGCGTCGGATAAATTGCTGCATGAAGAGACGCAACAAACGGTCCATCGAAACCACCGGTTAGAGCGATCCCGTGAGAGGCCCTCACCGTCACAGGACGCGCCGGAAGCGCAAAGGTTCCAACGTTGGACCTGATCATAAAGACGATGGAACCCGCCCGCTAGTGCCTTGTTCACAAAGCGGTTATTCGGAAGTGGTGCATTTGTGCAGCGCCGCCATAAGTGCGCTTCCATTCGCGGGATAATCGGCTAAAAGGTGACCGCCGCCGGCGCCGGCGACGGCGCATTGCATGCGATTTCAGGCGTCTGGAGAAGTAAGGAATGTTGGGCCGAACGCTCCGTTTAGCGGCGGTGATGCTTTTCATCGGTTCCTTTGCGGTCTGCGCAGTGCGGACGCAGGCGCAAAATCTTGAAGCCGGCAAGAGTCCTTCACAGCTTTTCGCCGGGACGTGCAACGGCTGCCACAGGACGCCCCGAGGTCTTCTCAAGACCGTATCCGCCGCATCGCTGCCGGGCTTTCTTCGACAGCATTACACGACCAGCGGCGAAATGGCCGCGCAGCTCAGCAGCTTCCTGATCGCCAATGGGGCCGGCGATGGTCGATCCCGACAGGGGGCCGATGCCAAGCCCGCTGCGCCGACCGATCAGGTCGACCGGCAGAGCCGCAGGCTGCGCGCGGGATCGCCCCAGGAAGCTACGAGGACGCCGGAAGCCGATGGAGGCCTTCTCCAGGGCCGCAAGCGGCTGGCGCGTCCGGAGACGACCGATACCGCAAAGCCGGCTGCGGACGGGCAATTACCGCCACAGGCCGGGAGCGAACGCGGCCCCGATGGCCGCAGATTGTCTACCAAACAGCGGCTGAGCCGACGCGCGAGGCCGGGTAGCGAGGAAGCGCCCTCCGCCAAAGAGGAACCGCAAAGCCTTGAACCTGCAATCGACGACAAGGCCAAACCTGAAGCCGCAACCGAGGAGATCGGCAAAGGCGAGACACCAAAACCATCAGACGAAGGCAAGACCGAAGCTGCCAGGGGGGAGACGCCCAAAGAAAGCGGCGGCGAGACACCCTCGCTACGTGCCGACCCGGTCCCCCTCGTTACGCCCGCGCCACCAGCCACTTCGTCGGCGTCCGCTGCGGCCGCCTCAAGTGGCCCACCGGAGTCTGAGCCAGCTGGCAGCTCTGCCGCACCGGGCACCGCCCGACCCGCCGCGTCGGAGCCCCCAACGGCGGCCATAACGGCTTCCGCACCACCACCACCGCCCGCGACTGCCGGACCACCCGCGCCGCCGATCTCCCAATAGGGTTGGGGCCGTCGTCAGGGCTCCGGTAATTTAAGACCAGACGGCAAGCCACAGCCCAGCCTGACCGGGCCGGCTGTGGCGTACTCTTTCGCAAGACGAGTCTACTTCTCGGAGGGAGCGTCTTCCTGCGGCGCCAGGTCATTGGGGCGAGCTTCAGGATCGAAGAACTCTCCGGCGGCAGCGAGCGCTTCGGCGGCAGCGTCCTGATCTTCCTGACGGGTCGAAATTTCTTCGCCGCGGTTGATGCGTTCGGCTTCGTCAGCGCTGCGCGCGACTGTGACCGTCACCCCGACTTCGACTTCCGGATGAACGGCAATCGCAATCTGGTGCTTGCCGATGGATTTGATCGGCGCGTCCAGCATGACCTGGCTGCGGCTGATGGCGACGCCTTCGTTCTGGAACGACGCGATGATGTCGCGCACGCTCACCGATCCGAACAGTTGGCCGGTTTCGGAGGCTTGACGGAGGATGATGACGTTGCGGCCATCGATCTTTTCCGAGACCTTGGTTGCCTCGGATTTGGCCTGCAGGTTGCGAGCCTCGAGCTCGGCTTTCATGCCATCGAATTTGGCGCGATTGTCTGCGGTCGCGCGCAAGGCCTTGCCACGCTTGAGCAGAAAGTTACGGGCAAATCCGTCCCTGACGCGAACGACCTCGCCCATCTGGCCCAGCTTGGCGACGCGTTCCAGCAAGATGACTTCCATGTTCGATCTCCTTTCGAAGTATTTTAAGGGCTTGAGTTGAGAGATTCGGGATGCGGGGAGGGCGGTGACCGCCCTTGCAGATATCGCCTGCGCAGCCCGAAAACGGCATCGGCCAATCCGAGCACGGCCATCACCAGGATAGGCCAGCCGAACACCGCCACGATCAGGTAGCTGCAGCTGAGCCAGAAGGATCGGTTCTTCAGCGCGACAGTCAGCGTGTGCAGCACCGCAAAACCCACCAGCGCATATGCGATCGTCAGGGCGGCAGTGGCGATCTGCGCCACTATCGCAGGCAGACCGGCGGAGAAGCACAGCGCGATGGCGGCGAACAGGACTGCAAGCGTCAGCGGTGGCAAAGCCGTGCCTTTCAAGTCGGGCCACGGACGGCGCAATTGTCCGGAAGTCGCCGTGATCTTCGCAGCGAGCCACAAGTTGAGCGTCAGCGTCGCCATCACAATGACTGCGGCTGCGGGTGGCGCGACGATCACCAGCGCCTCAATCCTTCCGTCGCTGAGCGCGACATCTGCCGATTCCAGGATACGCAGCAGCGATCTGCGCATCGTGTCGTGGATCGTTGAGGCGTCGGAGCCGAATGTCAGCAGTGTGGCCGTGATGGTGATTATCGCAAAAATCACGATCCAAAGCAGAATTCGGCCGGCGGGATACCATTCGAGCGCCGCTGCATCGTTGGCCGGCGAGACGTCTGCGGCATTTGGCCGGCCGAGCAGGGCAAGGTGTCCAAGCCACCATGCCGGCAGCGCGATGGCGAGGACGAAAGCGGCGCAATAGGAAAGGCCGAACGTCAATCCCAAAATGAAAGCCGCCGTGATACCGCCCACGCCGGCGCAAAACGGGCCCCATCCGAGCGCCGCGACCATGAGCGGCAGCGGGGCTAGATAAAACAGCAACAGCGAAATCAGCGCGCCCGAAATGACCGAGGCGAACATCAACGCCGACGCCAGGCCGGCCGCTATTGCGATAAGAAGCGTCGCGATCATCAGCTGTCCCGCCCCTTTCGAGCGGTTAGAGGCTTTTTTAAAACCCCAACCATCGGCAACCGGACGGCCCGGAAGCCTTATGAAAATTTGCGACCCACGGCGCTTGAGGCCGCGGGCCAGGCTTCGCCTTAACGAATGACGTAAGGCAAAAGACCCAGGAAACGCGAGCGCTTGATGGCGCGGGCGAGTTCACGCTGTTTCTTGGCGGAGACGGCGGTGATACGGCTCGGCACGATCTTGCCGCGCTCCGACACGTAACGCATCAACAGCTTGGAATCCTTGTAGTCGATCTTCGGCGCGTTCGGACCCGTGAACGGGCAGGTCTTGCGCCGCCGGAAAAACGGACGGCGTGCTCCAGCTTCAGCCATGATTCTTACTCCTCGTCCGCAGTGTCGACATCATCGCGCGAGCGGCGCGAACCGCGATCGCCGCGGAATCCGCCGTCACGGTCGCCTCGGAAATTGCCGCCGCGGTCGTCGCGTTCGCGGTCGCGATCGGCCTTGCGCATCATGGCCGAGGGGCCTTCCTCAAGCTCTTCGACGCGAACGGTGAGATAGCGGATCACGTCCTCGCTGATCCGCTCCTGTCGCTCGATTTCGGCCACGGCGGCGGAGGGCGCGTCGATATTGAGGAGCACGAAATGCGCCTTGCGGTTCTTGTTCATACGATAGGTCAGCGAACGCACGCCCCAATTCTCGGTCTTGGTGACCTTGCCACCCGCCCGCTCGACGACGCCTGTCATCTGGACGGTCAATTCTTCGACCTGCTGGGTGCTCGCGTCCTGACGCGCGAGAAAAACATGCTCATAAAGAGGCATGATTGTCCTTTCCTTGTGTTGGCGCGGGTCGCCGGCGGCAAGCCCTTCGAACCCTTCGGAAAGGACTCGGATCAGCTCAAGAAGGCGGAAGCACGGGACGACGGGCCAACTGGCCCTGCCACATCAAAATCGCCGCTACGGTGAAATTGCTGAGACCGTCCGTTCAGCTCCCGGCCAGGGACCCACGGATGGCGGGGTTTATACGGATTTTGAGCGTGATGGCAAGGAAAAGCCGCGGGGTCGCAAGGCCAGGTGGGGGCGCGAAACCGGTGGGCCGCTTGACACAAGCAGGGAGAGCGGTGTCTTTCGGCCCGAATTGGCCGCGCGGTCGGATAAGCGGACCGGCTTTGTGTCAAATCTTAATATAACACATTGAAGTAAAATAAGAAATTACGTGTTGCCCGTGCCGTGGGTAATCGGGCAGTCAACCGTGCAGGGGTATCGATGACGGCAGCATTCACTTTTCCGGGGCAGGGCTCCCAGGCGGTAGGCATGGGGAAGGCGTTGGCGGAGACCTTTCCTGTCGCCCGCGCGGTATTCGATGAGGTCGACGCCGCGCTCGGTGAAAAGCTGACGACAACGATCTGGGAAGGTCCGGCGGAGACCTTGCAACTCACGGAAAATGCCCAGCCTGCCCTGATGGCGGTTTCGCTTGCCACCATGCGCGTGCTGGAGGGCGAAGCGGGTTTTTCGGTGGCCGCCCACGCCGCCTATGTCGCCGGACATTCGCTCGGCGAGTATTCCGCGCTCGCGGCCGCCGGAAGCCTCAGCATCAGCGACACGGCGCGACTCTTGCGCATCCGGGGCCTTGCCATGCAGAAGGCCGTCCCGGTGGGTGTCGGCGCGATGGCCGCCTTGCTCGGCCTCGACTACGAGGCGGCGGTCGCGGTCGCCGATGAAGCAGCGCAAGGCCAAGTCTGTCAGGCTGCCAACGACAATGGCGGTGGCCAGGTCGTCGTCTCCGGTGACAAGGCGGCGGTTGAGCGTGCGCTGGAGATCGCCAAGAACAAGGGAGCCAAACGCGCCATGGTGTTGCCGGTGTCGGCGCCGTTTCATTGTCGGCTGATGCAACCGGCCGCGGACGCGATGGCACAAGCGCTTGCCGGTGTGACCATCAAACGGCCGGCATCGCCGCTGGTCTCGAATGTGCTGGCCGCGCCGATCACCGAGCCTGATGAGATCCGGCGCCGCCTGATCGAACAGGTCACCGGAACGGTGCGTTGGCGCGAGTCCATCGCCTATATGGCAAACCACGGCGTCACGCGGTTTTTCGAAATCGGTGCGGGCAAGGTGCTGACCGGGCTGGTCAAACGGATCGCCGAAGGCGCCGTTGGAATCCCGGTCGGCGGCCCCGGCGACATTAATGCGGCCAAAGACGCGCTCGCGGCGGCGCAGTCGGGCTGAGTTGGGAGAAGAAGTGATGTTCGATCTAACCGGCAGGACGGCTCTCGTTACCGGCGCCAGCGGAGGTATCGGCGGCGCGATCGCACAGGCCCTGCACACGCAAGGTGCAACGGTCGCTGTTTCCGGGACGCGGCGTGACGCGCTGGACGCGCTCGCCGGCAAACTGGGGTCGCGAGTCCATGCCTTGCCCTGTAATCTCTCGGATGCCGCGGAGGTCGAGGCACTGGTCCCGGCCGCAGAAAAAGCCATGGGTCAGGTCGACATTCTCGTCGCCAATGCCGGCATCACGCGCGACAACCTGTTTGTGCAGTTGCGTGATGAAGACTGGGACGAGGTGATCAAGGTCAATCTGACCGCGACCTTCCGCCTGGCGCGCGCCGCGACCAAATTGATGATGCGCAAGCGCTTCGGCCGCATTATCGCAATCACTTCCGTGGTGGGTGTCACCGGCAATCCGGGCCAGGGCAACTACACCGCCTCGAAGGCCGGGCTGATCGGCATGATCAAGACCCTGGGCGCCGAATACGCCAGGCGCAATATCACCGCCAACTGCATCGCGCCCGGGTTCATCGCAACGGCAATGACCGATGCACTCAACGAGAAGCAGCGCGAAACGATCCTTTCCAAGGTTCCGGCGGCGCGGCTCGGCACGCCAGAAGATATCGCGGCGACAGCGGTTTTTCTCAGCTCGAACGAAGCGGCCTACATCACCGGACAAACCATTCACGTCAACGGTGGAATGGCCATGATTTAAGGGGCCAATGGCGGTCCCATCGGGGAGACGAATCGCCGCTCGGACAGCCGATCAAGGCTTGTAGTCAAGGCTTTCGAAGTATGATAACCGGACCACCGGCGGATGGGCAAAGAACACCATTGCAGGACGTTGAAACCCTGTATATTGGCGGTGCGGAGCCTGCCGTTCGCCGGTCCGTGTCGGCCATGGCGGAGCCAAATCAAGACTATGCGCGATTGCGAAGGAAATAAACGACCACGATGGCTCGTACGTCTTGGGTCGGGTCCAATGGAACAAGCACGAGGTTGAACGATGAGTGAGATTGGCGAGCGGGTTAAGAAGATCGTGGTCGAACACCTTGGTGTTGAACCCGAAAAAGTGGTCGACAACGCGAGCTTCATTGACGACCTCGGCGCCGACAGCCTCGATACCGTCGAGCTTGTGATGGCCTTCGAAGAAGAGTTTGGCTGCGAAATCCCCGACGACGCCGCAGAGACGATTTTGACTGTCGGCGACGCGACAAAATTTCTCGAAAAGAACGCGAAAAGCTGACGCCCGAGCGCGGTGCCGATGAAGCCGGAAGGGCCGTGGTCGCGCGGTCCATCGGTTTGTCATCACTGACTGCGAATCGCAGACCGGAGTGGTCAATATGAGGCGGGTTGTCGTCACAGGCCTCGGCATGATTACGCCACTCGGCTGTGGCATCGAGCCGACCTGGAAACGTATCCTCAACAGTGCAAGCGGCGCGAGGAAGATCGACAGATTTGATGTCTCCGATATGCCCAGCCAGATCGCCTGCCTGGTGCCCCGCGGGGACGGCGGCGACGGCACGTTCAATCCAAACCAATGGATGGAGCCGAAGGACCAGCGCAAGGTCGACGATTTCATCATTTTTG
>Ga0306921_10002886_pt1 | contig 17285 bp, 14 predicted proteins | sample sta12Cox44000080_FD_203760 | JGI IMG/M metagenome (GOLD analysis project Ga0306921, IMG submission 203760) | Lab enrichment of tropical soil microbial communities from Luquillo Experimental Forest, Puerto Rico - statoxic.12C.oxic.44.000.080 (v2)... | ecosystem: Environmental > Terrestrial >... | reverse complement strand
GCACAGTGTTCATATATAGCTGGCCAAACAAACCGCCGTACCAATGCGCCGAGACAATATGGAACGGTGGCAGTGCTAGACTGTTCGCAAGTGAGGTTGTGAGGCGACGAAAGGAAAGCGAACGCAGATTGATGAGTTCTCAAGCTCAGCGACAACTCGTCGGGAACCTCGGAAGATTTCCTCAGACCCGATACCAGGGAAGCAAGCAAAAACTCCTACCTTGGATTTGGGACCACGTAAAAGACCTCAAGTTCTCAACCTGTCTTGACGCCTTCGGCGGCACGGGTTGTGTAGCCTACATGATGAAGGTGCGAAGGAAACAGACCACCTACAACGACGTCCGGCTCTCGAACGCCATAAGCGCGAAAGTGCTGATAGAGAACAAGGACGTATTGCTCTCCCCCGCCGAGGCCGATGCCCTAACAAGACGACAAGATGCGGTCTCGTATCCCAACTTCATTGGTCAGACCTTCAAAGAGATTTACGTCACGCCGGACGAGGACGACTGGATCGACACCGTTCGCAAAAATATCTCGCCCGTTGATGACAGGGTTCAAACAGGCCATCGCCTATCATGCGCTCTTTCAAGCAAGTATTGTGAAGCCCAATCGGCGGAAAACTCTCTGCCGCCCATCCCCGCCGTCGACGCTGAAAGAGAAAATCCGGTCAAGCCCACGACTGACGCTCTCGCCGAGGCGAGACCGTCGGGTATTGGCAATACGTTTCAACCGGGCCTGCGACAACTCAATAACCCCGTCCGACATCGGAGTAAAGTACCGGTGTCGGTGAGGTTAGGCTCTCAACACATGTCCAGAAAGGACGATGAAGTCCGTTACTTTGGAGGTTAGCACCGTGAATGCAGCCGTTCGCAGGTTTTTCCAGGGCACCCCAATCTTGAAGGATATCTACTACAAGGCGCGCTCTGCCTATCAGCATCACAGAATGATGCGGGTTGCCAGGGGCCACGTTATTGACTTGGATGAATACAGCAATGCACTGAAATTAGAGGACGGGAAAGTTGTTGAAGTGCGTATGAAGGACGGTTTGACGATTACATTGAGGCGGGACCACATGGATGCAAGCATCTTAGCAGAGGTTTTCTTTGATAATTGCTACGTGCAAGATCTCTCTCTTCCACCCAATCCAGTCGTTGTGGATATCGGAGGATTCATCGGAGACTTTGCTCTTTATGCCGCGACTCACCTAAAGGCAAGAAGAGTCGTCGTGTGCGAACCCGCGCCAAGCAACTGGAGGCTTTTGGTCAAGAATATTCAAAATAATCATTGTGAAGATCGCGTCTCCATGGTGAACAAAGCGGTCACGGATGGTAGGGTCGCGATGCTCGATATTGACGCTCCCGACCGCGGGCAGGCTAGGGTCTCTGCCTACGGATCGAGTGGCTTCGAAAAAAAAGCAGTGGAAAGCATTTCCCTTAGCCTCCTGCTCGCAGAATTCCGTATTACTGAAGTGGATTTGCTGAAGATTGACTGCGAGGGAGGGGAATACGACATCCTCCTAACTACACCTTCGGCAGTGCTTTCGGGGGTGAAAAACATCGTATTCGAGTATCACGAAATCGATGGCTTTCAGCAGAAGCTGAACGCCGTGAAAGAGCGGCTTTCAGCTGAAGGTTTTCTGTTAAAGACCCGTGGCTGTCTTATTGCTGCTAGTCGCGCAGCAATCCCCGCGTAGGCTCGTGAACTACGCCAATCGTTGGAAGGCTGTATTTTGTTGGAAAGCCGAAAAATAAACCTTGCGGTTTCAGTTGGATTGGCTGGGGCGGAAGGATTCGAATTTGCATCCCTAACTTCTAAGTCTCATCGGCTGACGGCGTTACCAGCCGCTCCGCATCCAACCCTGGCTGGACTACTTCAAACCCGGCACTCCTGCCTTTCCCGAGTATCCATCAGCCCACGCTTCGATCAGCGGCTCGGCGGCGTTCGTGCTGGCCTCACTTTTCGGAGAAAACACCTCCTTCACTGTCACCTCCGAATCGCGTCAGGGGACCCGTTCATTCTCTAGTTTCTCCAGTGCCGTTTTGGAAATCGCCGACGCCCGCGTCTTCGGCGGCATTCATTTCCGCACCTCATGCATCGTTGGCAATACGGAATGTGGCGGATTTCATCGCGACGCACGCCATGCAAGCTGTGGAGGAACAGGAGTAGCGGTGGTCAGTATCCGAATTGAGACCAATTACTGTCACGCCCGGTCTGTTTGGGCCCTCCTCCATCACCTGATCCAAGACCTGCGTGGGGATGAGTATTTTGCGGCCGACTCGCACGCAGTGTATTTTGTTTGTTGGTGACGCGCTGCGCACGCTCTGGCGTCGTGAAATTACGGATGTTGAGATTCTCCGGCCGGAGTTCGACCCCTTGGCTATGACGTGGTGATGAGCCGCGGGCCTGTTGTGCGGCCCGTTCAACTAAAAACCCAGGCTGCTGGCAAGTTTTCTGTTGGTCGCGCGCTGGCCGAAAAGCCCAGTGGCTGTGTAGTTTGGATCGGCCTCAATAAGGACACGCTAGAGCTCGGGCCGTTTATGTGGTTCGGGGGTTCGCTTGGTCTGCCGCTGCCCGACATCTCTGCCCTATCCCAATCCAAAGCACACGACACACAATGCAGAAGGTGTGCGACCTGCCCGCAAGAATCATCCTGAGCTGCCGCCTGCAGCCTTCACGATGTTCAAGACGCTCGATGAAGTTGACGCGCCGCTGTTTGGCGAGATGACGCCAGGATAACGATGCGCTCATACATTTTCGGCGACACCTACGAGGCTCGATTGTCCCCCGAAAACCAGCCAACCAGCATCTATTGCGCCCGATTTGGCGTCATCATAAAACGCAGAATTCATGGCGCACCTCCTCCTGTTTGACTTGTCTCTCTCCACAAACCTAAAATACGGTTCCCATGGCCGCCCCCCCGTTTCCCGGCTCAGTCATTTCTCACTACCGCATTATCGAAAAGCTGGGCGGCGGAGGCATGGGCGTCGTTTTCAAAGCCGAGGACATCCGGCTTGGGCGGTCAGTCGCTCTCAAGTTTCTACCGGAAGAGCTGTCCCAGAACACACAGGCGCTGGGCCGTTTCCGCCGCGAGGCGCAGGCCGCTTCCACACTCAATCACTCAAATATCTGCACGATCTATGACGTCGGCGAACATCAGGGCCGCGCGTTTATTGCGATGGAGTGCCTCGAAGGAACGACGCTCAAGCACAAAATCGCCGGCCGGCCGCTCGATACGGAGCAGCTACTCACGCTGGCTATTGAGATTGCCGATGCACTGGACGCCGCGCATGCCAAGGGCATCATCCATCGCGACATCAAGCCTGCCAACATTTTCGTCACCTCGCGCGGTCATCCAAAGGTCTTGGATTTTGGTCTGGCCAAGGTGTTGGTATCCGTCGCCGATAAAGGCTCGACGCGCGCAGTTGAAGCAGTTACCAACGCAACTCAAGATTCACCCGCGGCCGACCTCACAAGCCCCGGTAGCTCGCTCGGGACAATTTCCTACATGTCACCCGAACAGGCCCGTGGCGAGGAACTCGACGCGCGCTCCGATCTTTTTTCTTTCGGCGTCGTACTCTACGAAATGGCCACGGGCCAGCAGCCCTTCGCCGGCAACACCTCTGCGGTCATCTTTCATCACATTCTCAACGAATCGCCGGTCCCCCTGGCGAAATACAATCCTAAGGCGCCCAGTGAATTGGAACGGATCATCGGAAAAGCTCTGGAGAAGGATCGCGATCTGCGCAGCCAGACCGCCGCGGAACTGCGCGCCGACCTCAAGCGCCTCAAGCGCGACCTCGACTCCTCGGGTCGGACCGATTCGGCGGCGACACGCTGCGCTGCGCCCGCAGGCACAGAATCTCCAAACGGCCGCCGGCACGTGCTCCCAGCTCAGAAAAAGAAGACAGTCGCTGTGCTGTACTTCGAGAATCTGAGCGGTGGCAAGGAAGACGAATACTTCCGCGACGGCATGACCGAGGATATCGTTACCGAACTTTCCAAGATCGCGCGTCTAGAAATCTATCCGCGGTCGGAGATGTTGCAGTTCCGCGACAAACCGGTCACCGCACCGGAGGTTGGCGAAAAGCTCGGCGCCATGTACGTACTCGAAGGCTCAATTCGGCGCGCGGGAAACCGGCTTCGCATCACCACGCAGCTTGTTGAAAGCTCCACCCGCCACTCCATATGGGCGGAACGGTACGATCGCCAGATGGAAGACGTCTTCGCCATCCAGGAAGAGATCTCGCTAAGCATCGCGAAGGCGCTGGAGATTACGCTGTCCCCGCAGGAAGAGAAAGTCATTTCTCGGAAGTCCACCGTCAATCCTCAGGCTTACGATTTCTTTCTTCGCGGCAGGAACTATCTACGCCAGCGTCAATTTGAGTACGCCTTGGCGATGTACGAAGAGGCCATCAAACAGGATCCGAATTTTGCGCTGGCCTTTGCGGGTATTGCCCACGTTTGGGGCGGCATGCACGAGTTCCGCAGTCCGGATCCGGAATTCGTCAAGAAAGGCCTGACGGCTTGTGCCAAGGCGGAATGGCTTGCGCCGGATCTGCCTGATGTTCTAAGTGCGAGAGCCCGTATCGAATATGCTCAGCAGCACTTTGACAACGCCATCGCCCTGGCAAAGCGCGCTCTCGAACAACAACCGGAGTGCGAAGGCGCCCATGATGTGCTGGGACGCGCGTACTTCTCAGCGGGACGCTACGAAGATGGCGCTGCGCTTGCCGACAGTGCACTGGAAATTGTAAGTAACGATTACAACGCGCTGGTCCCGCTGATCAATTCACTCGAAAAAGTCGGACGGATGGCTGATGCAGAACGCCTTCGCCGTCGCGAGCGTGAAGTTCTGGAAGGCCAGCTGCAGCGTTTTCCGGATGACGTTCGTGCCCGTGTTCTATTAGCCGCCGATCAGGCATGCGCCGGGCAAACCGAAGACGCGATTATGCACGCGAAGATCGCCGTGGCCATGCGACCCACTGACGCGAACGTACTTTACAACGCCGCCTGCTGTTACGGTTTGTTGGGTATGAAGGTCGACGCGCTGGATACGTTTCGTCGCTGCGTGGAGGCCGGTTATTCTAATTTGAATTGGTGCTTGAAGGATCCCGACCTGAAGATTCTTCATGACGATCCGGAGTTCCGCCGTCTCATCGCAAGTCGCGACACTCGACAACCTTAGCGTTCAGAGCGAAAAAACGATTAAACGTGCGGCGCTCACGAGGATTTTAAATGCATCTTTCCTCTCGTTTCCGAACGGATTCCGGCTGTGATCTCGGAAGAGATTTGGCGGGCGAAAGATCGTGATCTCCGCGCAGGAAGTGCTGAACGGCGTCGTCGTGACTGGTCATCGCGACGGAATTTCGTTTTTCTAGCTTACGCTTGCGGAACTAAACGGAGATAATTCGCATCTTTGACACATGGATGCGAGAAGAGTGTTCGCCAAGATGAATCACGCACGATGATTGCGAAACGTCCGGGGTCTATTTGCGGCCGGCGAAGCGGAGCCTTAGGGTGAAGGCCCGACCCTGACCGCCGGCGAAGGTTAGAAAGTTCGGCGCCTCAATGCTGTTTACCACAGTGTCCGGGTTCTGACGGCCAAGGATGTTCACGGCTTGCACGCGCGCAGCCCATAGATAGCCGTGGAATGCGAATTTCTTCTCAAAGCCGAGATTTAGATTGGCATAGTCAGGAAAGCGCGATGAGTTGGGCGCGCCAACCAATTGTTGCCGGAGGTTCTGAACGCTGAAGGGATAGCCAGTCCTGTATTCGAAAAACCAACTAAACTGGATTCCCCAGACTCGCGTGGCCGTCCAACCCCAAGCAAGAACGCGGTTCGGAACATCCCAGGCCAGCGGACCGGGCTGCTGCGGTGCATAGAAGATGGAACCGAGCACCGAGTTCAGAACTTGGTTTGAGTGCGCTTCAGAACGAGTGTAGGCGACGAACAGCTCAGCGGACTCCGAAAAAGCGTGTCGTGCGGAAACGGTGGCCGCACGGTAGCGGTCCTTACGGTGATCCTGCAAGATAAAAACCCCGACGGGCAGCGTGGGTTGTTGTTCGACATAAGCGAAACCGTGATGACTGTTGCGGACAAGGAGTTCAACGCCGACGAGCGTGTTGTGCGCGAGCTTCTGCTGCCATCCTGCGCTCGAAATGGTAAAGCGCGGCTGAGACAAGCCGCCCGCGGGAAGCACGAAGCGATTCACAACTGGGCCGAGGACCGCGGTTCCCGTGGAGTCGAAAAACGTGTCGAGCTGCTGCTGATCGAAGGCCTGGCCAATGAGCGAAAGGTTGAGCGGGACGTTTTGGATACCCCAACCGATGGCCAATTTGGCGCGGTCGTCGGCAAAGGGCAGGACATTCGCGGAAACGTGCGGCTCGGCCATAGCGCTTTGTGTGAAGCGGTCCCAGTCGGTGCGCAGGCCTAGCTGCAAGATGAAACGCCGATCAATCGACCAGGTATCCTGCAAGTAGGCACCAGCCTGGGTGTTGGAAACTTGGGGATTCGTCGAGCCCGCAAAAGTAGATCGGCGAACGAGGCCGCCGTCCACGCCGAACGCTTGGATTTCAGTGCGCGTGGCGGATTGCGAATAGGTAAGTCCCGCCACGTTGAGACCCGCGGAGAGCTGATGCGTGCCATGCCAGTGGCGCGATGCGGCGGTCAGGCCGGCCATCGCCTGCAAGCGGCGGCCGCGCTGGTGCAAGCGCTGGAAGTAGTTGCCGCCGTTGCCCTCGAGAAACACCAAATAGGGCTCGGTGCCCTGCGGCACATAATCGAGCACGCCATTATCAGTGGCGAAGCCTACTTCAAAGAGCGTGTCGTTTAGCCACAACTGGTCCTTCAGAGAGACGAAGGAACGGGACTGTTCCGCGGTGACGGTCGTGGGCTGCGGATGCAGGGCGTCCAGGCCGGCATTGTTGCTGTGGGTACGGTTGTACAGAAAGTTGCCGTGAAGAATGTGGCGCGACGACAGGTTGAATTGCACACGGAAAAGATTGTCGCCGCCCCATTGTTCGGAGGTATCCGCATTGGAAGGTAATTCTTTGACGACGTCAAAGGTGTGCTGGAGGCTGACGGCATCGGAAAACCAAATGCGGCCACGTTCGATCGGTCCGGAGATGGTGAAGCGCGGGTACCAATTTCCAATGTAGACGCCCTTTTCCGTGCTGATTCCGGGAACGGGATTGGTCGTGCCAAAGCGCCAACGGTCGTCGCCTTCGACCGTTTCGAGATTCAGAACGCCTGCGCCTGGGTGAGCATAGTCCGCTCCAAGGCGCCCGGTCTGGACTTCGGCTGCCCGAGTGGCGTCAATATTGAAGCGTGACGTCAGCATGCCATTCACGGGATTTCCGATTTCAAATCCATCCAGGAGGTATTGCGTCTCATCCGACCTCGCGCCGGCAACGTGTAAATTATTGCCATTGTCGCGCATGATTTCTGGCAAAGCGACGAGGCTCTGTTGAAGGTCATTGCTATTGGGAACGGGTATGTCGCGAATGTTTCGTGCAGATAGCGTTGAACGCTGCGATGTGTCCTGGGCATCGATCTGATTCGAAGGTGCGGTGACTTGCACCTGCTCGTGAAGCTCTTGCTCGTGGTGGAGGACCAGCGCAAGTTCGTTCGTTCCAGCATTGACTGTAAGTGTCGGCTCGTTGAGCAGGAAAAAGCCTGGTTTGCGAACCTCCATTGTGTACTCTCCAGGAAGAAGGGTTCGAATCGCGAAGCGCCCTGCTCCATCGGTTTCTGTCTGGTAGATTTGACCGCTGCGATTTTCAAGTTTGCAGCGGGCGGCTGCGACGGGCGTACCATTCTCATCCCGCACCACGCCGGTTAAATCACCCGAATCCGTGGCCTGCATTTCCGCAGAAGTAGTAACAGAGAAGGAGAATATTAAGAATATTGCAGCGGTAATCAGACGAGCCGACCCCATGCGACATGGGCCATGGATTTCGGTTCGCGTCTTTTTATTTTGACTGGTTCGAGATGGCACGCAGCGCATGAGAGGCTGCCGAATTGTGTAGTCTAGTAATCTAATTCAGTGACCTGTCGGACTACCGGATAAGGCCACTGGTTCAAACAGCTTCTGTTTGGATTTGATCTTGGATTCGATTTCCCTGGCGATTTGCAGTGAGCGGTCCGTCACCCAAGCTTCTGCCTGATCGGGCCGTGCTTTGAAGTCAATTCCAGCCGTGGCTATGATTTTGCCTTCCGCGTCGTGAATGGGAATGGTGACGTCATACACTTGCTTCCCGTTCTCCATTTCTTTCTCGACAAAAGACTTGTTGGTCTTCATCGCGGTGTACTCGTCCTTATCGCACTTCTCGCCGATGCCCTTGGCCTCGCTCGAAGCAATAGTCACGCACTGAGACTTCGTGGGAGGTGTCGCAGCAAGTTCAAGGCCCACTAACTCAGAGTGCGCAGCGAGCGTCTCCTCGACAAGCTTCTGTGCATAGATTCGTGTAGCCGACGACTGTCTGGGTTGAGCTTCAGTTGCAGGGGGAACTAGGAAACTTAGGAGCCCGGCAAAGGCAAGTAAAGTGACGTTCGAGAAGCTACTTAATTCACCAAACATGAGCCCCTCCCTGGAGCGTGGGAGGCACGGTAAGCAATCGCTGACTGGGCAACCAAACACTCTCATGAGCCGGGTAAACGTAAGATAAATCAGGGGAGTGTTCGGTACTGGGCCGCGTCTGCGGAGTTTTTGTCGGAGTTGTTGACCGTGTCGTCACAACATGGCTGTTTGCAAGGACTTGCCATCTTCCATCGAAGTGAGGGAGTGTGTCGACAAACCGACCCTGATGCACCACGCTTCCCGAATTCCGATCCGTCCCAGTGAATCGCCCCAATTCAACGGCGTTGCCATAGATGCGAACGGACATATCATCGTCCGAGATTGCAGCCACTAGCGCACGGCAGGTCAGGAAATCAAAAGGAACGCGGGCACATACGGTTCGGGGCAATTGCTGACTGAGCAATTAAATGCAGATTTGGGCTCCAAGAAAGTCTTTTGTTTCTTCGGGTGGTAGGGGCGGCGGGGATCGAATTTGGCTACTTTCTAAGTCCAACGAAGCAAACGGCGTCGCACCGCCGCCCCTTTCCAATGGTGCCTATTAGTGCCTATAGCAAGTGGAATCTCAGACCTACGCTGCAACGTAACGATCTGGCTCGCAGTACGGTTCAATCTGCCGCAGCGTGGCCAGGCGGTTGAGGAAGTGAGGAACTGTTAACGAGGTGCGAAAGTATAGTAGCCGGGACCGACGCGCATCGAATGGTGCCAAGCAAGAGGGAAAGCCCACCAAACCAGAGCTCCCAGAATCGTTTGCCCGATGAATAAGGGAATGATGTTTCTTTCTTTTGCGAAGAGCCAGCACATGACGCCACCGCCGACGGACGTGAGCGGCAGAAGCACAGGATTGGGAAAATGCAGCGCTCCGAAGAGCAGACCGCCGGCGGCTGCGGCCGCAATAGAGCCTTTGAGCCCACCGAGCAACCGGTTCATCGTCATGGATTGCAAGGCCACCTGCTGCAAGACGCAGAAGGCGAAGTAGTCGATGAGGCGCCGCGCATCAAGGAAAAGAGCGGGAGTCCGACGGAGCGCGCCAAGCGCAGCGCCGACGCCGATCAACCCGGCGGCAAACAGCAAGAAGACGGGCGCGGCGCGGCGCGTTGCGGGCCAGAGGTTATCGGCGCGCCAGCCGAGTGTACTGGGCGTGTCGCGGTGCAAAGCAAAGCTCAGAATCATCCAAGTGGGGAAAATGACCCAGGTCTGCGGCCACGGCGCTTGCAGCCGCCATATGTAGAACGCTACAAATCCAGCGAAGGCGAGCGCTTCTGCAAAATTTGCGAAGGAGGCGAACATCCCGTTAGGTTAGCCTTTACGTAAGTTGGCGTTCCTGGCGACTTGCTATGTCCATGACGAAAATCTGCAAGAAACCAGCTTTGTTATACGCCTCGTGGAAATCAGTATCAACGCTTCGGCCCCCTGAACGGAACGAGCGGACATCGACGGCTCAACGTACTCTTCACTCGTGCTAAGCGCAGAACTGAGGTTTTTAGTTCGCTCGATCCCGACTGCATACAAACCACGGCCAACACTCCTTAGGGTTTGGGAGCATTAAAGCAATTTCTGATTTACGCGCGCACTGGCATTCTGGAGCAGCCGGACCCTCCGATGTACTAGCGCAAGACGGAGACTACAAGAGAATGCTTGCCGAATCCTAAAGCAAGGTATTAGTCGCGCGACCCTCTGATGCGCTTGTGCCGCGCTTCAATCCGTGGCCTTGTTTGGTTGCAGTTCATACGAGATCGGCCGAGACCATGGGTGCCATGCCAAAAGGGGCCTGAAAGCTATTTATTAATTCCACTGCGCCTTCGCTAGCTAACACCATTGGCTCGCCCGTGAATTTCATCGCCCTGGTCAGTGCTTCTGAGCCGTACTCCCACCGTAGTATCTTAGAGCGTTTCTCGTCATACGTTGTCAGTAAGAAATTTTGGAGCATATTGAGGTGGGCCAATTCACAGAGAATCTCGTAAGACTCGGGCAATTGAGAATAACGAGGATCGTTTCGCAACCGATTCGATCGGCTCAATATATTTGTGGCATTCAGTTGATCAACGTCGGTCTTCAAGATTTCTCGTCCTGGCATACCCGTCCCATGGTGTCGAAGGAATTTAGGTAGAAATTCATTTCTCCAGGTCTCTCTCAGGTCGACCTTGATGAGTTTTCCTGGCTTGTTGTTCATTTGGTTCCCCTGCTCACCAAAGGAACCTCTGGAACCTTTACAAAAAACCTTGGGCTGCCAGGAGGGCATAGCTGGCTGAAAGTGGGATACCAGCCGTGTATGGTGTGGAACCGTCGAAGCGCGTATCACGTTAGGAGTCTATGCACATGTCATTGGAGAGGACCAGCGCAACGCCGTGCAGAATCGCTCCGCTCGGCTCGTGCACGGATCCAATTGTTAGAAAGCCGGGTTTTGTTAAGAAACCAAGAAATAAAAGCAGTGAAATCAATTAGTTTGGCTGGGGCGGAAGGATTCGAACCTTCACCATCCTCATTAACAGTGAGGTGTCCTACCGGTTGGACCACGCCCCAACATCTGACCATATTAACATAGGCAATAAGGACTTAGCGGACGGGCGAACGCAGGCGAAATTAAGCCACGACTGTGTTGGTGCTAGTTTTGGTGCTTGTTGGCGTTTCTGATATGGCTTCGGCCAGCCGCTCTACGGCCGCCAGGGTATGCGCTGGCGCCAGGTGTGAATAACGAACCGTCATAGCTATGCTTTTGTGGCCTAGAAGCTCTTAAACTCGCCTGTTCCATAGCCTTTCCGGTGCTAGTGGTGGCCCCATTGGTGATACCACTGTTGGTACCACTGGAGTCCCCACTACTATGAGCCCTCCGGTGAGCACAGTGCGGTCAAAGGGACACGTTGGGGTGGGCACAGGGACCCCTAGCCCCTGTGGGATCGAGCGGAGCAGGCACTCCTCGTTGCGCCCGGAAGCTCAGCTATTCTTTGCTTTGCTTGAGAGCCAGCTCTGGCCGTCAATTGAACAGCCCAATCAGCTCTGCGAACCCAAACAGTATGACGAACGGGCTGAGTATCTTCATCAATGGGTCAAACTTTCGGACCCACGCTTCATTGGCGTCTGGATTTTTGCTTACGCGGACAATGCGTAGCTGCTCCTGCTCCGTGCAGCAGATCGCACACGAAACATCCGCAAAGTTCCTGAACCGTATGTGCTGCAAGAGGGCACTGTCGGACTTTTGCGTCGAGTACATGCTGATTGCGCGACTGGAAAATGAGAAACCCGCAGTCAGTTTCGACCAGCTTCTGTTTCATAAGCGAAGCGCACAAGTCGGTATGGTTTCTTAAGCTGTTCTCTTCATCTGTGGCACGCAATCGTACGGGACTTCACATTCCGATGCTGTCTTCGTACACCTGCATCGGATTGCCGTCATCAGAATTGTGTGTTCAGCTACCGGCGATGCCTTTGTTTAGCAGGACTTTCACGTCGACACGACGGTTTTGTGCTCGTCCTTCTTTGGATTCGTTGGACGCTGCTGGTTCGTATTCTCCCATGGCGCCGGGAGCCACGATGTGCCGCACAGGTACGTTACAATTTTGGATTAGATAAGCAATCACCGCTTCTGCACGGTCTTCGCTGAGTTTTTGGTTCATCTTGGCGTCGCCGCTCGAATCGGTAAAACCCTTCACTTCGATCATGTATCCGTTAAGACCGATTGCAGTTTGCGCCAGGCCCTTCAGTTGTGCCATACCGTCAGGCGAGATTTCAGAACTGCCAACGTTGAAGTTTACGGTCGCCTGGCCTTTTACTTCGTATTCTCCCAGCTTGGAAAATCTTTCGGTATTCTCCTGGATGTCCTGAGCATTAGCAGCTACCTGTTGCGCGGTGGGATGTAGACCGGCCTGGATCATTTCGGCCGTTTCCAGGTCATCGCCGTCAACCGTGATGGTCTTCGCAATAACCCGACCCTGCTCATCCGAAACACCGTCGATGTCAACCTTGAGGCCGGGGATCAGTACGGTGTTGGCCATGAATTCCTTCCGCAGTCCCAGCATCCCCTTATTGTCTTTCGTTTTCGTGTCCTCAGTGAGAACCACGGTAGTCTTCCCTCTTGGACCGTTCACGACTAGGGTTTCGCCAGTCCTTGAAATAATCATTCCTTTGGTTTTGACCTTTTCGCCTTCTGAGGAAAATGCCGACCTGCATGTGACCAGGCATACGAGCGCCAGGACCACAGCGGTCGTTGTTCGCTTTCTCTGCATGACTTGCTCCGTAACTATAGAATTTTCAATGGGAACCCGGCCAACACTTGCTGGATCTTAGTCAAGAGGTCGCCGACTGCTCTACTGTCACTACTGACAGAAGGGCTTCAGTGTCTTCTCGGGGCGCCGTCGCATTCGCCCGGTTCGTAGACCGGACAACTCGGGCCGATCCACCAAAGGGGTGGATGGCAGAACTTGACCAAGGTTACTCGCTGCGCATTTCATGTCCGGTCGCGGAAAATTAATCTGATTGGTTTCTAGGCGTCGAGTACAGACTGACCAGCCGTGCGACCAGAACTGCTAAGAAGAGTTGGCCGCCAATGCCTTCGATGATTGCTAGGCCTCGCGCGATATCGCCGCGCGGAGCGATGTCGCCATAGCCGAGTGTTGCTAGTGTGACGAAGCTAAAGTAGATTGCGCTCGTTTGGGAAAAGGGGGCCGTTGCAGTGAATGTGCCAGGGATCATCCGTTCCAATACCCAATACGAAAGACCGAAGTAAATACCCGCAAGGAGATAAGCACTGAGCGCCGCGTACAGGTGTTCAGCGTCTACCTGAGCTGCGCCCATGGCGAACCACAGTGCAGCAGCCGCAGCAAGCAGACCAATCAGCGTCCAGACCCCCAGGGTCATCGTCGATAATACTGGACGATCAAGCCAAGTGGTCACCGGACGCAACAGCCAGACGAAGACCATTGTCAGAAGGAGATAAGGGCGGCTCCTCACCTCGCTGATCGGCAATATCGCAGCCAACAGGCTTGCGGCTAGAAATGATTCAAGCAAATTTCCGCTCCACTTTAAGGCGCTAAGAACCGGGGCAGACAGCAAAGTAAGAAGGACGGTATAGAACAAGATCGTGTAACGCCTGCGCGAGTAGGCCGACACAAAAACTCGCAGGCTATCGCTTGCGCCACTCATGGGATTGAAAGCCCTTTCTGGTGCATATCACCCAATGATCAAATCGCCTGAAATTTTGCAACAACGGGGCAATTTATGAGGGTAATGATCGCACACACCGGCGGGCCGCAACGATAGTTGCCCTGGCACCTAGGTAAACGAGCTGCTGGTAGGTTGGCGCCTCGTCCCCATCTCCCGCCAGGTCGAGCAATCCGAAAAAACAAAATTGGAAGTGGCCAGCGCAAGCTGAAAGGCGCGTCCGGGTATGCGAGCCTCTGGCGCAGGACAACTCGCCTGTTCCATAGCCTTTCCGGTGCTAGTTCTGGTGCTAGTTCAGTTTGATTAAGAGTGCGCTCCAGTGCGTTACGATGCGCGAAGCGAGACGATTGTGAGCCGCATAAACACTACCGACTTGCGCTGTCCTGCCCGACCGTGCGGAAGGTTGCAGAATGGTCTCGTGGGCATTAACAGTGAGGTGTCCTACCGGTTGGACCACGCCCCAGCGGGCGGCCGCGCGCTTTTGAAGAAAAACACGCGGAGCAAGGCTAGCTTCGCGGAAAAACACAGGCGAAGTATCTGTCCAGGATAACACGAGTAGCATGCCGCCAAGCGGCGGTGACACGCGTCGGTGGCAGAAACTTTTGCACTGTTAACAAACGAGCGGACGCACGCCGGCTTCAAGATCTCGGCCCTTCTTCACCGCCTTTCATGCTCGCCGATCCGACCTTCACGTCTTTCCGGCGCGTGAAAAGGATGATGGGTTCGGATTGATAGAAGGGGCGCGAGAATTCGACGAAGCCGCACCGTTTAGCAACGCCGATGGACGCAGAGTGGTCGGGGTGGATGATGCAAAAGGAGCAGGACTGGGTGATATGGGAATCGCCCCAAGCGAGAGCAGCGCGGACGCCTTCGGTGGCGTAACCCCTGCCGTGGAATTCTGGAGCGACGACCCAGCCCACTTCGGGCATGGTCAGGCCAGCGGCATCAACCAGCGCGACCGGCGGTTCAAAGTCGCGTTCATTCTGGGCGAAGCCGAGTTCGCCGATGAATCTTCCGGTCAAAAGCTCCTCGACAGCCCAGTAGCCGAAGCCCATCCAGTGCCAGCAGCCGGCATAACGCAGCAGGCGGGCCCAAACCTCTTCGCGCGTGAGCGCGCGGCCGCCGATGAAACGCGTAACCGAAGCGTCAGCCCAGAGCGCGGTGGAGGCGGGAAAGTCCGCAGCGGTATGTGGGCGCAGGCGGAGGCGCGCTGTCTGCAAAGTGGGAATTTCGCGCGTACCTGAACCGGACATGGCCGTGACAGCCTAGCAGAAAAGGCCGTTTTGCCCGATAAGGCGGAGGCTTATTTTGGATTTATTGATGCGACTGTAACCGGATTGCGGCCGAGCCGTAACCAAGGCCACTTAGTGTTTTTGGCGCATCCGTTCGCGAAACCCCGTAAAGAATGGAAGCACTTGGACCGGACCCGTGCGTTCCCGCACGCCATTGCACGGGCCGGAAGATTCGAGAGAGGAAGGAAGCATGAAACTCAACTCTGGCAAGGCCGTCGCGGCCAGCTTGCTGGCGGCGCTGCTGGCATCTCCCACCTTCGGCAATGAAGGACCCGTACCCAAGGGAGTTCCCCATCTGGACCACGTGTTTGTCATCATGATGGAGAACCACAGCTACTCGCAGATCTTGAAGAATCCCGATGCGCCGTTTGCTAACCAATTTGCGAAATCGGCGAACGCCGCCAACAACTACTTCGCCATCGCGCACCCGAGCCTGACCAACTACCTCGAGGTGGTGGGCGGCTCGAATTTCGGCGTGCTGACCGACAACTCGCCGGATTGGCATAACACCACCTGCACGACGAATTTGGCGTCAGGAGTGCCTGCAACAGACGTGCCGGCAAGCCCTGACGTGTGCCCGATCTGGGGCGAGGGAACCGACGCCGCGACGCCGCTCGTTGATACCACGAATGAGACCACGCCGCCTTCGATCACAGCGGTGGTCGAAATCGACGGAAAGCTGGCCATTCCTGCGTCGAAGCACATCAGCGGCAAAACCATCGCGGATCAGCTGGCGGAGGCAGGAAAGAGCTGGAAGAGCTACCAGGAAAGCTTGCCGGCAAGCGGAGCCGACGGCGTAGACAACAGCGACGGTTTTTTCACCTCGCAAGCGCAAATCACGGCAGCCATCAGCGGCGAGCAGCAGACGCTGATCAAACTCTACGCCGTGAAGCACAATCCTTTTGCCTATTTCCGGGATGTCCAGGAAGGCACCAATTCGCACAGCAGCCTGAAGAACGTGGCCGGTTTCCAGGGGGCCGGCGGGCTTTTTGAAGATCTGGGATCGGGGCATGTGCCGACCTTTTCGTTCATAGCTCCGAATCAGTGCAACGATCAGCACGGCCGTGGAAATGGCGGGCCGGTATGCGACTTCGATCCGAACGACAACGGGACTCAGGCTGGGCTGAACCCGGCCTTGATCTATCAAGGCGATCTGGCACTGCGGAATATTGTCAGCGCGATTCACAATTCGCCGGTATGGAAGGAAGGGCGGAGTGCGATCGTGGTGTTGTGGGATGAAAATGACTACAGCTCAGTGCCGAACCTGAACCAGGTACTGCTGGTGGTGGATACCAACTACGGGCCGCACGGCGTGCAGAGCGGAAAGTTCTATACCCATTTTTCACTGCTGAAGTCGATTGAGGCTGGACTGCGCTTGCCCTGCCTGAATCACGCATGCGATTCGAACGCGAGCGTAATGGACGATCTGTTCAAGACCCATAACGGGGACCGCGACGACGACTAGACGAGTTGAGCAACAAAACCGCAAAAGCTCCGGCGACCCTTCTGGGTTCCGGAGCTTTTTTTTGAAAACCGCACACCCGGCGCGGTCACCTTGCAGCTGCAGTCCACGGCGCCCTCGAGAAGGACCAGGGCTTACTTCGACTCGGAGAAGGCGAGATAGGCGCCGAGACCGATCATACCAAGTCCGGAAGCGGTGCGCTGACCGCGCCGGAAGCGGGCGCTCGATTTGAGCTTGCGTTCGAGCGGGGCGGCCAGAGAGACAACGGCGAGGTCGGCGGCGGTGTTGAGGGTGACGGACAGGATTCCGAGCGTGGCGAACTGGAGAAAGACGTGGCCGCGGTCAGGCGTGATGAACTGTGGAATAAAGGAGAGAAAAAAGAGCGCGGTTTTCGGATTGAGCGCTTCGGTCAAGATTCCCTGACGGAAAGCGCCGCCTTTGGGCGCGGAAGCCTCGCTCGGGAGTTCGGCGTTGCGCGAGCGGATCATTCGGATGCCGAGGAACACCAGGTAGGCGGCGCCGGCGTATTTGACGGTGTGGAAGGCTACGGCCGAAGCCGCAAGGATCGCCGAGACGCCCAGAGCTGCGGCAAAGACGTGGAAGAGTCCGCCGAAGAAAGTGCCGAACGAGGATGAAAAACCTTCGCGGCGGCCGCCGGCGAGGGTACGGGCGAGAACATAGAAAATGCCCGGGCCGGGTGTAGCGGCCAGCACCATGGCCGCGATAAGAAATAGCAGAAAACGATGCGCATCGAGCATGAAGAAATTGTACAGGGGTTAGAGTTTCTTTTTATAGAGCACGC
>Ga0306921_10002884_pt1 | contig 17299 bp, 12 predicted proteins | sample sta12Cox44000080_FD_203760 | JGI IMG/M metagenome (GOLD analysis project Ga0306921, IMG submission 203760) | Lab enrichment of tropical soil microbial communities from Luquillo Experimental Forest, Puerto Rico - statoxic.12C.oxic.44.000.080 (v2)... | ecosystem: Environmental > Terrestrial >... | reverse complement strand
CGGGGATGCCGGCCAGTTCCTCGATCATGAGCTTGCCGCAAAGTCCGGCGTGGCGACTGGCTCCGCTGGCAACGATGGTCACACGCCGCAGGGCGGCGACTTCGGCAGCTGTCCACGGGAAGCGGTCGGGCCGAACCATGCGCGTGACGGGATCGATATGTTGGTTGATCGTCTGGCGGATGGCCTCGGGCTGCTCGTAAATCTCCTTGAGCATCTGGAAGGCGAAGGTCTGCGGCCGGCCGGCGTCGGGCATGGATCTGCTCCTGTACGCTACTATACCATAATCGCGCATAAATGATCGCACAATCGATCATAAACGATCATAGGCAGTGTTTGGACACACGCCCAGCTTCTCCAGCCAAAACATGGCTTTGCGCGCGACAGTGTAAATTCCTAAAGATGCCTCTACGAGCCCTAGTTGTGATGATTGTCATACCGATGCTCGTCTATGCGAGCGCCCATTCAGGTACGAACGTGATATCAGCCATCAATGTGATGCCGATGCCGGCCTCGGTCAAGGTGTCGGCAGGCAAGCTCCGGATCTATCTTCCCTTCACGGTTGGCGCAAGCGGTTATAGCGATCGACGACTGGAAAAGGCGGTTGTCCGGATGCAGCATCGTCTGCGCCGGCGCACCGGGTTAACCCTGCCGCTAGGACTCGCAGCGGTCGGTACTCCGCCGACGTTGACGGTCGCGGTGAAAGAGGCGGGCCCGGCATACCCCAAGTTCGGCGAAGACGAATCCTATTCACTGGAGATCAATACCGAGCATGCCGCACTGACCGCTCATACCGTCGCAGGCGCTTTGCGAGGCATGGAGACGTTTTCGCAACTGGTCACGGGAGATGCCGACGGGTATTACTTTCCCGTCGTGAGCATCAACGACAGGCCGCGTTTTCCGTGGCGTGGGCTGATGATCGACGTCGGTCGGCACTTCGAACCGGTCGATGTAATCAAGCGCAACATCGACGCTATGGCTGCGGTGAAGATGAATGTCTTTCACTGGCACCTGAGCGAAGACCGGGGCTTCCGCATGGAGAGCAAGAAATATCCCAAGCTGCAGGGCATGGGGTCGGGCGGGGAGTTTTACACGCAGGAGCAGGTTCGCGACGTGATCGACTATGCCGCCGACCGCGGTGTGCGCGTGGTTCCCGAGTTTGACATGCCTGGCCACACAAGCTCGTGGATGGTGGGTTATCCGGAGCTGGCGAGCGCGCCGGGGCCGTATGAACTGGAAGTGCGGTGGGGTGTATTCGACCCGACGATGGACCCTACCCGGGAAGAAACCTACCAATTTCTCGATGCGTTTATCGGTGAGATGGCGGCACTGTTTCCGGACGAGTACTTTCACATCGGCGGTGATGAGAACAATGGGAAGCAGTGGAAGGAGAATGGGCAAATTCAGGAGTTCTTGCGGGCGCACGGCTACCGCACCACAGCGGAGCTACAGACGTACTTCAACCAGCGCGTGCTGAAGATCCTCGAGAAGTATGGGAAGAAGATGGTGGGCTGGGACGAAATCCTGATGCCGGAGCTACCGAAGGACGCTATTGTGCAGTCGTGGCGCGGTTACAAGTCGCTGGACCAGTCGGCGCGCGAGGGCTATAACGCCATCTGGTCGACGACTTACTACCTCGACCACATGGGTCCGGCGGAGTATCACTATCTCTCGGATCCGCTTCCCGAGGATTCGAAGTTGACGAAAGAGCAGGCATCCCACATTGTGGGAGGTGAGGTGTGCGCCTGGGGAGAGTTCCTCTCACCCGAGAACATCGACAGCCGCATCTGGCCACGGACGGCGGCTATCGCGGAGCGGTTCTGGTCTCCAAGAGAGGTGAACAATGTGGCAGACATGTACCGCAGGCTGGATGTGGTGAGCGTATGGCTTGAGCAGGACGGTCTCGAACACCTGTCGAGCACGAATCGCATGTTGCGGCAAACTTCGGGGACGGAAGACCTGGGCCCACTGGCAACGCTTGGCAAGATAGCTTCGCCAGAAGGCGTAGGCACGCGCGAGCAGATGAACCATCACGGAACACCGAGCACACAACTAGTCCCGTTAGTGAAGCTTACGGATGCGGTAGTGCCCGACCCCCCATATAGGCGTCAGTTCGCGGAGCTGGTGGACGACCTGCTGAACGATGCTCCCAAATTCAGCTTGGGTTCGGAGGAACTGACAAAGACGTTTCAGCAGTGGCGTGATATGGGCCCCGGATTTGGCGCTTTGTCGGCAAAGGCTCCGGTGCTGTCGAATGGGAGCGGACGTGTGCTGGAGCTGCAGAAGATGGGAAGCGCGGGCCTCGAAGCGCTGAACTATTTGCGAACGGGAACGGCGCCCTCCGGAAGCTGGAAAGAAACGCAACTGGAGCTGGTCAAGCAGGCCGAAACGCCCGACGTGTCTTTGTTGAGGCTGCCGTGGCTTGGATCGTACCGCGAACTCATCCTGGCGGCGGCAGACGTAGGAAGTTTGCGCAAGATGGATCGCAAAGAATGGAAGCAGAGAGTCCTGAACGAGGCCGCGAAGCTGGAGCCGGCACAGAAGTATACGTGGTGAATACAGTTGCCAGTTGCGGCCGGTCCAGGGCTACGCGCGGTGATCCGCAAATAGAGTCGCCATCGGGGTCAGGCTTTTTCTTCTGCTGCGTACTGCGCAATGCCGTCTCCGAATGACCAGTTCTCCTTCGCCACTTCTACGAGCTTGATGAGTACGTCCTGCGTGCGAATCCCGGGCCGAGCGGCCAGCGCCTTCGCCACCGCGCGGTAAACCTCTGCTTCATTTCCAACGTTCGTCCCTGGTTCAGTGTGATTTGAATGAATATGACCTCATCCGAGCGCTGGAGATTGAGGTAGGCCGGGTCGTAAATCAGCGAATCGGAATCGTGCTCAGTAATGACCTGAAAGCGATCGTCCGCGGGCGCCCTTAGTTCGCTGACCATACACTGATGAACGGCGTCGGCGATGGCGCGATGGTAGTCTGCGGGTTTTCCGCCGCGAAGGTCGATGCGCACGAGAGGCACGTTAGTCCTCCGAGTCCATGGCGGCCGCTTGACCTAGGCTAATCGATACCGAGCTGCTTGCGGGCGTCGGCACTGAGACGCTCCGGCGTCCACTGGGGATACCAGACGAGTTCGATTCTGGCATCACCGACGCCGGGGATGCCGAGCACCCGCTGTTTGACCTGATCGGTAATGTGTCCGGACGACGGGCAGCCGGGCGCCGTTAGGGTCATCTCAACTTCGACATGATCACCGCCGACGTCAGCCGAATCCGTCGGCTTTATCCGCACTTCGTAAACCAGCCCGAGGTCGACAATGTTGACCGGGATCTCCGGGTCGTAGCATTCCCTTAGGGCGGTTAAGACTTCTTCCTGGGTTACGGGCATTCCATCCTCGTAGACTAATTGTAGCGGCTCAGGTGGATGGATAATGCCCCTGTTTGTTAATTGTCACAGGCATCGTGTCGCTTCCGGGACGGCATCGCAGAGATCATGACAAAGACGGCGAAAGTAATCCAGGCCATCTTGGCGGTAGCGCTGGTTGCGGCCGCGATCTGGTTCTACCTGAATCTGCGCGATCGTCGCATAACACTGGTGGAAGCACCGAGAAAAGAAGTTGCGCTGGACCCTGATTATTACGTCGTCCCGAAGAAGCTGCATCCTCAGGATGCGAAGGACGCGCGCGAGTTGATGGTGCAACCCGTTTGGGTGCGCGAGGGATATCGCTACGATTACTACCGATATGGTCCGCCGGTTGATTTTCGCCAAAAGGCCGGGACGCTCGGTCCGATCGAGCGGTTGCAGATCAGGAACATCGTGATCGAAGCGTCGCCAGGAGGCGGCCGCCAGATCATGGCAGTATTCGAGAAAGACGGCAGGTCGTATGCGTTTTCCGTCGGCGTCGACGACAACGGCACGCAGCATATCTATTCCGACGACATGCTGTTCGTCCAGGATCCGCATGAGCTCTACAAACACTGGCCCGCTGACATATGGAAGGCCATCGAAAGCCATGCAGTAAAGCCCGGCATGAACGAACTGCAGGCGTCGTTTGCCCTAGGAGTGGGCGTTGCGGAGGGTACAGGGAGGAGCAATCCGAAGATTGTGACCTATCCGAACGATGGCCATCCGGTGAAAGTCACATTCGAGAACGGCAAGGCCACCGATGTCCGGGCCGGGGGTTGAGATGCGGCGGTTTTAGCGGCGCTTCTTCGAGCCCGCCAGCGCCGGGTTGATTTCCCAGGGGTCTCGAGAGGACCTGGGGGTTTATCCAGCAGCAGTAAGCATAGGGCCCTATCCGGCAGCGAAAATAATGTCGCGGAAAAATGTCATTGACATAGAATTACGATCGTAATACTGTCTGGGCCGTGCGCTACCGAAAGGATCACAAGCAGCAAACCAACCAGCGCATCCTGCGAGCGGCCGGACGCCTGTTTCGCAAGCAAGGTTACGCGGCTACGGGTGTTGATGCGGTGATGAAGTCCGCTGACCTCACGGCTGGAGGGTTTTACTCGCACTTTCGGTCCAAGCAGGACCTATTGGCGGAAGCGCTTGACGCGGTCTTTCGCGGGGCCAGCGCAGACCGTCCTCCCGAGTTAAGCAAGCTCGAAGGCCAGGAGTGGTTGCGCGCGTTCACCGGCTTCTATCTCAGCGCCGAGCATCGCAATGCTGCCGACTGCGGCTGCCCGATACCGGCGCTTGCCGCGGAGGTCGCCCGGCTTGGAGGAAGAACGCGGGAGGTATTTGAGCAGCACCTTCGTCGGAGCATTGAATTCATCGCTAGGCAGTTCGATGAGCAGCATCCCGATCGGAAGCGGGCGATTTCAACAACGGCATTGTTAGCCGGAGCTGTACTGCTGGCGCGCGCGGTCGCCGATGAAACCTTCTCGCAAGAGGTTCTCGGAACGTGCCGGGAGGCCGCGATGGAGGCGATCGTGCACTCGAGTGGCAACAGAGGGTAGCAAGACAATTTCGGTACATGAAGGGAGAGAGTGATGTCGAACGAAGTGCAAACGTTTCTGAACGTATGGGACGACGAAGCTCAAAAGACGGTGGCGATGTTGCACGCCCTACCCGAGGGTCAGTACGATTTTCGCCCGGATCCAGGCGGCCGGTCCTTGGGTGAATTGGCCTGGCATCTCGCCGAGATTGACGGGTACTCGGGCTTCGGCATCGAACGTGGAAAGTTCGAGGTGGGCGTGAAGCCGGAAGGACTCGAGCGCCCCAAGACAATTGCCGCGCTGGCTCCCGGGTACGAGCGTGCCCACGCGGACGCTCGCGCACGAATTGCGAAGCTGATCCCGGCGGATCTGGATCGCGAAGTGATCTTCTTCACCGGCGAGCCGATGTCGATCCGCAATATTCTTTGGAGCGCTCTCTTGCATCACGAAATCCACCACCGCGGCCAACTTTCGCTGATGTGCCGGCTGGCCGGAGGTTGCTCTCCGGCGCCCTACGGCCCAAACCGTGAGGAGATGGCGAAGTTCCGGGAGAAGATGGCCGCGACAGCTACGAAGTAACTGGATTTTGACCTGTCGTCTGCTGCGGGCGACGGGGTGAGCCTCCTCCAGAACCAGCCGGCGAACGATGGCGTGTCGCACGCCATCGTTTACCCGCATTTGATCCCATTCCGGCTCGCCCTGCCCTCACTCCCTTGACAATCTATCCATAGATGCGCTATGGATATTTCCTTATGGCCGCCAAACCCGATCTGATGCCTGGGACTCTGGACCTGCTGATCCTGAAGACCCTTACCCGCTCGCCGATGCACGGCTACGGAATCGCGCTCTCCATCAAGCGGCTGTCTGACGAAATACTAACGGTCGAGGAAGGCTCACTCTACCCTGCCTTGCAACGCTTGCTCTTGAAAGGCTGGGTGAGGGCGGTGTGGAAGTTGACCGAAACCAACCGCCGCGCGCGCTACTACACCTTGACGGCCGCTGGCCGCAAACAGTTGGGTATCGAGCTTTCCGAGTATGAGCAGTTGATTACGGCTATAGGCAGGGTGCTCGAGAGCGCGTAGGAGCTAGCGATGGAATCCGTGGCTGGGTTGATTCGAAAGTTGCAATTGCTCCTTCATCGCCAGCGCTTCAATCGCGAGCTCGAGGAAGAACTGGCTTTCCATCGCGAACAGGTCGAACAGGAACTGCGCGACGATGGCATGACGATGGAAGACGCTCATTCTCTAGCGAGTCGCAGGCTTGGCAACGACACCCGATGGAAAGAAGAAGCGCATGACGTGATCGGCTTCACGCTGGAGAGTGTCGCCCGCGACGTCCGCTATGCCTTCCGACAACTGCGTAAGAACGCGGGTTTTGCGACCACCGTGGTCGTAATCCTTGCTCTTGGAATCGGCGCCATTACTGCGATTTTCAGCGCGGTGAATCCCATTCTGTTTAAGCCGCTTCCCTATCCGCAGGCTAACCGCGTGGTGATGATATGGGAGCGGCAGAGGGATGGATCACGTCGGTTCGACTGCTTCGGCACCTTCCATGGTGTGCAAAAGCGAACTCGGTCGTTTGATGCTCTCGCCGCCATGAAGGCGTGGCAGCCTACCCTGGTTGGAAAGACTCAACCAGAGCGGTTCGAGGGCCAGCGGGTTACGACGGATTATTTCCGCGCCTTAGGCGTGGAGCCCGTGTTAGGCCGAAACTTCGAGGCGGCGGACGATCAGCATAAGGGTCCAAACGTCGTCATTCTCAGCGACGGCGTATGGCGTCGGCGGTTTGGAAGCAACCCCTCGATTGTTGGGCAGCAGGTGACGCTCGACGGAGATCCGTTTACGGTCATTGGCATAATGCCTGCTGGCTTCGAGAATGTGCTGGCCCCGGCGGCCGAACTGTGGGCGCCATTGCAGTACGATCCATCGCTTCCGCCGCTCAGCCGCGAATGGGGACATCACCTCAACATCGTGGGCAGGCTGCGGCCCGGCGTCAGCCGACAACAGGCCAACAGCGAACTGGATGTAATCCTCGGTATCCTTGGCCAGATGTATGCCACGGGTTACAACGAGTCGGGCGGCGTTCCCGCCGGCATGCTGGTGAATTCCCTGCAGAGCGATGTGACAGGTGACGTAAGGCCCGCGTTGCTGACCGTTCTGGGGGCAGTCGGACTGGTTCTGCTGATCGCGTGCGTAAACGTAACCAACTTGTTGGTGGCGCGCGGAGTCCAGCGCAGCGGCGAGTTCGCCATGCGGGCTGCGCTCGGCGCCTCGCGAAAGCGGTTGACCCGGCAACTGCTTACGGAAAGTCTGTTGCTGGCGATCATCGCCGGCGCGCTCGGAATGTTCGTAGCGGAGCTGGGGGTACGCGCTCTGAGAGCGCTTGGTGCTCCGGGGCTGCCGCGGATGAATGCCATCGCGGTGGATGGTGCCGTTTTTGCCTTCGCCTTGGCAGTTACGGCGCTGGTTGGCGTCGTCGTTGGGCTGATTCCCGCACTGCAGACCAATCGCGGCGACCTGAACCTCGCCTTACACAAGTGCACGAGAGTGGGAACGAGTCACCAGACGATGCGGCGGGCCCTGGTCGTCGCTGAAGTGGCGCTCGCGTTGGTGCTGCTGGTAAGCGCAGGATTGCTCTTGCGCAGCCTGCAACGCCTGTTTGCCGTCGATCCGGGATTTGATGGCTCGCATTTGCTCACGATGCAGGTACAGGAATCCGGTCACTACTATGACAACGATGTCAATCGGCTCCAATTCTTCAAGAATGCTTTGGAAGCGGTGGGTGCGGTTCCTGGCGTCGTCGCGGCAGATTTCACCTCACAGTTGCCGCTGAGCGGAGATTATGACGTCTATGGCGTGCAATTCGAAGGCGACAATAGCGCTGAAGAAGGTGGGAACCGCTACGCCGTCAGCCCGGGGTATATCGAGACCATGCGCATTCCGCTGCGCCGTGGCCGCCTGCTCAATGAGCGCGACACAACCAGTGCTCCGACCGCGGTGCTTATCAGCGAATCGTTCGCGAAGAGGAAATACGGCACTCAGGACCCGATTGGGAGGCGTGTCCGCATGGGACCCGACGCAGGCCAGCCTGACAAACCATGGGCAACGATTGTTGGCGTGGTTGGTGACGTCAAGCAGCAGTCCCTGGCAGTTGCCGTCGAGGACGCGTTCTACGTTCCAACGACGCAATGGCCCTGGGCCGACGAAGTGTTGTCGTTAGTGGTCCGCACGCGAGGCGATGCGGCGGTACTTGCGCCGGCGGTCCGCAATGCCATCTGGTCGGTGGATAAGGACCAGCCTATCGTGCGCGTCGCCACCATGGAGTCTCTGCTCACCGTTTCCGAGGCGCAGCGGCGGTTCACGCTGATCGTCCTTGAAGCGTTTGCGTTGGTTGGCCTTGTGCTGGCAGCCACCGGGATATTCGGCGTGCTCTCCGGAGGCGTGAGCGAGCGGACACGTGAGATCGGAATTCGTTCTGCATTGGGCGCGTCACGTCGCGACATCCTGACCATGGTTCTGCACCAGGGTATGAAGCTGGCAGCGTTTGGAGTCGTTGTCGGACTCGTCGGTGCCGCCTTGGCAAGCAAGACGCTGGTTACGCTGCTGTACGGTGTTTCACGGATGGATCCGGTGACCTATCTCGGCGTAATCGGACTGCTGCTCGCGGTGGCAGCGGTCGCCTGCTGGCTGCCTGCATCCCGCGCGGCTCGCGTCGATCCGGCGATCACGCTGCGGGCGGAATAGCCGGCATCGCAGTTGGTTTCGCTCCAACCAACACGGTCACCTGCACTTCCCGTCTCGGACGAATCGCCATCGCTGGCTTAAGATAGGTATTCCGTCGAGTGGTTACCCAACAGGAGGCACTCGTGAAGGCGATCCGTGTCCACGAATTTGGCGGACCTGAAGTGTTGAAGCTCGAAGACGTGCCCGATCTCGAGCCGGGCAAAGGCCAGGTCGTGGTCGAGGTACGCGCGGTTGGCGTGAATCCGGTCGAGGCCTATGTGCGAACCGGCACCTATGCGATGAAACCAACTCTTCCCTACACGCCCGGCAACGACGCTGCAGGAATCGTTAAGTCCGTGGGCGAGGGCGTGACCAGAGTGAAACCGGGCGATCGAGTTTACGCTTCGGGCTCACTCACTGGCACCTACGCTGAACAGACGCTCTGCAACGAGTCGCAAGTGCATCTCCTACCACACAACGCAACCTTTGAGCAGGGCGCAGCGCTGGGTACGCCATATGCAACGGCGTATCGGGCGTTGTTTCAACGCGGTGGCGGGAAGAAGGGCGAGGAGGTGCTGATCCAAGGAGCCAGCGGAGGAGTTGGCACTGCCGCGGTGCAACTGGCCCACGCCGCCGGAATGCTTGTCACTGGTACCGCCGGCACCGATGCCGGGATGAAGTTGGTGACGGAGCAGGGCGCGAACCATGCGGTGAATCACGGCTCCGCCGGATACCTCGGTGAGTTGATGCAGCTAACAGGCGGCCGCGGCTTCGACCTGATTATCGAGATGCTGGCAAATAAGAACCTGCAAAACGACCTTGGGTTGCTGGCTAAGAAAGGACGGGTTGTAGTTGTCGGGAACCGGGGAACAATTGAGATCAACCCACGGGACACGATGACGCGCGAAGCCGACATTCGCGGAATGACCCTATTTGCTGCTTCCGAGGCAGAGTTGCGGGAGATTCACGCCGCGCTGGGGGCGGGACTGACAAACGGTACGCTCCATCCGGTGATTGGAACAAAGATCCCGCTGGCCGAGGCCTCACGGGCGCATGAGGAAATCATGAAGCACTCCGGCGCCCTGGGGAAAATGGTGCTGACGGTAGCCTAAGAGACGAGATCAATCGCGCAAAAATCATTCCTGAAAGTGAATATGTTTCCCTCGAAATGGTGAGCGGCCCCGGTACCTCGAACGCAACGGGCAGCGGCTTTTTGCTTCTCGATTCAACATTACAATCGAAATATGCGCGGCAAAATCGCTCGACGATTGCTGGTCTGTTTTGCTATCTGTCTGACAGTGTCAGATTCGTTCAAGGCCGAGACCTTCGAGAGTGCAGGCAATGCCTCACTCGAGCGCGCCGTCAAACACGCGATGACAGGCAAGCGTGGCACCGCCGTGGTGATTGACGTTGCCACCAGCAAGGTTCTGGCCGCGTATCACTTCGATGTGGCGGCGCAGCGCGTCGCGCTTCCCGGCTCGAGCATCAAGACATTCACTCTGATAGCTCTGCTCGATGCGGGCAAGATCAATGAGCAGACGAGATTGATGTGCAAGCGCTCACTGACGGTTGGCGGTCACCAGCTCAATTGCACCCATCCGGATGTGAAGCAGCCGTTCGACCCGGCAACGGCACTGGCGTATTCCTGCAACACATACTTCGCGAAGCTGGCCACCCGCCTAGCGCCCTCCGAATTGCGAGATAACTTCGTGAAGTTCGGCTTCGCCGCGCCTACTGGGCTCGCACCCAACGAGGTCGCCGGCAGTATCCCGCTCGCCACGAACCAAACCGAACTCGAGCTGCAGGCTATCGGTGAAGGCGGCGTGCACGTGACTCCCCTTGAGCTGCTACGCGCATATCAGAAGGTTGCTCTGCTTACCGAGAAGCCTGACCCGAAACTTGCGCCGGTTTTCGCGGGATTAGAAGGATCGGTGTCCTACGGAATGGGGCATCTGGCACGGCCAGAAGCGCCGCTGAAAGTCGCGGGCAAGACTGGCACGTCCCTGGTCGAGGAAGGTTCCTGGCGGCATGGCTGGTTCGCCGGCTACGCTCCGGCCGACAAGCCCGAGATTGCACTGGTGGTCTTCCTGGAAAAGGGTCACGGCCCGACAGACGCCGCAGGCGCTGCCCGCGAGATTTTCACGGCATTCGCTTTGAGTCGGAACATGGGCTCAGCCGGCGGGGCCGCCCGATGAAGGGGATCTGTGCCCGTGTGTCGGTGTTGCTGTTGCTTTGGATCACGGGCAATGCCTTCGCACAACGCGACAACAACCCGAAGAGCGCAGCTGGTCAGAGCAGCTTTCCTCATGTCGTTCGTGTGCGTCTCTGGTATTTGCATCCTCCGTCGACCTTGAAACTCATCGCCGAACCAGGGCAAGCCAGACTTCGCAAATGTGTTGGTTGCGCCGAAGTCGCCTTCAGTTCCCTTACCCTTGGGGCAACCGGGTCGCACATCCAGATCGACGGAGATAAGGCCATAACGCAAGAGGTTCGGGTCGCGGGGAAATATCAGATAGCCCCTGCCGCTGCGCCGAATCTGAACTCTGACTTCCCAATCGACTTACGCGCGAACGATGGGCACCTGCTCGTCACGGCATCCATGCCAATGGACGAGTACATTGCGGGCGTGCTGGCGGGTGAGACCGGCACATTTAAATCGGACGAAACTCTGAAGGCCATGGCGGTGACGGCGCGCACCTATGCCATGCACTTCGGCAGCCGCCATGCACTCGATGGCTTCGCCTTCTGCGACTCGACGCATTGCCAGAACCTGCGTCTGTCCGACGTCACTCCACGGCTGCAGCAGATCGTCGAAGCAACCGCGGGCGAGGTGCTCTGGTACGACGGAGAGCCGGCGGCGACCTACTACCACGCCAACTGTGGCGGCACCACAGAAGACGGACGCTTCATCCTGGGCAACGATGAACAGCGCGCACCCTATCTTAAGCAGCATTCCGATACTTATTGCGTTCGCAACGGTGCCACCGAATGGAGCAGCGAGGTGAGCAAACACGAGTTGCAGCATGCGCTGGCTGCCGAAGGCGTCCGCGTGTCCGGGCAGTTGCACGCTGTGGCGGTACGGCAGCGCACTGGGAGCGGACGAGTGGAATTCCTGACTGTAACCGGCGGCCAGAGCATGATGGTGCCTGGCCTGACGTTTCGCGCTGCGATCGGACACAACATCGGCTGGGACCGGCTCAAGAGTAACTGGTACGACGTTCGTGTCGAAGGCGACAGGGTTGTGTTCCACGGGCGCGGCTCGGGACATGGCGTAGGCCTTTGCCAAGTCGGCGCCGAAGTCATGGGTGAAGAGGGCCGCTCGTATCGCCAGATCCTTACCTTCTATTATCCCGGCACACGCTTGGGCGTAAGCGCTCAAGGCATACCGTGGCAACAGCTAAGCAGCCAGGATGTGGTGCTATTCACGACTCGTCCCGAACATGACCGACCATTGCTCCCGTTAGCGGCGCGGATGATGCATGAAGCAGAAGAGAAGACCGATCTGGAGTTTAACAGTTCGGCCAAGCTGAGAGTTTATGCCACCGTTGCGGCGTTTCGGGACGCGACCGGTGACCCAGGATGGGTGGCGGCTTCCACCCGCGGACATACGATTCGCCTGCAGCCCGCCGACATATTACAGAAAGCGGGCACGCTCGAGACGACCCTCCGTCATGAGCTGTTGCACATGCTCATTGAGGAACACGCAAAACCTGGAACTCCCCTGTGGTTTCGCGAAGGGTTAGTACTGTACTTGGTACTGCACCCGCCTGGCGCGACGAGAGCCGGCAGCAATTTCGAGGATGTCAGCGCATTAGAGAAAGCATTACGCGCTCCCGTGAGCGAACAACAGATGCGCGAGGCATACGCAGATGCACTGGCACGAGTATCGAAATTGGTCGCGCAGAACGGCCGGGAGACGATGATCCAGTGGTTAGAGGAAGGGCTGCCACCCAGCCAATGATCAGTGGCCAGGCCCAGTTGTGATGGGATCTTCGCGGTCTGTGTGCACCGCGGCCATCCACACCACCGCGATAAAGCCTGTCACCCCGACGATGGATGCCAGCAGGAATCGTCCTGTCATGCTCCAAGCTTGCTGCCGCAGGGTCTCGAGATCGGGAATCCAGCAGACCAGCTTGTAGGAGACGTAAATGCTTGCGCCGAGCAAGAGGCAGAACCAGAACCAATACAGGGGGCGTTTCCACACGCGACGCGATTGGACGATGTGTGCAGCCTCAAACCCAACGGCTGAAATCGTCGTCGCCATGGGCACCCACAAGCCCGGCATTACCAATACGGCGAACAGCAGCAACAGCCAGCTCACATCGCGCATGATGTTGCGCGGTGGTGGGCCAGCTCCTAGCTTCTGACGGAACCACACCGCGAACTGTGGCACATAACTGGAAAGGCGCCACAGCATCCAAGCCAATGCCACAAACACTAGAAGCCAAATGCCAAGTGCCAGAACATGCCGCCACGCGTGACGATAAGCGCGCCAAATGCCTCCCTGGCCACGAAAGTCGCTGATGCGAAACCAGGCTAGCGTTCCCGCCCGAAGCCAAAGCACCGAGATCACCACAGTCAACGCAATCAACGCCGAGCTGGCAACCTGCCATCCGTGCGCATCGGGAATCAGCAGCCAGAAATACCACACGACTAGCACAACAGCGTTGGCCACGAAATTCAATAGCCAAAGCTTCACCACACCCCGGCGATTTGTAGTCGTCGCGCTCATTTCACCGTCACCGTGATCGCGTCGCCCGTTGACAGATACTGCGGCTGATACATCGGCTCTACGCGTGTGGGGCTTACGCGGAAGACGCCCGGATTCACCACCTTCAACAGGTACGTGTACTCCGACTGCCCGCGCGGAAACCAATAGTTGAAGAACGTAGTGCGATCATCGCGCAGTTCCCGATAGCTCCGCCAGCGCGTGGTCCACCAGGGCGGCTGCTGATCGAGCTGGTACAGGTCGTCGCGCGTAACTGATTCCGTACCCGACGGAATCGGGTCTTCGATCATCAGGTAGCGCCAATCGCTGCCGCCGACCGTGATGCGCACTGCCAGTGTGTCACCCACTTGCACTGGACCAGAAAGCTTGTCGAGGTGATACACCAGCCTGTCACCCGTCTGCTGCGGTGTGAGCTTGTAGTATTCGCGAACCGTGCTGAGCTCGAAGGTGCCTGTGTTCACGACATTTGACTGGTTGGAATAGTACTCACCACGCGCCGACCAATAGAGCCTTCCCTCGCCCGACTTTAGGAGACGAATCTGGTTTGCACCTTGCGCCAGTTGCGCCTCATTCAGCGTGACGGATACGGACGGCGCAGTCGCATCCGCAGCGGTGAATTTCTTGGTCGTCACGGACTTTCCGTTCACCTGTACATCGACATTGAAGTTCGGCTTCAGCTCCTGTGTACGTTCGAGGTAGTCGGTCAAACCATAGATGACCATCGCTGTCTGCTGCGTCGAGTCCCAGTAATAGCCCTCGCCACGATGACTGACGAGATAGAGCGCTGCCTTCGGAAGCAACGGGCTCTGCGGATCAACGCGGTCGAGCAGCTTCAATGCGTACGCCGTCGCTTGCGGCGTCGTGTCGCCGGAAAACTCCATCAGGTTGTTGGTGTCGGTCGGCCACCAAGCCTGCGAGTCGTCCTGCTTCGCCTCGGATGCAAGCTGGTTCGCGAGATCGTTGGCACGAGAATCATTAACCTGGGCCATCGCGAGGCCTAGCAGCGCCCTGCCGTACGCAGTTAGGGTCGCGCGCTGGTTCCAAACCGACTCAACGATCGTGGGATTAGAATCGGTTCCGCTTAGCACCAGCGCATATGCCATGTATGCCCGCAAATCGGTCTTCACCGCTGTCGATCGTGTGAACTGCGGCAGCAGCCACTTGCGCGCGCGTTCGATGCGGGCATCATCCACGTCATAGGCTGCTCCCTTCGCTTCGACCAGACCCACAAGCACATAGGCTGTCATGAAGGGCTGCGAGTCGTCGGTCTGCCACCATCCCCAGCCGCCGTCTGGGTGTTGATACTGGTATAGCCGGTCGAGCCCTGCCTCGACCTGCTTGTTGAGCGTTTGCGGACTGATGTTCGTCTCCACGCCCAGCTTTTTCATCGCGTCCGCGACTAGCACATCGGGCAGGAAGCTCGACATCGTCTGCTCTGTGCAGCCGTATGGATAAGACGTAAGGAAGCCGAGCGCGCCAAAGATTGTGCCGGCAATCGATGGCGTCAGTTCAATGGTGAGTTTGCGTGTTCCGTTCTCAGCGCCAGCCGGGAAAGCCACCTGCTCTGTGACCGTGCTGTTCCCTGCTCCCGCCGTCGATCCAGACTTTGCAGTCGCGAGCCTCACGCCGAACGGTTCGACCGGCAGGCTAAGTTCCATGGCATCGCTTTCGACGTCGGTCAGCGCTTTGCCGAGGACTGTCGCCGAATCGACGTCCTCGACACGTACGCGATAGTCGACCTTCACCGTGCCGCGACTCGGAACAGCTACATCGCGGGTCGCGCCATCGATCACCTCGAGACCTGTAAACTCCATTGACACGCGCGCCGTCTTTTCCGTTGGCAGATAGTTCTGCACGATCGCCGACAACACAATCTCATCGCCGCGGCGGAAGAACCGTGGCACAACCAGCCGCACCATCAGGTTCTTGCGCACGATGGTGTTTTCGATGGCGCTTCCAACCATTGTGTTCTCGGTCACGCCGCGTGTCGTCGCGCGCCAGGACGTAATGGCATCCGGATAGTCGAACTTTACCGTAGCCAGTCCACTGTTGTCGGTGCGTACGTCCGCCACCCAAAACGCTGTATCCGGGAACGCCTTCCTGATCTTCGGCTGCACCAGCCGCTCGGGTTTAAGCTGAGCCAGGGCCGACGAACTGCGGCCAGAGCCCGCGCCGACAGCTAATTGCATGGCGCGTTTGCCCGCTTGTCCGCTGAAGTAATAGCTCAGCGAGCTATCAGTAGTGACCCTGGAATAAATTGTCCCGTAGAACGCGTTGACGATGCTTCCCACAGTCTCCGGCTCAATGGCGTAAATCGCTTCGTCCACTACCCCGAGACTAAAGTCGGCGCCGGCAACTGGCTTGCCCGCCGAGTCGGTCGCCTTAATCGTGTACGCACCCGCTTGTCCCGGCTGATACTGCGGCTTGGACGGCGTCAGGTTGACCGTCATCACGTGCTGCGTCGGCGGGACCCTCAGACTCTTGTTGCCGGAATAGAACTTGTTGTCCCGAATGAACGCGGCCGATACATAGAAATTCGGCGCAAACTCGGGCTGCACCGGAATGTCTACCGTGACGCTCCCACCCCTGCCCTTAACGACCTCGGCCGAGTACAATCCGTTGCCCTCCGCCCCAACCAGCACACTCGTCGGCTCTTTGCCGGTGACAATAAGCACGTGCGCTGTGTCACCTGGAGCGTACGATTTCTTGTCGGCGACCATCTGGACGCGTTCTTGCTGCGTTCCCGCCCACAACGGACTCTGTCCAGGCGCCCACAAGTAGGCAGTGTCTTCCACCTCGCGGTTCGGCACCGACATGGCTGTAATGCGAACGCGAAATTCGCCGGCGTCGGGAATCGTGAATTGCACTTGCCCCTTGCCATCGGCACCCGTCTGCCCCTCGGCCGTCGAAACTAACTCCCCAGGGCGCTGCTGCCGATTCCAACCGCTTAACTCCGCTCGGAACGCTGTTCGAACCGGCTTCTTGTCGTAGTCCTGCGCGGTGACGTTGATGACTGCGGTGCTGCCCTTGCTGTACACATATGAAGTTGGCTGCGCGGTGAGATAGAAGTTGCCATACGTCGCGAGCGCAAATCCATGACCCGAAATCTCGCGATTGCCTTCGTCGGTCACTCGTGCTTCGATGCGATAAATCAAATCGGTCTTGTTCGCGCTGACTTTCGTCGGAATCGTGATTTGCAGCTTGCCATCATTATCGAGCGTGCCGCTCTGCTCGGCCTCCTGCTCCCCGCCATAGGTGTCGCTTTCGTCTTGGCCATCCTCAGCCGCACCGTAGTCTTCCTCGCCTAGGTCCGAGTCAGACTCATACCGCCCGAACGGCCAATACGTCGATGTGTGCACCACCCACTTGACCTTTGCGTTGGCCACCGGTTCGCCAAAGTAGTAACGTGCGTCGATCGTCGCCTTGATCGGCTGGCCCTGCAATACGCGCGGCGCTTGGGCCGTGACTTTCACGGCGTATTCCGGCTTCTTGTAGTCCTCGACCGAGAAACGCACACCTTCGACATACCGCTCACCCGACTGCATATTGAGGTAGTAGAAGCCGAGGTTTGCGTCATCAGGTATTGGGTAATCCCAATGCGCCGTCCCCAGATCGGAGAGCGTCACATTCTGTTGCCAGATCACCTCATAGGTACGCGGATCACGCAGCTCAAGCCGCAGCTCGCGGTCTTTCGGAATCATGTACCCGCCTGGGGTTTCCGTACGCACGATTGTCTTAAAGTGCACCGTGTCTCCGGGGCGATACACGGGACGATCGGTGTACGTATATCCACGCAGACTCCGCGCTTCCGATCCCATATTCCACGCACCGGGAGCGTCGACGGTGACGTCGTCTTGATACGAGGCCAGCACCGCAACGCTTTCAGGCTTGGCCCGCGTGATTGCCAGATCGAC
>Ga0306921_10002879_pt1 | contig 17316 bp, 10 predicted proteins | sample sta12Cox44000080_FD_203760 | JGI IMG/M metagenome (GOLD analysis project Ga0306921, IMG submission 203760) | Lab enrichment of tropical soil microbial communities from Luquillo Experimental Forest, Puerto Rico - statoxic.12C.oxic.44.000.080 (v2)... | ecosystem: Environmental > Terrestrial >... | reverse complement strand
GCCAACCACATCGTGTTCCTTTTGTCGGATCAGGCCAGCTGGACGACTGGCGCGATCCACGATGTCGACGGCGGTGTGATGGCTGGTCGAGTCTGACGCTGTAGATCCGCGAAACGACGCGCTCCGACTTAAGGCCCGGCATCTCGGCTCCTTTTCGCAACCATCTTCGCCGGCACCGGTCGTGCAGTGGGTGCCGCGATACCCGAAGATGCGGATGTCTGCTTAGATCTGTTGCTCCCGAGCCAATCATGCCCTTTGCGGCGTTGCCTGTCGGCCCGCGAGCCGATCCTATCGAATGACCCGCCCGCGGATTGACTGGAAGGGCCGCTTTCGGCGCGCAGCAGCCGGAATGCACCGCCAAACTTGAGTACCACGGGATCGACGCCAGTACGTCGGTGACCGGCACCGAATGGGAATACGTGCACGCGCACCGACCAGCAAGCACGGACCTCGTGTTCGAGCTCAGCGATCGCGCAATTGGAAGCGCCCGACCGGTTCTGGCAACGGCAATTCTGCCACCAGGGCGCATTCCTGATTCCTGACCGCTTCCACCAACTACACAACTACATGCGGATTGAGGAATTCGAACCGGAGCTGACGAACGGAAGAGCGAGCTATTCCTCCGCCCCGCCACGATCGCGATCTTCGGCGCTGCCATTGATCCGCCCCGCATTCGCAGCCGCCCGCTCCATTAGTTGAGCTATGATGCCGCGCGCCACGTGCCCGGCTCGCCGGCAGTTGGAGAAGGTGACGATGCCTCCCCTCGACCCCGCCGTGATCGTTCTTGCCGGGATCGCTTTGTCTGCGGCCTTTGTAAATGGTGCCCTTGGCTATGGGTTTTCGTCGCTCACGGTGCCAGTCGCGCTCGTTTTTTATGCAAATCGCGTCCTGAATCCCGCCGTCGTTGTGATCGAAGTCTTCATTAACTTGTACGTGCTACTCATCAACCTGGACGGCGTTCGAGCTGTATGGAAACGAGTCGTCCCCATTCTCATCGGCCTGCTGCCCGGCATCGCACTGGGAGCCTCTGTTCTTGCTTCGCTTCAACCTGGCTGGATCAAATTCGGCACCTACACGGTCAATCTGCCCCTCATCCTGCTCCAGGCAGCCGGTTGGCGGAGGCCGATCCGGTCGACATGGCTGGTCGGTCTGCCTTTTGGGTCCGCGCTGGGCGTCCTGTATTCGGTAACGACCATTTCAGGACCCCCGCTGGCCATTCTGTTCAATAATCAAGGCCTGGTCAAAACCGAGTTTCGGGCCGGTCTCGCTTTGGTTCGCGTGGCTGAATCGAGCGTGACCGCCTTCGTGTATTACCAGCTTGGCCTGTTTATCGCGGAAAACGAGAAGATCTTATTGGTACTGATCCCCAGCGTTGTAGTGGGAATACCGCTTGGCGCCTATTTCATCCGCCGACTGGATCCCGAAGCGTTTCGCCGAATATGCATGAGCTTTGATGCATGGGTTGTCGGATTCGGTTTCTCTCGAGTATTGATCGATCTGAAGTTGATGCAAAGCCCGTGGGCCTACAGCGTCATGACAGTCACCATTTTGATAGATATCTATTTGTTGTATATCTTTTTCACGCTACGACACGCGGCCTCAAGGTGATCGCAAAGACTACGGGCTTCGCTGACATCCGGCGACCGGAGTGGGCGGCATGATCGAATTCGTTCGGAAATGACGGCACCGCCCCGCGACCCGTTCGGTTCCTCTGCAGTCTTGCTCGGATACGTCATTGCAATCCCAGGTATAGCGATGCTCATACCGCCGCCACAGAGCGGAGCAGCACACGGTAGGGCGAAGTTCCGGTTCCGGCGCTTCCTCGCCGTTAGGTGCCGCCCAGACGAACGGTGAGGTTTGCCGCCTGCAGGAGACTGTTACGAGAATCGTTCCCACGCCGCCTGACGGGAGATACCTAAAGCAGTTCCAATAGCCGCCCAACTAACTCTTCGATTTCGGAGCGTGTCAATTTGGGTCTGCAGAATGCCGCGTGTCGCCTCGACTGTGGCAACGGCAGGCGAAAGGGCATCAAGCAACTGTTCATTCGTCATTGCGTCCCAACCCGAGAATGTTTCTGGGGTAGCCTCCAGGATGCGATTACACACGCCAACGCATACGTCACATATATGAACCCGCGGCCCAGCAATCAGCTTGCTGACTTCGCCATCTGTCTTTCCACAAAACGAGCAACGGAGCGGACGGGGACGGAGTTGTGATGCGAGCTTCATCTGGGCACTCTTTCCGCATTGCGAGCTCTCAAATAAGTGCCCAGATCCGAATGTCAAGGTATCCTTGACACAGACTGCGTACCGCTCGGAATTAAGATTTAGGCGTCAAAGAAATCCCTGTAGAATGCAGAGAATTGCTCGCCTGCCGCGACACCGTTGATTAGAGTTATGAGACCATCCCTCCCGTCGTAGCTATCCATCCAATGAAGAGTTCGATGTGCCATTTCATGGGCAATGATGACTGGATCAATGCCGCGTGGGCGACAAACGGCTATCCGAAACTGGCGTAAGACACGACTTTAGCGCCCCATGCCCAGGCGGTCATGCGGTCTAGGACGTTCCCTACGTTTCGAACCTTCGTCGGTCTCGGGGTTTGTCGACGTCCCACGAATGACTGGAATCGGCGCGTCTCGCCCGTTGCCGTGCGTCCCGGCGAAGGTCTCTTGACCGAACCGACAGCAGCCACTCAATCGTGACGGCGGCAACCGCTCTTCATGCCCCATTCCGGCCATTTGTCTCGAGGCTGTTGCCGGGTCTCTGTGCTGGAAAACAGACCTCCGCAAACGCCGTTCCTGGTTCGGTTGGTGACCCCGTGTCGATAGCGCCGCCGTCGCCACAACTTTCTGCTCGCGGGTGCGGCGGCGAGCTGAGAGCACCCTCACATTCGCGGCGGTCAGCCAGAGTCCCTGTCACAGCGCAAATCACCGCAACCCAAGGGGAAACGTTATGCCATGCGGGTTTACGCGCGGACCGCGGACCCTCACCGGGGAGGACATCCTGCATCGGCTATTTTTCGCCTAAAAGCCAACACTGCTCGTCGCGCCCGCGACTATCAGTGACACCCCACCGGTTTCAGGTGCCAGGATAATCGCGAGTGCCCAATTCCCGGCCTGATATGTGCCATAAAGAAGTATGACTCCAAAAGTGATCTCAGCAGCAGTTTTGGCCGTGTTTCTACCCGTTTCGAAACGATCGAGGGGATCGCTCGGCCTCGGCTTCGGCCGCTGCGTAAGGTCCTGTGGGTTCTCGCCGCCCGGATTCACCTCTGGTATATAACCTGGCTGTCCTGGTTTTGGTGGTCCTGGCGGCTTTCCTCCTACCTTCGCTCCTAAACTCAGCTGTACTATCGCCCGTCCCAGCACCGCTCCCGGCCCGGAGCCGGGCAAAAGTCCAACACCCCCAGTAACGGATTCTGGAGGCGGCTGATCCTGAGAGCCAGGACCCTGATTTACCAAGATCGTTTCCGCGGTCGGGTCCACCTGCTCACATTTTGACTCCTCCCCCACGTAATAACACTCCAACCAGCTTTCGTTTGTTGCTAAGCCCAGCGGGTCTGCTGAATTGATCGGATCATTTTGGACGTAGGTGTAGAGATTTAACCTCTGCGGGCTGGGCTGAGAGACGCTTGCTGTTTCTAAGGGGTCGACCTGCATGAAACGGCCCAGCTGCGGGTGGTAATGGCGGTTTACCGCATAATCCAACCCGGTGGCGGCACTCCGGTCGTAGCTGGTGAATACCGGGTTGTTTGTGCTCGTCGACTCGCCATTGAACGCGACGCCATACGGCAGTACGGTTTGCTTTCTGACGGTAGCATCCGCCGCATCGGTTATCAGGCGAGTCCCGAGGCGATCAGGATGATCAAACTGCACCGCCGCGCTGGTTCCATTCGCTGTCCACGTGCTCAATAACCGACTACCCAGATAGACATAGAGATTTACCCATTGAGGCGCCGTCGGCGCTGCCGCCGTCTCGCGATACTGTGAAATGACCTTCTCCCCATCCCACACATAATAGGTCCGCTGAGGCGACGGCCCTCCGGTCTGGGAGACCAAACGCCGCCGATCAGGTCCGTAAGTCGCAGCTTCGAGAATTGCGCCGCCGTCGCTAAGCACGTTCACCAGCCGGCCGGCGGCATCATATTGATAGCGTTGCCATGTGCCATCGACGCGCTGGCCGCGAGTGAGATTGCCGGCGGCATCATAAGTGAAGCCAGATGTCGTGATGTGGTTGGTGGCGGGGTCGCTTGGGGTCGCCAAGCCATCGGGCGGGACTGGTGCGCCGCTCTCCGTCGTCCCCGCCGCTGTCACGCCGGTGCGATTGCCGTATTGGTCGTAGATGTATTGCTGCGTCCAAAGCGGAGTGGGAGAGTTGCCGCCCACCGCCTGCGTCACGCGCCCCAAGGCGTCATAAATATACGACTGACTGTTCAGCCCATCGAGGCTATCCGTGACCTGGGTCACCCGGCCGGTGCGCCCGCTGCTGGTGCCTGGGCGGAGCTCATTATAGATCAGATCGAGCAACGGTGCGCCGGCCCGCTGAAGCTGCTGGTCGTGCAATCTTCCGGTGGCCGGATCGTAGTTGTAGATCTCGGCTATGGGCGAGATCTGCACCCATCCCACCGTCAGCGATTTAAGCTGTCCTCCGGCGCCATAAGCCATCTGCGAGGCGTAGGGTATGCCGTCGACTGTCAGCCCGTTGGGTTGATCCGCTACGCCGTAACCGACATGCACCAAATGGCTGCCCGGCGCCGGCCACTCATAGCCCCAGACGACAGGCATACCATAGGCCGCGGGGTATGAGAGGTCGGTTCGCCGCGACAACGGATCGTATCCGTATCCTGTAATTTCGGGATAATCCGGACGGCTGGTCAGCGTCAATGCCTGTGACTGGAGGCGTCCTTGCGCATCGTAGGCGGATACCGTGGTGCTGACGCCCGTAGCTGTTACTCGCACAGGTCGCGTCATATCTCCGGCCGGCATGTATTGGTAGCTGATGCCGGCGGCCGGTATTATAGGGTTGCTGGTATCGCTCACCCCGGCTGTGTCATACGTCACAGTATGCAGACGATCGAGCGGATCGTTGGCATAGTCGTAGCGTGTCGTCACTCCGCGCGCGTCCGTTCGGGAGGTTAGGCGCGAGCGGTCATCGTAGGTGAGGACATCACTCCACGATGCGCCCAAATCATTCAGCGTCAGACTTTTCTCAGAAAGGGCTTGGTGCGTGAGCTGGCCCAGCCCGTCGTAAACGAGCGTTCGATTTTGCGCTCCTCGTGCAACAGCAGTCAGTTGGTTCCGGGTATTATAGCTGTACGTCGTTTGCGTAGCGCCGGGATCTTTGACGAGCCCGCTCGCGGGGTTCGGATCGACCACTAAGCTCAACTGGCCCAATGCATTACGGAGCAGCAAGCGCTCCTGCCCCCATGCATCCACCACCCGCTCTGTTCGCCCTGGGACGGTTACCGTACTGGGGAGTGTGCTCTCATTGTAGAAATGACTTGTCTGACTTCCATCCGCCGAAGTTGCAAGCGTAATCCGGCCCAGTGCATCATAGGTCAACTGATCCCAGATGGGCGTGTCGCCGCTGCGGAACGGTTGCGTCTGCTGCCAACGCCGCCCGAGCGCATCGTATTGCGTCCGGATGATATTCCACTGCCCGCCATCGGCTAGGTTCTCATCGCTGCGTGTCAGCCCTTTGCCGTTCACGCGCGCTACGTGTTGCGCCGCAATACTCGCACCCGCGCCGCACGCCGCAGTACAGACCGTGGTCGTCATGCTGAGCGCGGCATCGTCATATGCATAACTGACAGTCGCTCCGGTCGGCAACACCACACTGGTGGGCCGTAAACTTCCGGCCGCGTACTGCGCCTGCGCGGTCTGCCCATTGGCGTCGGTCGTCGACACCGGGAGGCCGGTGTTAAAGTCGTAGACCGTCGCGGTGCTCACCTGCGCCGGCGCCGTAGTAAGTGCCAAGCTATGGAAAATGCCGGCGGCCAACGCCACAGCCGGGGTCATGCCGCTCAGTGCGACCGGCATGAGCTGTGTTGTCGTTGATCCATTTCCAACTTGGCCAAAGCCACTCGAGCCCCAGGCCCAGACAGTCCCGTCGCCGGTCAGCGCCAAACTATGAACGCCCCCGGCGGCAATGCCTACAACCCCGGAAAGCTGGTTTACTGTGACCGGCGTCGTTCGCATCGTCGTGTCGCCAAGGCCCAATTGACCGCCGCCGGTGACGCCCAAGGGCGTAGCGTCATTAGCACCCCAGGCCGAAACACTACCATCATTCTTCAGCGCCAGGCTATGCGCCCCGCCGGCGGCAATTGCGACAACTCGGCTGAGGCCACTTACGGCAACAGGTGCCGGAGCTATGGCTGTGGTTCCGTTGCCCAGGTTTCCCCACCAGCCGAGCCCCCACGCGGACACTGTGCCGTCGCTCTTCAGCGCCAGGGTATGTACATGGCCGGCGGCGATCGCGACAACCCCGCTAAGTCCGCTCACCGTTACTGGCCTGAGCTGCGGCGCGCTTGGGGTGCCATTGCCCAAGTAGCCATACTCATTGTTGCCCCACGCCGACACGGTGCCGTCTGCCTTTAGCGCAAAACTCTGCTCTTTCCCAGCAGCGACCGCCACGACGCCCGTCAAGCCGCTGACCTGGACCGGATTATGGTTGTCGTCAGTCTTACCGGTCCCTAGTTGACCGAATTGGTTCCAGCCCCAGGCCCAGACCGTGCCATCCTTTGTGAGCGCCAAGCTATGAGCCCAGCCTGCAGAAATGGCGGTCACGCCGCCAAGGCCAACTACCTGGGTCGGCGCAAACCGCGTGGTAGTGGTGCCATCGCCCAGCTGGCCATTGCTGTTGTTACCCCAGGCCCATACCGACCCATCCGACGCCAGCGCCAGGCTATGACCGCCCGCCGCCACCGCCACCAGTTGCGTAAGTGCGCTGACCTCGCCGGGAGTAGACCTGTTCGGTGTGCTGCCGTCGCCCAAATTGCCGCTGGCGCCCCAGGCCCAGCCCACAGCCGGTTGCGACGGCGATGCAGAGACCGTCGCGGCCCATGGCGTGAATCCCAGCGCGGGATCGAACCAGGTGGCGTCAACCCCGCCGACGTCCACAACATTCGCCGAGTGATTTTTGTGGATCACGAAATCGATCGTGTCGCCCGGGCGCGACGACAGTCGCGATATCGAATGCCGGGCCAGAAGCATCCCAGCTGTTCAGGGTCGCTTGCCAAAGCGTTTGCGCACCTTGGCGGATCGAGACCACGACGTTGTTGGCTATTCTCGTGCCCGCTGGATTCAGGCTGTGGGCGTTTCCCGTGATGTGCACGCGCCCGCCCGCGGGAGCGGTCCAGCGGCGTATTGCATCAACGCCATCGTCCGGGAGCCCACCCCGCGGGATCAAGGCTACGTTGCTGGCTGAACTCTTCCACACTCCTGTGTTGTTGTCGTAGGTCATCTGCGCATTATCTGATTCAAGATAACTCCACTGCTGATATCCCTGAACTCCCAAGAATTCATCGGACGCGATATGCGTCTTGGCTAATTGCGGCTGACCGCGCACATCCGCGGTCGGATAGGCGTACTGGGTGGCTGCGGTGTATTCGAAACGCTCCTCCGCGCCGGGAGCACTCGATACTGAGACTACGTTACCTGCAATATCGTATCGGCGCGTTTCGGTTATGGCCCCCCTACCAGCCGCCGGATTCGTATACCGTGTTATCTGAGTGACGTTTCCGCGGAGATCGGTTGCGGACTGGTATAGATTCTGCCATTGGCCGCCATCGCAAACCATCCGGCAGAGGGGGGGCTTGACCGTGGTGTCACATTGTCGTGAGCAGGTGGGCAGCCAAACCCTGGGAGCGAAGGGGTTGGACGCGTCATCGTGGTTAAAGATAGCCGGCGTGTTCGCCAACAGCTGTCCGTCATAGATGTAATTTGTCTGCGACTCGCGGACGCCCGAAAAGATCTGGCCGCGAAAGACCGAGATCCCGGTAGGGAGGTTGAAGATGTGTCGCGCTGCATAGCTGGGCGAGGGCTCATAGTCCGTATGCACGGTGCGCAAAACTTGCGTCCCGCCATAGTCATATTCCTGTACGTCGGTCACCTGATTATAGGCGGGGCCATAACTGAACCCGGTGGCCGTCAGCTGATGGCGCTCGTCGGTTACTTCCACGCGCGTCCGTCGCGGACCGTAGCCACCGAAAGTGCCAGGTTCCCACGTTACCGTAGTCTGTTGCAGAAGTGTCCCTGCGGCATCTCGGATCTCGTCCTGGAAGACCAGCCCGTTTTCCCACTGCTGATTAGATGGGGGATTATACGAGAGCTGTATGTGGTGGGTACCATCCGGTTGAACCACTTCGAGCCGCCGCGGCGAGGTCTTCTGTTGGACATTATACTGTGTGACCGCGGGGGGACATCCATCGAGTCCCACGTCTCGGTCATTGTTGTATATGCAGGCGCGTCCGCAAGCGTTGGATCGAGTGCCGGCGGAAAGTTGTAGACCTGTTGCCGGGTCATCGTCCCCGGCGTCACGGTGCCCTGCTCCGTCAAGGAGCCAGCGGTGAAGCCCATGGCGCGCTGCTTTATGACCTTTGCGACCATGCCATAGGGTGAGAATGAATCCAGATCACCAAACCAATAGCCGGTCGCAGTTGCCGGGTCGTAGATGGCGTCTACGAGCCAGGGCTGCGGGTTGTTCACCGTGATGATCTGGGTCGATTGAAAGCCATTATTGATCCGGCTAAGATCGAGCTGCCGGTAGTGCAGCCGGAGGATTGTGCGCGTGCCGCCATTGAGGTCGGGGCCGCTAATGGCCGTCAGCAGACCGTTAGAATCGTAACTAAACCCGAAGGTACGGCCGAGCGTATCGGTTATTTGGTCGATTTGTGGACCTGTATTATTAACATACGTGATGATGATATAATTCCCGTTGCGGTCTGTTATGCGAGTCGGATAATAAGTGGCACCAGGGCTGGCTTCAGAAAAAAGAGCGACAGTGCCGTTGGGGTACTTGACCCCCCCTGAAGGACCTTGCCCTGCAGGGCCGTTAATCCAATAATCGATAAGGGTGCCATCAGTAGTATGAGCGGTGGATGTTTGAGTCGCGCTGTCATAGGTCTCCACATAGGGATGTCGGGTGCCGTCTGCATCGATGAGCATATGCGAGCCATCGTCAAGAACGACAAGCTTACCAAAACCCAATGACCACCCGGGTGCCGGCCAGTCGGCATCAATGTCGAACAGAGTGAATCTTCCGAGGCTTCCGGCGATGGTCCAGACGCGCGAGTTGTAAGTAAGCGCTAGAGCAAGATCAATGCCCCGACCAGGGACGTTAACCACCGGTACCGTTATCTGGAAATTGCTGCTGCCCGCGCCCGCCGCGTCCTGCAGGGCATTACTCGACTTGCGGAGCGTCGGGATATGCACCCCGGGGGCTGGCGGGCGCTCGAGAGGGTTGCGGCCGCGCCGGTTGACCGGATCAAAGGCCGCACTGATGTTACTGGAATTCCACCCGGGGCTGCTCGTTAACGCCAGCGAATGTCGGGAAAGGAAAAAACAGGAGGCAATTAAACAGGTAAAGCAGAGCAGCTGACCCACACGCTGCAATGTCGGCCTGGAGGATGATGGACTATCGGTTGTCGGCAACATTTGGCGGTCCTCCCTGAGTGACCCTTTTTTGCGGCGGAGCCTGGGTCGTGCGTCGCTCCGCTTTTCGAGCAGCTCGGCCGACAAATTTAGAGCCGAGCCACATGCTCAGGCTAAGTCGGTAATTCCCCTGACATCACAGGGGCGCTGCCGCGATATATGTCGGAGACGGTCTCCAGATTGGTTAATCATAGAACATCGGACCACGCTGTCAATCGGAACGTTAGTGAGTTTGGTTTAGGATTTGTTCCTTCGCCGACCGCCACCGCCGCCGCTGTTAAACCGATGTTATCACGTCAACCCGGTCGATCGTCCGGCCTCTGATGCGGTGGCTGGATCGCCGCGGCTTGGTGCGTATGGATGATCGCAAGTAGCGCTTGATCGTGACCGGTGACGAGGGCGAGGGCTGGACTTTCTCGCTTGGAGGCGGCGGACACAGCAGCGTTCGACGCGCTGGCGGCGCGCCCAGACGCACGTGGTGTGAAGGTGCGGCGTACCCGCCGCGCCTTGGCGGATGAGCGCCACCTGGCCGATCTCATCGTCTTCGAGGACCCTTCGCAACCGGCTTCGAAGTGTCCACTGACCTGCTGTGGGCCGGGCCAGACGATCTCCGGTTCCGCAGGAGCCCGCTCGGTATCACACGGTATTCAACGTAAAGAAGCCGAACCGCTGTCCTTCTACCGCGACCTGCGTTGTACTAGTCGCGTCCAAGCCGCGTTACTCGTGACATGGCCGCGGCACCTCACCTCGGCAACGTCCGGTTTCGGCGCATCCTTGTCATTGCTGGACGCTCCGGTGAAGGTCTCCTAACCCAGCCGACAGCGGCCGCTCAGCCCTATGGGCGGGAACTGGTCTTCATGCCCCTTAGGAGACCTTGCCGGCGGGCTCGAGAGCCGGCCGAGGCGGGTGATAAGCGGTCCTTCGCGAGCGCCTGGGCCAAACGCTAACGCCGCGCCGACCCGAGACCTTCCTACCCTCTCGTCGGAACAAGAGACTTGACTTAAAGCTGCCGTGCGCTGCCGGTAAGACATCGACCGCCCGTGACCCAGGGGTGTCATTTCGGGGGCCCGCGACGCTTCACTTCGTGTGCTGCGACCGGCGAGATTGTCGGCGTCTAATAGGTTCTGCAGCCAATCTGGGGTTTTGCACAATTTCCGGCTAGACTCCGTCTAACAACTCATCGCTCGGGTGATCCATGCCCGCTGTCCGCCGTCTCGCCGCGATCCTCGCCGCCGATGTGGTGGGCTATTCGCGGCTGATGGGCGCGGACGAGGAAGGCACGCTCGAACGCCTCAAAGCGCTGCGGCGCGAACTGGTGGATCCGAAAATTGCCGAGCACAACGGCCGTCTCGTCAAGACGACCGGCGACGGCTTGCTCGTTGAGTTTCCCAGCGTGGTCAATGCATTGCGCTGCGGCGCCGAGGTTCAGCGCAGGATCGCCGAGCGCAATGCGCCGGAGCCGACTGACAACCGAATCGAGCTCAGGATCGGGATCAATGTCGGCGATGTGGTCGCCGAGGACGGCGACATCTTTGGCGACGGCGTCAACATCGCGGCGCGCCTCGAAGGCCTGGCCGAGCCCGGCGGCATATGCGTTTCGGCGCGGGTGCGGGAAGATGTTGCGGGCAAGCTCGACCTCGCCTTCGAGGATATGGGTCAGCAGAGCCTCAAGAATATTCCCCGGCCCGTGCGCGTCTTTCGCATATGCCCGGATCGCACGGTGGCGGCGGCTGGGTTCACCGCCCAGCCCACCCTCGCATTGCCCGACAAACCTTCGGTTGCCGTGCTCGCCTTCACCAACATGAGCGGCGACCCGGAGCAGGAGTTCTTCGCCGACGGGATCGCCGAGGACATCATCACCGCGCTGTCGCACTACCCGTCGCTGTTCGTCATCGCGCGCAACTCATCCTTCACCTACAAAGGCCGTGCAGTCGATGTGAAGCAGGTCGGGCGCGAGCTCGGTGTGCGCTATGTGCTCGAAGGCGGCCTGCGCAAAGCCGCCAACCGGATCCGCGTCACCGCGCAGCTCGTCGAAGCGGATACCGGCAAGCACGTTTGGGCCGAACGTTACGACCGCGATCTTACCGACATCTTTGCAGTGCAGGACGAGATCGCCGAGGCGGTCACGATCGCCGTCGCCCCGGCGGTCGCGGAGGCCGAGCTGCAAAGGGCGATGCGCAAGCCGCCGCAAAACCTTGACGCCTGGGCCGCTTATCAGCGCGGCGTTTGGCATTTCGATAAGGCTACGGTGGACGACTACGCGCTGGCCGAAAAATGCTTTCAGCAGGCCATCGATTCCGATCCCAATTTCGCAGAAGGTTATTGCGGCCTCGCGATGGTGCAAATATACGCGGCTGCTGGATTTGGAACTCGCAGTCTAGCGTCCCTGAGCTCGATCGGACCATTGTCACGGCGGGCGGTTTCGCTCGACCCCAATAGTGCAATTGCCTGTTTATGTGAGAGTTTCGCGTTGTTTGGCAGTGGCGACTACGACGGCGCGCTGGCTGCGACCGAGCGTGGGCTGGCACTGAGCCCGAACCTAGCCGCCGGGTACTGGCAAAGAGGCAATATCCTGATCTTCGCCGGGCGACCGGTGGAAGGCCTAACCGACGTGCGGACGAGCCTCAGGCTCGATCCGCGCGGCTCGAATTTGGCGCTTCGCCTATTTCACTTAGCGATTGGCTATTATTTCTCGCACGCTTACGAGGACGCCTTGGAGGCGGCGAACCATGTGATCCGAGCGTTTCCGGAGTGGCCCCATTCCTATCGGTTTCGCGCCGCGGCGCTCGCCCAGCTGGACCGGATCGAAGAAGCAAAGACGGCGCTGAAAAAAGCGATCGCGGTCTCGCCCGCCGCGTTCGACCTATACGTCCGAAGTCGCCCCCCATGGTATCGGGCGGAGGATCACGACCACCTCCTCCAAGGCCTGCGCAAGGCCGGCTGGCGTGAGACATGAGCCAGACCCGGCGCCTCGCCGCAATGCTCGCCGCCGATGTGGCGGGATACTCGCGGCTGATGGGGGAGGACGAGGCAGGCACCGCTTGGGCATTGCGCGAGTACCGCGCTGCCGCCGATCCGCTGATCGCCGAGCACAGCGGGCGGATCGTCAAGACTACTGGCGACGGCGCACTGATCGAGTTCGGCTCGGTGGTCGGCGCGGTCCAGTGTGCGATCACATTGCAAAATCTTATGACGGAGCGCAACGCGGGCGTCCCGGATGCCCGCCGGATGGATCTGCGCATTGGTGTGCACCTCGGCGACGTGCTGGTCGAGGGCAACGACATTCTGGGCGATGGCGTCAATATCGCCGCCCGGCTCGAGGGCATCGCCGAACCTGGCGGCATCTGTATCTCAGAGGACGTATTCCGCCAGGTGCGAGGCAAGGTCGATGTCGAATTTGACGATATCGGCGAGCAGAGCTTGAAGAACATCGCGCGGCCGATGCGGGTGTTCGTCGCGCGCATCGGCGGCGAGGCGGCGAAGGCGCCGGCTAGCGAAACACCGGTTCTGCCGCTCCCCGACAAGCCGTCGCTCGTGGTCCTGCCGTTTCAGAACCTGACCGGCGATGCCGAGCAGGAGTATTTCGTCGATGGCATGGTCGAGGAGATCACGACCGCAATCGCGCGGCTGCCGTGGCTCTTCGTCATCGCGCGCAACTCGGCCTTCACCTACAAGGGCAAGCCGGTCGCCGTGAAGCAGGTGGCGCAGGAGCTCGGCGTGCGCTACGTGCTCGAAGGCAGCGTGCGCAAGGCCGGCAACCGGGTGCGCATCACCGGGCAATTGATCGACACGACAACCGGCGCTCACATCTGGGCCGACCGCTTCGACGGCGCGCTCGACGACATTTTCGATCTGCAGGATCAGGTCGCGTCCAGCGTCGCCGGGGCGATCGAACCAAAGCTGCGCCAGTCCGAGATCGAACGCGCCAGCCGCAAGCCAACCGCGAACCTCACCGCTTACGATCTTTATCTGCCTTTATCTGCGCGCCGTGGCGCAGTCACATCGCTTTACCGAAGAGGGCTTTGCCGAGGCGGTCGTCCTCGCGCGGCAGGCGCTGGCGATCGATCCGTCCTACGCACCGGCCGCGGCTTTGGTCGGCCGGTGTCGGGGGCTGCAGCGGATTCAGGGGTGGGGAGCACTGTCGGATCAGGACATCGGCGAAGCCTGCCGCCTGGCCCGACAGGCGCTCGAAGCGGAGCGCGATGACGCGGAAACGATTTCGCAGGCCGCCTGGACGCTGTTTCTGCTGGCCGGCGAGGCGGCGATGGCCGCGGCGGCTCTCGATCGCGTCCTGGCGCTCAACCCGAACGCGGCTCACGCCTGGGCGGCCAGAGGGGGTAACCACGCGCTGCGCAACCAGCCGAGGCGGCGATCGAAGCCATCGAACGGGCGCGCCGTTTGAGCCCGTTCGATCCGTTGGCCTTTTCCTACGCACTTCATATCGCCATCGCCCATCTCGCCGCGCGGCGCTTCGAACTAGCGATCGAATGGGCCGACAGCACCCTGCACGACCAGCCACGCCTGGTCTCAGCGATGAGGGTGAAGATAGCGGCCAATTCCCATCTCGGCCATCTCGACGAAGCACGCGCCGAACTCAGTCGAATGCTCGCCATCGACCCCAAGCTCACCATCGCCGGCTTTCGCGAGTACGCTCACTTTGCCGCACCGGAAGTACTCGAACTCTTGGTCACCGGCCTGCGCCTGGCCGGCCTGCCGGAGAAGTGAGCCGCCGTGCTCTCGCGATCCTGAGGTCTGTTATGCGTCGAACTTACCGGTTTCCGGGGTGAGGGTGGGAAGGTCTGGAATCGGGAAGGGTTTCGGATGCGGCGCGAGCGGTGGCCCCGGGTAGGAGGGCCGGCGTCCGAAAGTCTCCGATGAACGAACCCGCGGAAAGCGGTGAGGGGTTGGCGGTCTATGGAGATTTGGCCGGGCAGCGGCTCTGGCAGAGGATGGTTTTGTGCAGATCGCTGAGAGCGGAAGGCCGCTGCAGATGGCGGACTGGGCGCTGACGCGGCATTCGACGGGCTGATTGAGAACCGGTCGGTGGTGCCCTGCCGGTGCTTGCCGACGCTGGGATGAAACCGGTGCGGCGCCGGGAACGAGACGTTCCGGCGAATGGATGCTGCCAGGGAACGGGAAGGAAAGTCATCGCCCTAAATCCTGATCGCGGCACCGGAGGGCGGGCCGCGCGGTGCGCCGCCGGGTGCAAAGACCTCGACAATGATCATGCGGCCACCGCAGCACGGGCATGGCGGGCGATGATCGGTGGCGACGTGCGGATCGGCTGCGTCGCGCGCCTGCGGCGGATCAACGGGCGACAGAGGGGCGGCGATCAGCTCCCTGGCACGCGCAATGTTGGCCTTGCAGCTGGCGCTGGCGAGCAGCCCGTAGTGGCGGATGCGATGAAACCCCTTGGGTAGAACGTGGAGCAGGAAGCGCCTGATGAACTCGCCGGCGCCGAGCGTCATGGTGCGGTACCGCGCCTGCCCGTTGCGGCGGTAATCCTTGTACCGGAAGGTCACGCCGCGCTCGTCGAGAGCAATGAGCCGGCTGTTCGCGATGGCGACGCGATGAGTGTAGCGGGCGAGATAGGCAAGCACCGCTTCTGGCCCGGAGAAGGGCGGCTTGGCGTAGACGAACCAGCGCTTTCTCTTGAGCGGCGCGAGATGCGCGGCGAAGGCCTCGCGACGACGCAGGCCCTCGATCTCGCCAAAGAACGCCAGCCGGCCCGCCGCGTGGGCATCGGCAAGCGCCGCCAGGAAAAGCCGCCGGAACAGGCGGGAAAATACCCGCACCGGCAGGAGAAAGCCGGGCTTGCAGCGCACCCAGCGCGTTCCGTCGAGCGATATCCCACCGCCCGGCACGATCATGTGGACGTGCGGGTGGTGGGTCATTGCCGCGCCCCAGCTGTGGAGCACCGCGGTGGCGCCGATGCGAGCGCCGAGGTGCTTGGGATCGGCGGCAATCGTGAGCAGGGTCTCGGCGGCGGCCCGGAACAGCAGGTCGTAGACGATCGCCTTGTTCTGGTAGGCGATTGGGGCGATCGCGGCTGGCAGCGTGAAGACCACGTGGAAATATCCGACCGGCAGCAGATCGGCCTTGCGGGCCGCGAGCCAATCCGTCGCCGCCGCGCCTTGACACTTTGGGCAATGGCGGTTGCGACACGAATTGTAGGCGATGCGGCTGTGGCCGCAGTCTTCGCAGCGCTCGACATGGCCGCCGAGGGCCGCCGAGCGGCACTGCTCGATCGCCGACATGACCTGCCGCTGACCGAGGCTCACATGTCCGGCATTGGCCCTACGCCAGTCGGCTCCATGGCGATGAAAGACGTCTGCGACCTCTAGCTTGGGGCGGCGCACGGCCGCCGGCTACACCTCGGGGCGCGGCCTCCCATCGATCAACGGTGCAAGCCGGTCGAGTGGGCTGGTTACGGCCCGGATCGTCGCATTGGCGACGCGGGTATAAGGTGCCGTGGTGTCAAGCTTGGCATGACCCAGAAGCGTCTGGATCACCCGAATATCGACATCTTGCTCGAGAAGGTGCGTGGCGAAGCTGTGCCGCAGCGTATGTGGCGACACGCGCTTCTTGATCCCCGCGGCCTGGGCGGCGGCGTGGACGGCACGACAGAACTGGCGGGCCGACAGCGGTTCGACCGGGTTGCGGCCGGGAAACAGCCAGCCTCCTGACAGCACCAGGCTACGCCGCCGCCCCTCCCGCCACCAGACGCGCAGCAGTTCGAGGAGCTGCGGTGACAGCATTGCATGGCGGTCCTTGCCGCCCTTGCCGCGCTCGACGCGCAGCAGCATGCGCTTGGAATCGATATCGCTGACCTTGAGCGCAACAACCTCCGAGGCGCGCAGTCCGGCGCCGTAGGCGGTGGCGAACACCGCCTTGTACTTCGGCGCTGTTGCCGCGCGTAGCAGGAGGGTCACTTCCTCGACGCTGAGCACTGCCGGTATCCGCCGGGGATACGGCACGACGGTGAGCCGGCGCGCCAGATCCGGCCGGTCGAGCGTCACCGTGAAAAAGAAGCGCAAGGCCGAGACCACGCTGTTGATGCTCGGCGGCTGCATGCCGATCTGCGTCTGGTGCAATTGGAAAAGACGCAGGTCTTCCGCTGTCGCCGTGTCGGGCGACCGGCCGATAAAGGCTGCGAATGCCCGGACGTGTCGCACATAGCCGCTGCGCGTGTGCTCATTGAAACCACGCACGGTCATGTCTTCGATCATGCGCGCCCGCAGTGGGCTGACGGGCCGAGGTGAAGGATCGGAGGTCATCGAGGCTCTCTCCCGAGCTGAAGGTTACTGGACCTTCGATGCTCGGGATCGGACGCCCCGACCGTCACGCGCTACCGCACATCACCCCGAAAAAATGTACCGACCGTGAGCTGCGCTCCCCTCCCGCGCGAGCGGGTTCGTTCATCGGCGCGACCTAGCCCTTCGCCACGGCGTCCGCGAAGGTCGGCAATCCATAAGCGCAGCAGTCATTCCATGTATGCGGAGCGGACCGTCGGTTATAGGTCAAACCGAGAAGGACCGGCACGGCTGGCCCACGCCCGCTAAACGGATAGTGTGCGGAAGGTTCTGCAAATTCGGTTGAGCGCGAATTCATAGAATCGCGTTGAACACGAGCGGTCATGGTATGCGGGTGATGTCGACGTCACC
>Ga0306921_10002878_pt1 | contig 17322 bp, 13 predicted proteins | sample sta12Cox44000080_FD_203760 | JGI IMG/M metagenome (GOLD analysis project Ga0306921, IMG submission 203760) | Lab enrichment of tropical soil microbial communities from Luquillo Experimental Forest, Puerto Rico - statoxic.12C.oxic.44.000.080 (v2)... | ecosystem: Environmental > Terrestrial >... | reverse complement strand
TTTCCTGTAATTCATAAGCAGCCTTACCTTGCCGGAATGGCTAGAGCTCCCCTCGGTCAACTGTACCGGGCGGAAAGCGCATCGGATCGCTGCCTCGCCTTGCCGTTTTTTCCTACGGTGACGCCCCAAGAGATTGAGTATGTGAGTTCAACCCTGACTCAGGTTCTTGAGACCGAGTCCGGAACCTTGGCGCCGGTTGTTCGCTCCGTCCCAGCCACAGCGGGAGAAGCTGCTTTGCTCGCGGACGAGTCTGACGCAGCCCTGAGCGGCAGCTTGCGTTCCAAGGATCAGAAGCAGGTTGTCTCTTGAGCGCTACGGAGTGCGGGGAAACCATGAATTCAAGGCTGGTAATTGGAGTTCATAACGGGCACAACGCCGCCGCCGCGGTGGTACAGGACGGCAACTTGTCCTTTGCGTTGCAGGAAGAGCGTCTGACCCGCATCAAAAATCACGGTGGCATTCCGGCGCAGACGCTGAAAGCGATTGCATGCAGCTTGACTCCATCCGATTCGACCGGCCAAGGCTTGCCGGTCGCGTTTGGAGGCAAAAACCTTACCTACTGTGACTGGCAACGAGACGCGATCCTGTCCAACTACGGCAAGACTGCCTGTGGGCCTGTAGGGCAACTAAAACGATTGGCGCGCAAGAATCCGACGATTTCTGCATCCATCAATCGGTTTAAGTTCTCCAAGCTGGAACGCGAACTCACCGCCACAATGGAAGGGCGGCGAACTCGAGCGACCGGCTTTGACCACCACCTTTGCCATGCGGCTGCAGCTTATTTCGGCTGGGGACGAATGCAGGAAGAAATACTCGTGCTCACTTGCGATGGCGCGGGTGACTGTGCCTGCTCCACGGTGAGCGTTGGAAAGAACGGCAACCTGCGGACAATCGCACGGACCGATGAAAGTCATTCCGTGGGCGCGTTCTACGGGAAGATTACGTATCTCATGGGCATGGTTCCCCTGGAACACGAATACAAGGTTATGGGTTTGGCTTCATATGCCGAGAGTTCGCCGGAAACGCAGAAAATGGCGGACGAATTTCATCGGTTGTTCGAGTTCAATAAACAAAATCCGGTGGTCTGGCAGCGTCGAAACGGCAGCCCGCCCATGCAGTTTGCTTCGGGGTACCTCGGCCACCTGATCCAGAGAAAACGGTTTGACCACATCGCCGCGGGCGCACAGCTCTTCATGGAGCAGTTCCTCACGCGCTGGGTGCAAAACTGTGTGCGCGAGACGGGTATTTCGAAAGTCGCTCTGAGTGGCGGCGTCTTTATGAATGTAAAGGCCAACAAGAGAATCCTTGAGCTGCCGGAAGTGCAGGAACTCTTTGTTTTTCCGTCCTGCGGAGACGAAACCAACGCGATCGGCGCTGCTTGGCTGCTATATCAGAGCGCTTTTCAACAAGTCCCCGAGCCTCTCGCACACCTCTACCTCGGGACCAGTTACTCGGGGAAGCGGGTCGAAACCGCGCTGCGCAACTATAAATTCACTCATCGTATCCTCGTCGAGGAGCAAGCCGACATTGAGCAAAGGGTGGCCGAACTTCTCAGTAAGGGACGAATTGTCGCGCGTTTCAAGGGCAGATGCGAGTTCGGTGCCCGCGCGCTCGGTAATCGCTCTATTTTGGCCAATCCCTCGCGAATAGATTGCGTCCGAACGATCAACGAGATGATCAAATGCCGTGATTTCTGGATGCCTTTTGCTCCTTCGGTGCTGGAAGAGCGAAGCGAAGACTACTTTCGCAAGCCGAAACCGATGCCCGCGCCTCACATGATTATGACCTTCGACACACGCGAGCAAAAGCGGAGCGCGATGGCTGCCGCGGTGCATCCATGCGACTTCACCGGGCGGCCTCAGGAAGTCTCGGAGAAAACGAATCCGGATTACTACCGCCTCATTAAATACTTTGAAGGAATGACCGGTGAAGGAATTGTCCTGAACACTTCGTTCAATCTTCATGGAGAACCGATAGTTTGCACGCCCGAAGACGCTTTGCGTGTCTTTGATGTTTCCGGCCTTGAGCATCTGGCGCTGGAAAATATTCTACTGACAAAATTGTAGGTGACGTTCCTTCCGGCGTGCGCTCAGCCGAGACAACACGTATGGCTGATCCGACAAAAATTGAACAGCTTGCTGCTACTTGCCCAACCGAATTGCCGGCTGAGACCGCGGCGATTCTTCGAATTGTCGGTAAGAATACGCTCTGGCTCTGGCTAGATCTGGGGGCTCTTCGACTGGGCACCATGCTAGCCGGGCTATTTTTGATTCGGTATTTCGGGCCGGCAAACTTTGGAATTTACAGTATGGCGCTCGCTGTGGGGTGGCTTGCGAATGCGATCATCGACCTCGGACTTACGCGCTATTCGGCCCGAGCAGTAGCCGCGAGTCCACGAGAAGCGCAGCCGATCCTGGCACTCAGTCTGTTGGCAACGGTTGCCGCGGCGGTACCAACGACAGTGGTCCTGATCGTTGCGCTCAACACGGGTCGCACGCAGGTGGCGTGCCTTGCGGCGGGATTTGTCCTGTGCAACCTGGAAGGAACGTCGAGCCTGTGCTCCAGCATTCTTACAGCAGATTTGAGATCGCGTGCCATATTGCCCGGTTCGATTCTCGGAGCTGCCGGGTTGATCGGCCTGACCATTCTGGCGATCTGGCTAAGGCTGACCGTGCTGGAACTGCTGATCGGCCTGTGTTTCAAGTCTTCGCTCGTACTCTGTTTGCGATTATGGCAATTGCGCTCCCACTGGCCATCGCCGCGAGACTGGACGTGGCGCCAATTCTTGCGTGTGGCTCGCCACGCGTGGCCTTTTTTTGCAAACAGCCTTACTCAGGTTGGATATGGGAAGGTCGCGATTGTCTGCCTCGGCTTTGCCGCGAGTCAGGTTGCGGTCGGCTGGTTCGCGGCAGCTTACACAATCTCGGATGTCATTCCACAATGGAGTTACGCGCTGAGTGGCGCGCTCCTGCCCCTGTGGACACGCCTTTTCGAAACGGGGCGCACTGAAGAAATGCTGAACCTCCGTCAGCGCCTTTTGGACGGCATTCTTCTTGCCACCATCCCGATTTGGGTTAGCTTGGCAGTTTTCGCGCCTCAAGTGTGCAATTTGCTAGGACCACAATACGTTCCCGGCGCGTCCGTACTACGCATTGTCGCCTTGAGGTGCGTGTTGTCAGTTTTGGACGGATTCCTGGGACACGGATTCCTGGTTGCGGTGAATCGCGTGAGCGAACGGCAGAAGGCCTTGGCTCGTTGTGTGATCCTTCTGACGGTCCTCAGCTTGGTTCTCGGCGCGAAGTGGGGGGCCGCCGGAGTGGGTTTCGCGCTGGTGATCTCCGATCTTTCTCTGATCCTGCAATATCTTTGGATCACCAGGCGGATTGGGCTTCGAGTGCAGTGGCCGTCGATGACACCTAGCCTGGTCGCAGCTTGTTTCATGGTGGCTTGTGCGCTGGCGCTTCCCGCCGAAGTCAACTTCATCCTGCGTGCCTTGACGGCACTCGCCGTTTACTTCTGTGTCTTGCTCGTTCTGTCCAAGGACCGTCTCCTAGGCTTGGGACAGACACTACGGGAATGTATCGCTCCCTAGCTGGATTGGTTCGATCCAAACTCAGAAACGCAAGACGATTTTCAGCGATGAATCTGGACCAGGTGAACAACTCGCTCACGGAAACGTCGAGCCGAAGGCTGCATTTGTTGCGACTTCTTGGATTGGCGATGCTGTTTCTGCTCGGGTTTGCCACGATGCTTCTTGTTGAAGCGGCGCATAAGATTGAAAGCCAGGGATTGCGGTTCGTTGCGACGGTCGACCCAGCCAGGACATTCTGCCTGATCATGGCCGGCGTTCTCATCGCCTTGGCCTTGATTCGCTTTCCAGAAATCGCTCTCGCACTTTTTTTTCTGGTTGGATTGGTGAAGGGCGATGCCAGGCTCGCCTCCCTCCCGGTCGACCTTACCGTGTCGGTAGGTGTAATGGTTGTGCTTGGGATCGCGTATCGTCTTTATATAAAAGGACAGGTTCTCGAGCTCCCTCCGGAATATTTCTTCTATCTTCCGCTGCTCGCGATGATGAGTCTGAGCTTGTCCTACACACCTGATTTCGACGGGGGAGTCGAGAAATCGCTTCGCTTCGTGTGCCTTACAAGCATCGGGATTATCGCGCCATTTGCCCTGTTTGAAAACGAATCCAAACTGAGGCGGTTCTTTCTGGTGATGGCTCTTGGCGGTCTCCTTCTCGCCGTGAATTCTTTGACCATGCTCGGTGGAGAGGAACGCATGGTCTCCCCGAGTGGTTTGAACACCGAGCTTGGCTCCGCTTCGGCCGTGGCACTCATCATCCTATGGGGAGTGTTTTTTCCTCGCTGGCCACTCGGCATTCGGATTCTTTTCTATCCCGTGATTGGGGTTCTTGGAGTTGCTCTAGTCGGTTCTGGTGGCCGGTTCGCCAACGTTTCTGCGGTGATTTGCCTCGCGATTGGCACATTACTGTGTCGCAAGCTCTTCACGGACGTTCTGATCGTTGGGGGACTGGGCTTGCTGGCATTACCGCTGATCTGGATACCGCAAGCATCATTCGACTACCTGAGATCTCTCGCGCATCCATCCGAGGCAATGGGCACCAGAAACGACCTGATGTGGTTGGGCGTGAGGATGTTTTCCGAACACCCTCTATTGGGCGTAGGCGTTCAAGGCTTCCGTTATCTCTCGCCCAACCCCTTCACCTACAACTATCCTCACAACCTGGTCCTGGAACTTGGGTCCGAGATGGGAGTCGTAGCGGCCTTTGCTTTTCTCGCGCTAGCGTTCTGTTCTTTCCGTGAAATCATGTGGCAGTTGAATGCCCCACTTCTACGCAGAAATACGCTCGTGATCACGGCGTTCTTGCTCCTGATCTACGTGTTCCTGGACGCGATGGTATCCGGCGATATAAATGACCTGCGATTCATGTGGTTCGTCTTCGGACTTCCCTTCGTCTTGCGAAATCTGGAGTCAACGCACGGCGTGATCGGGATCGAAGAGGCGAAGGTAACCTCCGTCGCTAGACCAACAAAAATTCCCGTGATGGTGGAGGGCGGTTTCAGAGACAGGATCTCGTGAGGACCTGAGTTCATACCGCCTGACTCAATTGGAGATCGTTTTCATGGCTCAACTCATTTCGTCCGCTCCATTAACTCTGGAAAGGCCCGGTGGCGCGTCCCTCAAGCCGACCACGCGTAGACCCGATTTGGCGTTGCGCTTGCGGGGTGTGCGGATTTGTCATTTGACCCCGATTCAGAGAGCACGGGATGAACGCGCGTTCACGCGTGAAGCGCTACCCAGCCTTGCTTTCGGGCTTCGCGCGTGCATCCTTGGTCCGCATTCTCTGAGCGGTTCGATCGAAGAGGTTGAATTCGTCCCAGTCCCGAAATGCCGCAGCCGACTTATGCGAATCCTCCTGGCGGTGCGGCTTGCCGGTTGGGCCTTGAAACAGCGCGCCGATATCTACCACGTTCATAACCCAGAGCTCATTCCTGCTGGTCTGCTGCTCCGGCTGGTTTTTCGCAAGAAAGTCGTCTACGACACGCGTGAGGATTTCCCCTCAATGATGCTAACGAAAACCTATCTCCCGCAACGCTGGCGACCAGCCGCGAGCCGACTGATTTCGGCGATCGAAGCGCTGGCGGCGCGATTCCTGAACGGGGTGATCACGGCGGATGCGGGATCGCTTCGGCCGCTGGCGCGCAAGGGAAAAAGCCGAAAACTGGTTTTGTACAATTTTCCGAACCTGGAATTTTTTCCGGAAAGCAGGTCATCGCAGAAGCAATATGACCTCGTCTATCGCGGAGGCCTTTCGGAGCGCGCAGGTACGTTTGTCCTTCTGCGCGCGCTGAGGCTGTTGATGAATCGGGGAATTCCCGTTCGGCTGCTGCTGTTCGGCTATACGGACACTCAAGAATCAGAGCAGTTCCTGAAGGACTTTGTAATCGCGCACGGAATAGAGCATCTGGTGACGCTCCGGGGCGCTATTCCTCACGACGAAATGGCATCCACATTGAGTCTGGCGCGAATCGCTGTTTGCCCGTTACAGAAAATTCCAAAATTCATGAACAACATTCCCGTCAAAGTGTTCGAATCCTGGGCTTGCGGTTTGCCGGTAATTGCTACGGACCTACCTCCTATCCGCCCGTTCTTCGCGGGCCGCGGGCTGGGCCTGCTCGTGAAACCGGGAGACGTTCACGACCTCGCCCACGCTATTCGCCAACTCCTGGCCTCGCCGGATCTTATCGACGAGTATGGCCGGCACGCGCGCCGAGTCATAGTCGAGAGGTACAACATCGGAATGGAGATTCCGAAACTGCTTTCCTTATACGAAAGGGTATTGTCATGCTAGCAGCACCGTCACCGCTTCAGGATATTTCGCCGATCGAGTCTCGCGCTCCCGGTACCATCAAGAGCACGAGCTCGAAACGGCTCATCGTCAATGCCGATGATCTTGGCCTTAGCCGTGGCATAACCGACGGAATTTTCTTGAGCCACTTGAAAGGTATCGTTACCAGTGCCTCGTTGATGGTGAATCAGCCGGCGACTGAGTACGCGGTCAAATGCCTGCGCGACGATGTTCGTTCGCTGGACGTGGGCATTCATCTAAACCTTTGCCAAGGCAGGCCTGTCCTGCCACCTAAGTCCGTTCCATCCCTCGTCGGAGAGAACGGGTGTTTTTTAGCGCCCCAGGTGATAGCAAGAAAACTCATGAGCTGGCAAGCATCAACCAAAGAGATCGAAGCGGAATTCTGCGCGCAGATTGATCGTATGCTGTCCTACGGACTGACACCATCGCACGCTGATTCTCATCATCGGTTTCACATCTACCCGGCGGCGGCGGTCGTCTTTGGCCGGGCTATTCGTTCCAGAGGGATATTCCGTGCTCGCTCGGCAAAGAAAAGAACCTGGCCGGATCCGGGGCTGGGCGCGGCGCATGCCGGGTCGTTTTATCGACGCGTCGCTGTCAAAGCCTACAACCATGTGCTGCAAAGCGCGCTATTCCAGGGACTGAAAGCTCCAGACGCCGGCGTGGCTTTGCATCCGAGGTTTCGTGGAAGACTCGATCGGCTGGCCGACGCGTGGTGCTTCGCCATCGAAAACATGCCGCCGGGAACCTACGAAATCTGGTGCCATCCCGGTTTCAGAGAAAAAGGGTTTTCGCAAAGCGACGCACTTTACTTACAGCGCGAAGTGGAACTGGCCATGCTGACTGACTCTCGCCTGTCGGCCGCCATCAGACGGGCGGGCATTAATCTCGTCAATTTTCAAGCTTTGTGAAGAGGGTTGTCGGTTCAGAAACGAATTTCAGAAATCCGGGGTATAACAACATGAGAATCTTCATCGCGGGGGTGGATGGCTACCTTGGCTGGTCACTTGCGCAACATCTTGCACGCAGGGGACATACCGTCGCGGGAGCCGACACTTTATTCCGCCGCAATTGGGTGGAAGAGATGGGCTCTTGGAGCGCTACGCCAATCGCCACAATTGAGGAGCGCCTCGAGGCCTTTCACGAGCGATACGGCGCGGAGTTGCGATTCTGGCCCGGGGACCTTCGCGACTATGAGCTTGTCGAGACGATCTTCCGCGAGTTTCAGCCGGAGAGCATTGTGCATTTCGGGGAATGCCCGTCGGCGCCGTACTCGATGATCGATGTGCACCATTCGGTATTCGTGCAGACCAATAACATCACAACAACCTTTAATCTGCTGTACGCAATGCGCGACGTTTGCCCGCAATCCCATCTTGTGAAGCTCGGGACCATGGGAGAATACGGCACTCCGGACGTCGACATTCCGGAAGGTTTCTTCGAAATCGAATACCGCGGGCGTCGCGCCAAGCTTCCTTTTCCCCGGCTGGCGGGCTCATGGTATCACTGGTCCAAGGTCCACGGCTCCAACAACATCATGTTTGCGTGCAAGATCTGGGGCTTGCGCGCCAGCGACATCATGCAGGGCGTTGTCTTCGGAACGCGGATTGATGGGATGGAGAAGGACAAGCGTCTTCTTACTCGCGTGGATTTTGACCAGGCTTTCGGCACCGCGATCAATCGCTTTTGTTGCCAAGCGGTGATTGGCCACCCGCTGACGCCGTTCGGGAAGGGCCGCCAACGGCGGGGCTTCCTGCCGTTACGTGACTCCATGCAGTGCCTGACGCTGGCGCTCGAAAATCCGGCCCACGACGGTGAGTACAGAGTTTTCAACCAGTTTCAGGATGTATTTGACATCACCCAACTGGCCCTCAAGGTCCAGAAGGTGGCCGCTGACCTGGGACTGAATGTCCAACTACAAAATCTCGAAAACCCACGGTACGAATCCGAAGACCACTACTACAAGGCGGATCATCAGCGACTCTTCGATCTCGGCTACCAGCCGTCGCAACCCATTGAAGCGGAGATCAAAATCATGCTGCAGGACCTTCTGCCCTACCGCAGTCGCATTCTGGAAAAGCAAAACTCGCTCATTCCCGACATTCGCTGGGACGGCAAGAAATGGAAGGCCAATTTTCTTCGCGAAGCCTCGAAGGTCGCGTGAACGGGCTTTGCTGTCTATCCGCGGGGTGGCGATTCATGAGCGCAAGGGACCAAGGTCAGTAATCCGAAAAAATTGTTTCCCGGGAGGAAGAAATGTTGGAGTCAGCATTCCGAGCAAATATAGGGCGCATGTACGGCGTCTATCACTGCATGCCATATCCAGTCCAGAATTTTCTTACCAGCGCTCGTGGGTTGCTCCTCGCCAAGAACCGTTATTTGGATGGCATGGAACGCTCCTTAAAAGAATTGCGTTCTCACGAGAGGTGGACGGTAGAGGAAATAACCGAATTTCAGCGGAGTGCCCTACAGCGGACGATTGATCATGCGCGCAAAACGGTTCCTTACTATGCCGACTATCCAGCTATCGAACTAAACGCTTCAAGCGACATACAAGGTCTCCCGATCCTGTCTCGAGAAGCCGTTCGCAGCAGTCCGCACAAATTCGTTTCGCGCAGCGACAGGACTGGAGATCGCATCCTCGTTTCGACGACGGGCACGACCGGTGCGAGCCTGCAGGTCAGCTATACGGAATCCGAAGCCCGGCGCAATTGGGCCTTTCATATGCGCCGTTGGGCTTGGGCAGGCGTGAGGCCGCGCAGGCCACGGGTGACTTTCTTCGGCAGCCGCGTGATTCCCCCGGACCGACGCGTCCCTCCGTTCTGGACGCACAATTTCTTTGAACGGCAAACGCTGGCGAGCATTTTTCATCTGTCAGAATCAAATGCTCCACACTACATCCGCTTCTTGCGCGCCCAGCGCGGCAAGGTGTTGGAAGGATTTCCCTCAGTGCTGGCGATTCTAGCCGATTTCATTCTAAAGACGGGCCGACCGATTCCCATGCGAGTCATCTTTACCGATGGCGAGCCGTTGTATCCGCAGCTGAGGCAAGCGATCGAACAGGCATTCGACGCACGTGTCTTTGATCTTTATGGAAACACAGAGCTGTGTGGCCTCATCCACGAGTGCGAAGAAGGCCGCCTTCACGTTCAACCCGACTACGCCTTCCTCGAAATCCTCGACGAACACGATCAGCCGGTTGCCCCCGAACAAGAAGGTTTCCTGGTCTGGACTGGATTCGTGAATCAAACCATGCCGCTGATCCGATATCGAATCGGCGATCGCGGCTGCTGGGACACCGATACCTCGTGCGCGTGCGGGCGCGCCTTCCCCTGCGTAATCCCGACGATTACGCGCGACAGCGACCTGTTATATTGTCCTGACGGGCGCATTTTTTCTCCTCGCGCCCTGAATCAGGTTCTGAAGGGCGCAAGGACGCTTCGCTTTTGCCAGATTGTTCAAGTTCAACGCAGTCAGGTGTTAGTTCGCGGCGTCGCTAGCGATCCGTTGGCCTCCGATGACATCATGACCATTCGGAAGAATCTGCAAGAGATTCTTGGCAAGAGCGTTTCGGTCTCTGCGATGCTGGCAGACACTCCGATTGTCCGCCCTGGCGGAAAGATTCCGCTGATCATCCAATCGACCACCTCGGAACTATCCGCCCGATCCGCGATCGATCAAGGAGCTCACGGCTCCGTTACTGCTTAGCCATGTTGCAATTCCTTTTCTGACCGCTCGGCACGTTTAGCACAAATCCGAGGTCCACATGCTGACTGTCTTCTGGCTCTGTGTTTTTGTCATCGCGTACGTTTACTTGGGTTATCCGTTGCTACTTACCTCCGGACTGCTCGGGAAACGAAGGCTGGGCCGTCGGCGCTGTATTCAACCCTCGTTGAGCATCCTGATCCCGGCGCGCAACGAGGAAAAGGTAATTCGCGGAAAGCTACTGAACGTGCTAACTCAAAACTACCCGCTCGAAAGGCTGGAAATACTTGTAGGCAATGACGGCTCGAGCGACAGGACGGCCGCGGTTATTTCCGAGTTTATTCCGCTAGGCGTGCAGCTTGTTAGCGCCGATGAAGCGGGCGGCAAAAGCTCGATACAAAATGCCCTCGTCGAGCGTGCGCAGGGCGAAGTCCTTGTTTTCACGGACGCGGATTGCATGCTGCCGACAAATGCCCTCCGGACGATGGTTCAACACTTCACGGATCCAAAAGTGGGGCTGGTTACCGGCTGCGCTTCGTTCCGGAATCGGGGTGAGACCGCTATTGTCGAAAACGAGAGCCTCTATTGGAAATACGAACGCTGGCTGCGAAATCAGGAAAGCGATCGCGGCCTGCTCGCAATGGCTAGCGGTTCGCTTTTCGCGATGCGTCGCGGTCTTTGGCGGCCACTTGATCCGAATGTGGGCGATGACTTTGTTCTCCCTCTGACGGTTGCGCAAGCCGGTTTTCGGAACGTTCTCGAAACACGGTTCTCGCCGGCAACGGTCCTTACCCAGAACCAGCCGGGCTCAATGTTTCGAATGAAAATGCGAATTATCAGCAAAGACTTGCGTGGTCTTCTAGGTAACGCGAGCTGCCTTAATCCGTTTCGTGTCGGCGTCGTTGCGGTAGGTCTGTGGTCCCATAAACTGCTGCGTTGGGCGGTACCTTACTTCTTGATCGCATTGTTCGTGAGCAACCTCTTCCTCGCACCACGCGCGTTTTACGGGATAACCCTGGCCGCTCAGGCCGCCTTTTACAGCCTGTCGGTTTTGGGGCTGCTTGTGACGGGAGACCGTATCCGTCGCCCGCTGTCGGCAGCTTCGTCGTTTTGCCTTGTCAACTTCGCGGCCCTCTTCGGCACGTTGCATTGTTTCACTTTCCAAAACGCTGGCAGGTGGAAACCCGTGCGGTAATTGGACTTCTCATGGACTTATTCCAAACACACTTGCATTTTCACGGCTGGTTCAACGGCGCTGTGTCTCTGGCCGTGTGTGCTCTCCTTCTGCCTTTCGTTCTGCAACTAGCGAATCGCTGGCAATTACACGATCTTCCCGGCGCCCTTAAGCCCCACCTAGCGCCTACTCCACGCCTTGGAGGCCTGGCGATGGGCTGCGCTCTTGTGGTCGGAATGTCAATTGGGGGCTCCGGCCTGTTTTCACAAGCCCTGTATGTCTTTCTCGCCCTTCTCGCCGTCTGGCTGACCGGCCTTGTTGACGACCTGCACGGCTTGTCGCCCGGCGTTCGTCTAGTCGTCCAAATTCTGGCGGGCCTGCTGGTTTCTCAAACGCAATGGCGGCTGAACGTCTTCAGCAGCTGGCTCGACGTGTGCCTGACGTGCCTATTTCTCATGTTGTTTGTAAACGCTTTCAACTTTTTCGACGGCGCCGATGGACTCGCGGCCGGTGTCGTGGCGGTTGCGAGCTTCGGGTACGTCTTGTTGTACACGACGAGAGCCCCTTCGGTTGGCATGGCAGTTTCCTGGAGCCTTCTGGGCACAAGCCTCGGGTTCCTGCTCTTCAATTTCCCACCAGCAAGGATCTTTATGGGCGATTCCGGTAGCACTATTCTAGGCTTCCTCCTTGCGTTCCTGGGTCTGGATTTTTACAGAGTCCATCATGCGATCGGAACCCATCTGTTGTTACCGCTGATCTTTGCCGGGTTGCCACTGCTCGATCTCTGTCTGGCGATTTTCCGCCGCGTCCGGAAGCGTGTTTCGCCTTTCTCGGGTGATCGCCAACACCTCTACGACCTTCTTCACGAACAGGGCTGGTCCGCAAGGCCGATTGCCTTCAGTTCGTATTTAGCGACTGCGGGACTTGTCGCACTCGGGTGGCTGTGCAACTACGTCAACCCCGTTTTGGCCCTCGCAGCCATCATCGTAGCTTTTGGTTCCTTGCTCATCACGGCCGTGCGCCTCGGATCACTGCGTTAGTTCGCGAGCCGTCGACCACACAGAGGAGTCTCACAATGATCGTCTGGCAGAACGGCGAGGCGAATCCAGTCAGCAGCGTGGCAATCGCAGGTGATTTTCTCCCCGCGTCCGGTTTGCAGCTGCCCAAGGGCAAGAACTGGACCGATATTGCGACCGGTCTTGGTCGCCATTTCGCGAAAGTCGACGTCGGCATTCTCAATTTGGAGTGTTGCGTCGGTGTCGGAGAGAGCAAGCCGCGCCGGAAACTTGGATTAGGCGACTCCTTTGACGCCTCATCAGAAGTGCTCAATTTTCCCCTCACCCTTGGAACGAAGATCATCGGCATGGCCAACAACCATGTATATGACTTTGGCGAAGAAGGCTTGAACCGGACGCGGGAGGCCGTGCAGAGAGCAGGTCTAGTGGCTCTCGGAGTCGGAAAGAAGCTTTCAGAAACACCTGACGTAGTTGTGGCGCAAGGTGCATCGGGCCTGCGGGTGGGCGTCTGGGCGTCGGCGCGCCATCTGCCTGACGCCGCCACGCGCGAGAAAACTGGCATCGAGCCCGCAACGCGCTCGCGTGGCGAGGAGGCGCTGAAGGCGCTGAAAGATCAAGGTACTGCGGTGAAGATCGCGTTTCTGCACGCCGGACTGGAGCGCACCAACCGCCCGGATCCAGAGGACGTCGTTTTCATGGACGATCTTGCGAGAATGGGCTTCGATATAGTTACCGCCTGCCATTCCCACCGAATCAGTGGCTATCGAGAGGTGCGTCGCCTCGACGGTCCTCCCGCGTTTTGTTTTTATGGGCTCGGTAGCATCTCCTCCGGGGTGATTTATTCGGATTTCGAACGCGAAGGAATTGTTGTGGTGGTGGGAATCGATCGGTCCGGGTCGATTGTTCGAATCGAGATTCAGCCAATACAGCTCGAACAGACGGGCTGGGGGCATCTTCCACCGCTCGGAGACGCCTGCCGGATCCTGGAGAGATTCCGAATGCTCTCCGAGGAAATTGCGCAGGGATCGTACAGACAGAGATTTTACGCCGACGTGAGGAGCGATTTGGTTCGGCGGCAGTTCCGGGACATGCAGGCAGCCATGCAGAACGGCGGCCTGCGCGGTTTGGCGACCAAGCTTGGGCGGGTTCGCATGCGCCACCTGAACCGAGTCCTGCATTAGGGACTCAGCTAATTCAGCCTGATGAAACACGATTTCTTTCTGGAGTCAGACTACAAACCAAGGGAATGAACATACGTGTGTGGAATCATCGGATCCGTTCGTCACGGCTATTGCCTGGATGAGAACACTTCGTTGTGCATGAGAGACAGTCTGGCTCACCGCGGGCCCGACGACGCCGGTCTCTGGCTTTCCCGTGCCGACGGCGTGACGCTCGGGAGCCGACGCCTGGCCATCCTGGATCTTTCCCTCCGCGGCCATCAGCCCATGCAAAATGCCAGTGGAACTCTCACGGTGGTCTTCAATGGCGAAATCTATAACTGCGTTGAATTGCGTCAGGAACTTCGAAAGACCTACGAATTTCGGTCGCAAGCCGACACGGAAGTTTTATTGGCTGCCTACTCGTTATGGGGGCCGGATTTTCTCCATCTCCTGAACGGCATGTTCGCATTTGCCCTTTGGGACAGCAAGAAACACTGCCTGCTTGCGGCGCGCGACCGCTTCGGCGAGAAACCATTCTATTACTTCCGCCGCCCGTCCCTCTTTCTCTTTGCTTCCGAAATAAAGGCCATACTCGCCTCGGGGATGGTCACGCCGGAGCCAAGCCTCCCATCCATCTATCGCTTTCTGACCTATCGGGAAACGGATGCCGGAGAAGAGACTCTTCTCAAGAACATCGTCGCACTCCGTCCCGCCCACGCCTTGCTTTATTTTCCACGGCAAGATTCTCTGAGGACTTGGCAGTACTGGGATCTCGATCCGGCGTCAGAGATTCGCTATCGGAACGACCACGCCTACTCGGAGCAACTGCACGATTTGTTGCGGCAAAGCGTGAAAATCCGCATGCGCTCCGATGTACCGCTCGGCTCCTGTCTGTCGGGTGGAATTGATTCCTCGTCGATCGTCAGCCTAGTGGCTTCCCAATCCAATGGACACCGCCAAAGCACGTTCTCAGCGCGCTTCGATGATCCGGGGGTTGACGAAGGAGAGTACATCCGGGCGGTCGCCGAGCGATTCTCGACCGCGAGTTACAACATCTATCCTGACCCGCTCCGCATGATCAAAGAGATCGATGCTTTTGCCTGGCATCAGGAGCACCCTTTTGTTGGGCCCAGTATTTATGCGCAGTGGTGCGTCATGCGCCTGGCTGCGGATTGCAACGTCACCGTTCTCCTTGATGGACAAGGCGCCGACGAAAGCCTCGCCGGATATTTAGTAAGCCAGGGATTTCATTATCGGGACCTCTTCTCTCAATTCAGCTGGATCACCCTGCTCAAATCGGTTCGCAGGCAAGTAAATCAGGCTGGCTTGCGAAGTTTGCCGGCCATGCTCCTTCCTGAACGCTCCACCATTTTTGGACGCATGCCACTGCTTTGCGAACCGCACGCGCTGCTCCCAGAATTTGCTTCGCTCGCTTTTAGCCCGCCCTCGCGGGCTAAAACTCATTTCAAAAGCGCGCTTCACAATGAGCTCTATCAGCAATTGCGGTGCTCCATGATCCCCAAACTGTTGCGGTTTGCAGATCGCAGCTCAATGGCGTTTTCGAGAGAAGTCCGGCTCCCTTACCTGGACCACCGTGTCGTCGAATATTTGTTCGCCATCCCGGAAGCGCAAAAAATCCGCGGAGCTACCACAAAATTTATTCTTCGAAACGCCATGCAGGGGAGGCTGCCTGACAAAATCACGAATCGCACCGATAAAAAGGGATTCGAGACTCCACAGTCTGCCTGGTTGCGTGGCCCCCTGCGCGTTTGGGCCGAGTGCATTCTCCGCTCCAATTCGTTTCGTGACAGAGGCTGGGTAAATCAGGAAGAGGCGCTAAGAGTGTGGCGGGGGTTCCTGACGCATTCGAGCCGAAATGAAGCTTTGCTGTTTCGGTGGCTCTCGCTGGAGGTGTGGGCGCGAGTCTTTCTCAAACCGCCGGAGGCCTTCCGTGCGCTTCCTGATCGACGGTTTCCGCAGGCTGGCGCTTCCAAAGTGAACAGTGACGCGTTGGTTCAGGAACCTTGAATCCTGTCCTCTCGCCTGGTTGGTTGTGTAAGAAAGTTTCGATCACAAAACTTACCATCTTAATTCGGGGAGTGTTTCAACTGAAATGGAGTGGTGTTTGGAATAACACACGAAACCCTAACTGGAGTAATGATTTCATGCCCCCTGATCGGTCCACCGTTTCCCCTGCAACAGATAGCTCCTACTCTAACCCTTGCCGCTCTCTACCCTTCTTCCAGCGGATCTACGCATTTCACCACGCAAGAAGGTTCGAGTGGCTCCGGAGCAAAATCACAAGTTTAGGCAAAAAGGAGATTTCAGTAATCGAGCTAGGATGCAACGACGCCAGGTCGGTGGAGTACATCTCTGTTCCGATCCGGCGCTACCTGGGTCTCGACGCCGGCTGGCAGAGTGGGTGGAAGAATGGCAAGGCATACGGTCTCGAGGCCGCACAGGTTCGCTTCCGGAATCGCCCGCATTTCGAGTTTCGGCGCTCGGAACGCTGTGAAGACCTCGAGCGTGTACCCGGGAAATTCGATGTCGCCATCGTTCTCGAGACGTTCGAATATCTGGAACCTTCGAAGCTCGAGGCCTATGTAACCACTCTTTCGGAGAAACTGAATGATGGTGGAACTATTGTTTCGACCATGCCAAACGAAAAAGGCGTGCCCCTGCTCGTAAAGGCAGTTGGTTCCTGGCTTTCGGGAGTTCCTCGCAGCGGTTACACCCCGGCGCAATTCTGTAATGCCTTGATCGGACGTTTGGGCCGCGTGCCGCGGGGCATTCGCGGGCGTAGGGGCTTCGACTATCAAGTGATGAGCGAAATCATTCAGCGTTATTTCCCGCACGGATATTTGGAGTCCGTTGAGCCAGCAAGCGCTCCGTTGTGGTTCAGCCTCAATGTCGGGTTGGTGGCCAGCAAGGCTGTGATCCCGCGGGCGCTCGAAAGCGGTGTTCAGGTCGACCACAGTTACGCCGGGGGTGTCACATGCAGATAGACTGGCGACGGGCTCTAGCATTCTTCTGCGTCATTCTCTTTGAGGAGATCGTTGCCACTCCCTGTATGGCTCAGGACAGTCAACGGCAGAAACCGGAGCAGAGTTCGCAACAAAACCTGTACCGCGACCAGGCACAGAAACCGCAGCAGAATCTGCAGCAGCAGGAGACGCAGTCTTACGCCGGAAAAGTCTCTGAAAAGCACGGCAAGTTTTATCTGGAAGAGGCACGGAGCAAATCCACCTATCAACTGGAGGGCACATGGTCGGCTAAGCGATACCTCGGCAAAAAGGTCCGCATCACGGGCTCGCTCGACGCGGAAACAAATGTCTTGCACGTCGTCACGATTTCAATATCTCCGTGACATCGCGGTGCCTGGGCGAGTGTCCACGCAAGGAGAAACAACCATGTATTGGCGAGTAGCCTGCTTCCTGTATGTTTTGCTGGTCGTCGGTTCCAAAGCACACTCCGCAACTTACTATGTCGATTCCCTTAAGGGCGACGATGCCAACTCGGGTAGCACTTCTGATTCTCCGTGGCGCTCCCTCGCAAAAGTCAACTCCTTCAAATTTGCTCCCGGCGATATCCTCTTGCTCCGCCGCGGAAGGCTGTGGCGCGAACAGTTGGATTTTCCTTCTTCCGGATCAGCTGAGGCGCCGATTACGATCGATGCGTACGGAGACGGGGAACAGCCGTTGATCAGCGGTTCGGACCTCGTCGATGCCACTTCTTGGACTCAAAGCTCCGACGCGGAAGGCCAAATCTGGAAAGTTCACGTGCCGGCACAACCAAATGTAGTACTTTTCGACGGCACTAAAGGTCACCGGAAGAGTTCCGTCGCAGAGATCATAGCGCCCCTCCAGTGGTCTTGGA
>Ga0306921_10002877_pt1 | contig 17323 bp, 15 predicted proteins | sample sta12Cox44000080_FD_203760 | JGI IMG/M metagenome (GOLD analysis project Ga0306921, IMG submission 203760) | Lab enrichment of tropical soil microbial communities from Luquillo Experimental Forest, Puerto Rico - statoxic.12C.oxic.44.000.080 (v2)... | ecosystem: Environmental > Terrestrial >... | reverse complement strand
GTTCTTCACGGTCGACCTTGATCGAGATGAAATATCGATTCAGGATGTCCGCGACGCTGGGATCGGAATACGACTCCCGCTCCATGACGTGGCACCAATGGCAGGTGAAGTAACCGATGGAAAGAAAGATCGGTTTGTTTTCCCTGCGCGCTTTCTCGAAGGCCTCCTCGCCCCACGGATACCAATCGACTGGATGGTGCGCATGCAAGAGAAGATAGGGACTTTTTGCGTGAACGAGGCGGTTGGTGTAACGGTACGTGCCTGCGCCTACCTGAGGGCCGGAGTTCGAAGCGATGTTTGCTTGCTTCGAATCGTTTGCAGTCGCATGCGACTGGCTATGCGCATCAACTGCAACGGCAAGCGATGCCAAGAACAGGGCCGTGCCAAACAACAGGAGTAACGAATAGCGTTCCGTTACTCCGCAACCGCTTCTAAGGTGTTGGACAAGCTGTCTCATGGAGGTAGCTTTAGACACGAAAAGAACTGAGCTGAAGAACAGGGTCATACAAGGCCGCCGGCCGATGCGGCTGCTCTTTTTTCCAGGCTGCTCGGAACGTTAGGCGCCGTTGAGGCGGAGGATGTCTCTTATAGGCTCGGACACCGCCCCGCATAGGCGACCAATAAAAGTTTCTCATGTTGATGCTAGCCCGTGTAAGGTTGCCGCCGAAGTCTCCGCGGGAAGCCGCCACTAGAAGTTTACGTCGTCGGCTTGAGATTGTGAAAAGAAGAGTGGTGACACCGACATCCAAGGGTGAAAGATGCGAGCCAATAAGAAGAGCGCTGAACTTCTGCGAGGCCGCTGCCGAATTTGCAAATGCACAGCGTAGAAGCCGTGTCGAATGGTGCTTGTTCCCTCCACTTTGATCGGGTCAGCAAATAGTCGCGTGTGCATGAATAGATAAAACCCACGAACGTTGTAACGATCCGGTGACTGTCACGAACTGGAAAGAGTTGAAAGCCCGAGAAACCCAGCCCGGCCCTAGGAGACACTCGGTCGATGAAAAGGTGGTGAAAAATATGGCCTACATTCAGATTCGCGAAATTACAGCCAGCGAAGTCGTCCCGCTGACGTTCCGTATGCGCTTTGAGGTGTGGAGCGACGAGACCCAGTTAACAGCTCGCGTCCGAGCGCAGAGGATCTTGAGTGACCAGCACGACCTGCATGCACGGCACTGGGCGGCTTTCGATGGTGACGAGATGGTAGCCGCCGCACGAATGTGCATTCACAGTTTGAGAGAAGAGAGTCCTGACGCGCAAGTCTTCCACGAAATGCCGATTCCTGTCCCCGTGGCGACGAATAACTACCTGGTTGTGAAGAGAGCGTTCCAGAGACGCGGAATAGCAAGACAGTTAGACATCTTCAGAATACACGCGGCACGCGAGGGAAATGCTGCATGTGTGGTCTTGACCACTCTAGACCGAAGGATTGGTCAACTGGAGCAGCTTGGATTTAAATTAACGAAGTTCAGGTACACACCGTCATTCGCGGAAAGCATAGTGACCAGCGGAATGGTATTAACGCTTTAATTCAGCCCTGCCCATCTTAAGGGTGTCGCAAATCACAGAAGCGCGTTGTCGACGAGGCTACTCTGACCGCGCTGTTCCAATACGCGGTTCCGATAAAGGTCCGCGAACCAATCGATCATTCACGATCAAGAATGTTCCGCCGGGCAACTACACTCTGAAGACCTGAAAGAAGACGGTAAACCCACCTCGCAGGCTATTAGAGTGATGGATGCAACGACGAGCGTCGACGTGCAGTAAAGAAGTAAATGGGCCGAGGATAGCACTCCATGAAGCCACGCATTGAAACGGCAGGCTGGATTACCTTTGCGGCGATCTTCCTAATCGCAACATCGCTGCTCGGCCAATCGCTGGCAACAAAGAAATTTCGACAACGGCGTTGCAAGACGAAAGTTGGATCCTCCATAGCCCATTTAACGAAACAAGTATAGGCAATACCTGGGATTTGCCGGCAGTCTTAGAATCGGAGGACTGACCCAGAATGAGGACAAGCCATACTTTCAGATGAAAGTTAAAAGGGTTATAAAGGTACCTGCGGCGCGGACATTTTCGGCAGGACATTGCGAATGGAGTTGGGACTGATATTTTTGACGGGCTTGTTCTTGAGCCTCCACTGCGTGGGGATGTGTGGCGGATTTGTGGCGCTCGTATCCGTGGCGCCCTCGATCACAACGATCGGAAACGGTGACACGACAGGGACTGCGTTGGCTAATCCTTCCTGGCGGCGAGCCGTGCTGCAGCAACAGCTTGTATTCAACGCCGGACGGATTGCAACCTACACACTACTTGGCGGGATGGCCGGTGTGCTGGGATCGTTCACTAGCCTGATTTCAAAGACTGGAAGAATTCAAGCGTTGGTGATGATAAGTGCGGGCGTGCTGATGGTGGGCACTGGGCTCGCGCTTGCCGGGCTGATGAAGCACTGGTCTCGGTTTAAAGCGAACGTTGCGACGCCGCAGCCGTGGCTGGCGCGCGGATTCGAGCACGTCACACGTCTGCCGAGGCCGATGCGAGCGCTGCCGCTCGGCGCGCTGCTGGGATTTCTACCCTGCGGGCTAATCTATGCGATGTTGGCCAAAGCAGCCTCGTCCGGGTCAGCGCTGTTGGGCGCCCTGGTGATGTTGGCATTTGGGTTCGGAACGGTGCCAGCGTTACTAATGGTGGCGTTCTTTGCAGACCTATTTTCGAGCACGCTGCGGGACAAACTAGTGCGGGTTAGTGGAGTCCTGCTCGGGGTGCTGGGCGCGATCACGCTGTATCGCGGGTTTTACTGGCTTGCGCACCCGATGCAGAACCCCGTGGTGCACGACATGATGCACCATTTTTAGATGCCGAGTGCCAGGAGGGTAGCATCTTGATCATTCCCGCGAGGATTTGCGCACATTGCGGGTTGGCGCTTCGCGGAACACCCACCGTGATGCAAGTGGCGGGCGAGGAAAAACAGTTCTGCTGCTCCGGTTGTGCGTTTGTGTACCAACTCGCGGGCGGTGGGCAGGAGGGTGACAGCGCGGAATCCTGGTTCCTCGTCCTGCTCGCTTTCGGCGCGGTTCTCTCCGGCTTCATCATGAGTTTCGCGTGGGTTCTTTATCTGTATCCGGACTTGCCCACACATCTCCGCGACCAAATCCAGTACATCCTGCTCGCGCTCACGACGCCCGTGATTCTGGGGCTTGGCTATCCGTATCTGAAGCTGGCCGTGCAGGAACTGCCGCGCGGGCGGCTGAGTATGGCGACCCTGATCACGGTCGGCACTGTGACAGCGTATGTTCACTCGGCAAGACAGACTTTCAGGCACGGTCACGATGTATATTTCGATACAGCTGCAATGGTTATTATCCTTGTGACGCTCGGTAAATATCTCCAGGCTCGCGCACGGGCGCGCATGGCGCAGGCGATGAGCACGCTGGCGAATGAGACCCCGGCCCAGGCGCGGCGCCTGCGCGGGAAAAATGCCAATCAAGGCGAAGATCTGGTGCCCCTGGACGAGGTCCGCGCCGGAGACCTGCTGCGTGCGCTGCCCGCGGAAAAGATCGCTGTGGACGGGAAAATCCTCGAAGGGCGCACGGCGCTCGATGAGTCGATCCTTACAGGCGAATCGCTGCCGGTGATGCGCGGGCCAGGCGATACAGTGCTGCAGGGGACGGTCAACTTCGATGGGACGATCATTTACGAAGCAGTGAGCGTGGGCGAAGGCACGCTCCGGGCACAGATTGAGCGCATGTGCGCCGAAGCAATCGGGGCGCGAATGCCGCTGCAAGCACTGGTGGACCGCGTGTCTGCGTGGTTCGTCGGCGGGGTGATGGTATTTGCTTTTGGCGTGGCCGCATACTACGGCGTCCTACGGCACGAACCGTTACACGGATTCCTCAATGCGCTGGCAGTGCTAGTGGTGGCCTGCCCATGCGCGCTGGGAATTGCAACGCCGATGGCCACATTCGTGGGTTTGCAACGGGCCGCGAAGGAAGGCGTGCTGATCCGCGTGCCGGAAAACCTCGAGCGAATGTCAAAGGTCAATACGGTTGTGTTCGATAAGACCGGCACGCTGACGGAAGGGAAGCTGCGCGTGCTCGATGTGATAGTAAGCGTGGATGCCGGCCTGAATCGAAACGCGCTGCTGCGGATTGCGGCGTCGCTTGAAAGCAGTTCCGAACATCCTGTGGGCCGCGCGATCGTGGAGGAGTTTCAGATGTACGGTGGTGAGCTCCTGGCGGTGCAAGATTTCCAGAACCATCCGGGCGAAGGAATCGAGGGCCGCGTGCCAGTTTCAAGTCCTGCCGGCGTGCACGCTGTCGAGCGACTCTGTCTCGTTCATCTGGGAACCGCGGCGAGTTTGTTGGACAGAGAAATGTGGATGCCGGCGGATCTCAAGAGGTCGTTGCCTGAGGTGGGCCTCGAGAGTCGCGCCTATTTAGGTTGGGACGGCGCGATTCGAGGTTTGATTCGTCTGCAGGACCATCTCCGGCCCGGCGCAAGAAGTGTGATGAAGCAGTGCCAAGCCCAGAAGCTGGAAGTGCATCTGCTGTCCGGGGACCGAAATGCCAGCACGCAGCAGGTGGCGACCGAACTCGACATCGAGCACTGGGCTGCGGAGCGGCTTCCGCAGCAGAAAGTGGAATACATTGAAGCGTTGCAGCGCAGGGGCCGCAAGGTGGCGATGGTCGGCGACGGCGTGAACGATGCACCTGCGTTGGCCAAGGCGAACGTCGGTATCGCGCATCAGATCGGCACGGACCTGAGCAAGGAAGCAGCGGACGTTCACATCCTGGCGGGCGACATCACGCTGGTGCCATGGGCGCTTTCACTTTCGAAGAAAACGTTCCGCCACATTCAGGAGAATCTATTCTGGGCTTTCATCTACAACATCATTGCCGTCGGCCTCGCGGCGATGGGATGGCTGCGGCCCGTGATGGCCGCTGCGGCCATGCTTATCAGCAGCCTGATAGTTGTAAGCAATTCGTTAAGGCTGGGGAAAGTAAGAGGTCGTGATGAAAAGACCGTCCCACGAGGCGTGCCGGACGCCACTTCCCTCTCTCCGGGCGCAGAGAAGACCGAGGAAAGCGCGGCCTAATGAAGGAAAAGGCACGATGCGAACCGGTTGCTAGGCGCATGGGGGTGTGAAAGGCGACTCGTTTCACTACATCGAGAATTGCAGTGGCGGCAAACCGTAAAATCGTTGACGCTAAGCAGCGCATCTTTCTAAATAATTACAGCCCGGCGCTTTACCACTTTGGAGTAATAGAAGTAATTTCCGCGGAGACCGAAGATGACGGCGTAGCCCAGCACCGAAACACCAAATGTGAAAAGGATCGCCAAAATGTAAATGACGACTACCTCCCGCAGTCCTTTACTGAAGGCCCAGAACGGACCCAGAAAGAAGGCCGCCCAATTCCACTTCCCCTTGTACTGTTCGCTGGAGCCCTGGATCTTTTCGAATTCGCTTCGATAATACTCTGGAAGATCTGCTGGGACTGTACTTGCGTGTGGTATCGGTTGAACCTTCGAGGTTTTGGCCCCGCAAGAACGGCAAACCTGATCTGTGCCCTGCAAAGGAGCTCCGCACGAATTGCAATTCATTGCCGTCATCTCCGCTCACGTACAATTGCAATCGACCTGCGATTCGCGAATCGCGGCCTTTATTACTGATCGATCATCCTCCCGATGAACCAGGATCGCTTGTTTGAAATCCAAAGGAGATGGCATGGTACAACAAGTCGCATCCGTTGTACCGTTCGAGTGCCGTTCCAAACCATGATTGTCTCAACGGGTCATGGTGAACAACCTCCCAAGTCATCCCGATCAAGCCGCCCGCTCGGCGCGTTGACACTACCACCGCCTCGTTCTAGTATTGCGCGGGTCGACACATTTTTCCGATGCAACGCATGCTTTCTCCGAGCACGGCTTCCTGGACTTCGACGTTTATGTTTCTCAGCGCCTTGTTGGCTGCGCCGAATGCACACGCTCAAAAAGACATAAAGCCTCGCGGATATGTAAACGATTTTGCCGAGGTACTGAGCTCGTCGACGACAGATCAGTTAACGGCTCTTTGTGCGGAGATCGACGAGAAGGCTCACGCGCAGATCGCAGTCGTCACGGTGAAATCGCTCGATGGCCGCTCGATTGATGACTTCTTAATCGATATTGCGGCGCAGCGGGGTATCGGCCCCAAACAATCCGAGCGCGGCGTGCTAATACTGCTTCTGGTGAATGATCGGCTATACCGGTTCGAAGTCGGCAACAGCCTCGAGGCGATCCTGCCAGCCGGGAAGACCAGCGGATTTGGGCACGAAGCCGTCCCTTTCTTGCGGCAAGCAAATTATGACGCTGCGCTGTTGCTGATGACTCGGCGGGTCGCCGATGTGATAGCGCAGGACCGTGGGATTACGCTTACGACGCCTCCGTCTTCGCCTCCACCCCGCCGGCTGATTTCAGAGCAGGAGGCAAGAGACTACAAGAGGGCGGCCCTCGGCGTAATTCTCTTGCTGTTTCTATTCTACGTCGCGGTCAGGAGGGCGGCCAGAGCGAGCCTAAACCATTAACACTTAGGGTCACGGAGGTGCCGTCAATCAGGCGCATTCCATATTTTCCAGCTTGACCGATGGACCGTGGATCTCAAAGCGCGGCGCGATAAGAAGCTCAACATGAACGATGTCATTCTGTTCTTCAATCAGCTGTCGGTCGTCGGGCTTCTCTTCAGTTTTGTCGTACATCTCCTAGGGCTGATGAGTAGAAAACCACCATTCGGCTACTTCCCTTTCATCTTGCAACTAGGGGCTTTCGTGTCCGGCGTTGCTGCGGCCTTGGCACTGTTCCTACTCTACGCGTCGCATGGCGAATCCTTTTGGAAGGATGCCTTTCGCGTGTGTCCTAAGTGGCTGAAGTGGATAACATGTGTCCTCGCCGGTTATGCGGTCGTCAACTTCATCGTGTTCGTCAACCTGTTGGGCACAATCGGGGGAAAAGGGCCGGACGAAATCACCCCAATTGTATTTCGCGGCGTTTCAGGAGAGTGGATGGCCTTTTACTCGGCCGCCCTCCTGATCTTCTACTCAGCCAGAAGACAGTTGAAACGAACCGAAAAGAACTCGACGAGGAGCCCACTCACGGGCTCCACGCCGCGCGCATAAACGAAAGTCACTTTTGACTCTCGCGAGAGCCGACCCCGACATTTCCGTCCTGCAGGAAGCCAAAGGCGAAGCCTTCAAGCTTCAATAACTCAGGGTCCTCCAAGTTCCGTGAGGCTTCAAGGCATTCATCCAATTGCTCTTGCGCTAGAATCAATAGCTTCGGTCCCACCTCCCGGCGCGTCTGCTTCTTCTCCGCCGGTGACTGCCCCAGCAATTCAATCACGCTTCTTCGAGCGTATCAGCTCAGGGTCGAAATCAGCGACCCATAGGCGTTAGGCGAAACAGTACCGGGGGGGCCTCGCATAATCAGAACCACCACTCAGGGATGTTTCCAAAAGGCGAAAAGATACCAGCCCCCCCAAATCAACAAGGAGATATATACGATGATTAACCAGGCATTTATTTTTCCAGTCCGCTCCTGAATCCCGGAATACTCATATGTGTGAATATCGTGATCATCGTGCTTGTTCATGTCGGTCATCTTTTACGCGCCTCCGAGGCTAATCATGCCTGTCTAAAACGACTACCAACTAGCAATGCAACGGGAGTGGGGGCAACCCGCGTAATCTCCGCCCATTCTATGACACGCAGATGTAGTAGACGGCGACGGCTACCAAGATCGCATATCCGACGAGCAGCCAAGAAAAACCTGTTCGATCATGCGAAACGTCCGTCGGTAGCCGGACTATTTCTCTGGGATGGTTCATACGTTCACCAGATCTCGACTGAATTGGAGATCGTCCGTTGTTTCATTTTTGAGCATGATGAATTTTGGCCTCTCTGGGTCGCGATATTGGCCGTGGCGGACAAGAAGCAAGAAGATGCAACAAGCGTTGAGCGCAAACCCAAGCCCGGCTAAAAAGGTCCAGAATAAAACATCAGTCTCCATTGGTGTCTCCTTACTGCGGCTTGGTGAGAATCAGATAGGTATCCGGCGGACCAAAGGACATCACATAATGAACCAGATCCCACCGCTGATCCGGATTGAGGAAGTCCGCGTATGAGGGCATGGGAGTTCCGTCCATGCCCGTGCTGAACGCTTTGTACAGATCCTGCGGCGCCGGCCCGCTCTTCATATCATTGCCGCCGTGCGTGAAGTCGCGCGGAGCAATGGGATTGCCCCAATTGTCTCGCAACGTGGACGCAGAAGGACCATTGCCCCTGCCGTCCACTCCATGGCACTCGGCGCACTTCATTTGGTCATAGACAATCTTGCCGCGGGCCACTGCCTCAGGCGTGTTTGGCGGTTCCGGCGGAATGACGATGACATCGCCAGGCGTCTCGTCCTTGAACCGGTCGGAAAACGTCTTGATGTACTGGATCACGAACCATCGGTCCTCTTCGGTCAATTCATGCCAATTCGGCATAGCGGTGCCGCGTATACCCATCGTAATCGTGCGGTAGAGATCGGCGTCAGTGGGAATAGAGCCGGAAGGCGTCGAACGCAGCTTGAAGATGCCGTCTTTAAAGATGCGCGGCTTGGTGGTCAGGAAAACAGCAACGGGACCCTGCCCATTGCCTGTCTCGCCATGGCATCCAATGCACCGACGTACAAAGACTTTCTTGCCTTCCTGCACCCCGTCCTCTATGGCAGCCGGAACGAACGGGATGGACGACCCTGCCGTGACATAGAGAAAGTTCTTCCGCCAGGGGCCCAGATTCGTGCCGAGCTTCTGGATGTAGGCCACAAGCGCAGTGGCATCTTCAGTAGGAATCGGCTTGCCGTTCGCGTCTACGCCATTATACAGCCAAGGAAACCGGGGCATGATCGAGTCGGGGACAACCATGCGGGGATCGAAATGATGAGCGAAGTGCCAATCGTCATGGACCCTTCCGCCTTCACGCGTCAGGTCGGGGCCAATGCGGCGTGTCCCAAACATGTGCGGGACATCGAACGCATATTCACCCTCTTGAGAAGGCGGCCCCCAACGGCGATCCTCGCCTGTCACGGGACGGACGTACTGCGAGTGGCAATACCAGCAGCCTTCCCGGATATAAACTTTGCGGCCCCTTGCTTCGAGCGGGGTGTAGGGTTGCGCCTGGACCACCTTCCCATCCATGGTGACAACGGTGGTTGCGTGTTCGCGGCCCAGCCAGGGCAGCAGTCCCATAATGATGACCGCGGATCCCATAAACACGACGGCCATGAACATAATGAAAGTGTCGATGCGTTTGTTCTGCATGTCAGTCCGCCGCCGCAGGCTCGAGTGCCTTCTCACGCTCCATTGCCGGAAGCGGAGAAGGTTCTACGGCCGTCATGTACATGTTGATCAAGAAAAGGAAAATGCCGATATCCATTCCTATCCCCGAGAGCGTTCGAACGAACCAATAAGGCTTCATGGCTACGACTGTGTCGACGAACTCGACCGAATCCGCCCACATCGTGCCCTGCAACAGCCCCATCAAAGTGAGCACGCCTGCCATCACGCTGAAGCTGACGGCGATGAGCCAAAAATGCCAGGTGGCCAGAGTCCTGCTCCACAGAGCGTGGCCAGTGACGCGCGGCCATACGTAGTACGTGCCCGCCATCGTCCAGACGACGAATGTCCCGAAAATTGTGAGATGAGAGTGGGAAATCACGAAATCGGTAAAATGGGTGAGCTGCTGCATGCCTCTCAAGGCTTCGGTGGAGCCTTGGAAGCAGCCGAGAAAGTAAAAGATAGCACCCATGATGCAGAATTTAGCCACGAAGCTTTCCTGTAGAGCTTTCCAGTTGCCCATCATGGTGCCAAAGAAATTCTGGGTGACGGTCCATACCGGGATGATCAGCATCATCGAGGTGACAATTGCGATCGTCTGGGTCCAGTTGGGAATGGGGCTGTAGAGATAGTGGTGAATGCCGACGAACGGATAGAAGAAAGCGATGGACCAGAAGCCGATGAGTGAGAGCTTGTGGCTATAGAGAGGATTCTTGCATGCCAGCGGGAGGAAGAAATAGATCAACGCGAGGCCTGCCGGCGTGATCCACAAACCCACAATGTAGTGAATATAAAGCCCGTGGAGAGCCGCGTTGTTCACGCCGGGTACTTTGTACGGGAGGAGGATATTCCCCAAGGGGAAATTGATCGCCGTCCAGACCATTGCACCGGCCGTGTAATAGAGGGCGACGTACAACAATTTCTCTTTGCGCTTGATGATAGTGGCGATCACCATATAGGTCAGGATCAGGAAGGCGATGAAAAACGGCACGTCCGCCCAAAGCGCGTAATCGCCAGCTTCAATGCCCTTTTGATAGCCCGCCATCAGCGAAAATGAGCCTAGGATGACGCCGATATTCCAGAGCCACAGGCATAAGTATCCCAGTTTCTCGCCCACCATCCGGATGCCAGTGAGCTTTGGAACCATATAGAAAACGAGTCCGAAGAAGGTAGTGGAGAAAGCCCCGAAGATCACGCCGTTGACATGCATGGGCCGGATCCGGCCCCACGTGAGCCAGGAAATGCCGCCCAACCAATCTGGGTAGTTGAATTTGATGGAGACGACCACCCCGACGAGTGGGAAGACCAACGTCCAGAGAATTCCCCAGAACAGCCACTTCTTGCAGAGATCCGCGTTCACGATCGGTTCATTTTCCAAGTAGGTTTGTGATGCCGCCATCGCCCCTCTCCTCTGCGGCCGGCCGGTTGACCGGCATACGCGCGGAAACAGGTTGACTCTTACTTCTCGGAAATCTGGAAATCGACGCTCACGTTGCCCTTCGCGGGCACGGTGACGCTCTTGTCCCACGTCAGGCCGTCGGCGAAGATCGGTCGAGTCACCATCTGGTGTGCGTCGACGTCCATTACCGACTCTTGCCGAGCGACGTGCCAGCTTTCATGCCAGGCTTCGATGGTGTAGGTACCAGCCGGGACGTCCGTGAGCTTGAAATTGCCATGCTCATCCGTAACGGCGTAATAAGGATTGTCGACGGTGAGGGCTACGGAATTCATCCAGACATGACCTGCATCGCATTTCAGATCCGTTTCTCCTGGACGCGGGAAAGGTCTTTTAACGGGATGATTCGGAATCGGAAAAGGAATGTTATAAAGCTCAACGCCCGTCATATGAATGTTGTGAAGGATCGGATCTTGACTCACCATCGTCAGGTTGTCTCCTTTGGGAACCAGCATGATATGGGGAATGTAGCGGCAGTTCTTCTGGTCTAGCGAGCGCCTCACCTCAGGCAAATCCATGGCTTTGCCCTTGGAAATACCTTTCAGGTAAACCACCGCGTTTTCGACGGAGCCATCGGACGCGATGATGATGCGCTCGAGATCGCGAGTCTTTTGCCCGTTGGGAGCGCAAATGTCCGGATTCTTGGTGATTGGGAGGGTCACAGGCTGCGGCTTTGCGCCCGTCCACTTCACGGTTCCCGAAATCGTTCCACCATCGGTGACAGTGACAACCGAATACTGCGCGAAGGCTGTGGAAGCCAGCGCCAGACTGGTTGCAATTAGCGCCGCTACACGGAAGATGTTCGCACTGACTTTCATCGTTCTACCTCCCTAGGGGATATAAATAGATACAATCGTTGTCTTTGTCGATATCCCGGCCAGCATGCAGAATCCTCGCTTGCCCCGCCGCAGGGTCCGAGGTTTCCCGCTAACTATTTGGCTTTCGGTTCCTTGGCCCCGGCTTTTGGAGGGTGATAATGCACCATCAGAGTTCGCAAATAGTGAACCAAGTCCCAGGCCTGGCTTGCATTGACGAAGTCTGCCCACGACGGCATGGGCGTCCCATCCAGACCAGTCATGAAAATGCGGTACAAGTCCTCATTCGTCGTCCCGCACTTGAACCGGATACCCTCCGTGAAGTCAAACGGCGGGATCGGATTTCCCAGATTGTCGCGCAACGTTGCTGCGGAAGGCCCGTCCCCGTGCCCCTCGTTCCCATGGCACTCGAAACATTTGAGCGTCGTAAGATAGAGTGTCTTCCCGCTCTGCCTACTTTCCGGGGTATCAGGGGTCTCAGGAGGAATCTTGAGCGCTTCACCCGGCTTCTCATCTTTGAAGCGCGGAGAGAAAGTCTTGACATACGCAACAAGATCAACTCGCGTCTTTGGAGTGAGGCTGCGCCACGTGGGCATGTAGGTGGTGAAAATCCCGCGACTAATCGTGTCATACAAATCGTTGTCGACGGGGAGGGTGCCCGAGGGAGTTGAACGGCACTTGAACAAGCCAAGTGTAAAATTCCGGGGCAGTGGGCTCGAGTACTGGAAGCCATTGTAGGGTCCTACCACGAAATTGGCATTTTCCCCTTTGCCGTCGCCAAGCTCGCCGTGACAACCGACGCAGAATCGCCGATAATCCCGCTTCCCCGCGGCAGCATCGCCTGTGATCGAACCGACATGAGTCGCCAAGTCTTGACCGACGGCGGAGCCGGGAATTGCGAGGGCGATGCAAAAAGCCGCGAGCATCAAACGTCGCGTGATTTTTTTTGAGAGTGACATGCGCCTCGCTCCTTTAGAAATCGAAATCAAAACCGAAGAATAGGCTGCTGCTGGTGATGGTGCAAGTGACCACCGTCGCACAGGTGGATCCAAAGGCCCCACCCTGATTTGTGATTCCGTTCGACCTGACGAACGAATATTCTTGCTGCAGAGCCAGCCCAGCCCGGCTGAACATGAATGGATTCCAGCGATTTGCAAACGTGAAGGCGTTTAGATTCCCTTGGTTTCCGGGTATGCCCTCATTAGCCTGCTGTGCCATGTGAATCGTCTCCCAGCGGGCAATCACGATCCACTGCGGCGAGATGATGTATTGGCCTTCTATGAAACCTCCGTTCCAGACCACGTTATGATCACCCGCCGGAAGAGGCGACGGCGGTCTAACGGGGCTCAAGGCAAAGTTGGCGAGAGTCCCATTATCATAAGCATGCATGTACACGCCCTTCACAAGCCATTTGTTGAAATACCACTTCCATTCCGCGCCGGCTCGATAGAAAGGCTTGTTACCCCTTCCGTAAATCGGAGTTCCGCCGGATGTTTGGAAGAATGTAGGCGCGAAGCCGAAGTACGCATACGCTCCCAACTTCATGAACCCGTTGCCCTTCGTATTGAAGCCCTGTTCGAAGTGGCCATAGTAATCGAAGGTGCGGCCGGCTGGGGTAAACGTCGACGTTACGTTGGTCGCACCGTAGGATTGATTCACGCCGCCATCGAGGCTACTCAGTGCGGCGAAGGCGTATCGAGTGTAGCTATTTGCGTTGTGCCCCATTAACTCCATGCCGAGTTGATTGTCCCCGATGCCGCCGAAGGGGTTTAGGTCGCCGGGAGCTGTGAAATGATAGATGTAATAAAACCCGCCATCTCCAGACAAAGTCCACAGCCTCTTCTCAGAAACCGGAAGATCGAGCTCAAATTTTCCAACTTTGAAGTTGAGCCAGGAAGTGTGCAGCAAGTTATCAAACCGGACGTAAGCCGACTCGAAGTGGAACGTAGCAGTGTTATCAGAAGACGGCAGCACGATAAATGAAATGTTCTTGTAAAGAGTTCCACCAAACCACAGGTCAACGCCGGAAAGATCGAAACCCGTTGTCGACAAGGTGCCGGAATGAGAGCCGTCTGAAGGGACACCTGGTGAATTGTCTACGGCCTGGTTGTTAGCGCTTTCGCGGTGCCAATTGGGAGTGATTCGCACCGTCATTGGAAAGTAGGAAGGGTCTCGCGTGATGGGAGAATCACGCTCGTTCATCATCTGGTATCCGTTATCGCGAAAGACTTGCCCGAAGTTATTTAACTCAGGCCAGGTGATGTGACAGGCAGAACAAGGCAGCCCGTATTTTCGCGCGAATGCAGGAATCGCATTGGCCGGCTTGGGCGCCGGCAGCAGAACGGCCGCAAGTAATATGAGTGCCGGAACAGCCGCGACAACTCGGTCAGTCAATTTCGACGGCGAATGGGAATTCATCCGTGCCTCCTGATCTTGAAACCCTCGAGCGAATCGGCCACGTGCGGGAGAAAATTAGGCGAGCGGAGCGAAGACACTCCGCCTCTAAGCACAACAATCGATTGTGGAAAAGCGAGCAAGGCCTTCATACGCAGGTCGAAAATACATTGGAATCAGAAGGTTGCAATTATTCTTAGGGTATCTTTTTCTGGTGCAGTAGGATCTACATCGGCATACATCCGAGGTATGCTTGCGAACATATCTCTCGATATGTACCCAAGACCATCCGCGGCCAAGTTTTTCCGGTCTTACTGACGCAGTCCTAAGAATGTGTGAGAGAATCTGCCTGTCCAAGCCGTTGAGGTAGGATCGGGGGCGCTCCAAACCTCAAAATGGTCCCATCCCAAGCAGTTCATCCGACCGCCGCCGCTTGCTCCGGTGCTCGTCTAGGAGAGTGAATTGTCCGGAATAGGTCTTAAAACTACTATGTCCGGAGATAGAGGCGGGGAAGCCTATGTTGATTTCCTCGATTCGCTTCCCATTCCGGTATGGGTGGCGGGCGGACATGGGCTTTGTACCTTTCACAACAAGGCGGGTTTAGCCTTTCTGGGTAAGTCGCGGGAGGAATTGCTTGCGGAAGGATGGGCGGGGTTCATCCATCCTGATGATATTGCGAAACTAGCGGATCGACTCGCGGCCTTGGCCCGCTTCTCTTCACCACACCAGATTGAATTCCGAATGCGAAGCAGCGCCGGCGACTATCGCTGGTTTCTTTGCACGCTCGCTCCCCGATGCGACAACTCGGGCCGCTTTTCCGGCTGCGTTGGATATTCGGCTGACATATCGAGCTTCAAAAAAGCCACGGAAGCATTTTTTCAGAGCGAAACACGCTACCGGCAGCTCTTCGATTCAAATCTGGTTGGCGCCATGTATACCAGCGTCAGCGGCGGAATCCTCGATGCCAACCAAAAATTTCTCGAAATGGTTGGCTATCCGGCCAGTGATATCAAAGCAGGGCGTTTGCGTTGGATCGATATCACGCCCGCCGAATACAAGGCGCAAGCCGAATCGAACGCCGCGCAGCTACGAGCAACCGGAATATTCAAGCCGTTCGAGAAGGAGTACATTTGCAAGGACGGCTCGCGCGTTCCTGTCCTTGTGACTTCGGCCCTGCTCGAAGGCTCGACCACCGAGGCGATAACATTCGTGGTCGATCTCACCGAGCATAAGCGTGCCGAACAAGCGATGAGGCGACACACGGAGTCGCTTGCGAATGGCCAGATAGCCGCGCTGAACAGGACATTGACGCTGCTTGCGACTGAGCCGTCGCTCGACACCGCTCTCAGTCACGTCCTGAAAGCAATCAGCGAACAGCTAAGCGTCACTTCTTCGGGTCTTCACGTGGCAGGTCTGAACCCAAGCGATACGCTTCTACACATGAACTACGACGATGGGCAAATCACGCGCGGCGAAGATATCAATACTCCGTCTGCACTGCACCCACGCCATGTGGCACTGATAACCGAGAGGTGGAAGGCGCAAAAAGAAGGCTTTCCTCGACCGCTGCTTCTCGATGTGGCTACGTCATCTGAATTTGACGAGCAAAGGCGCGCATGTCTGCTGGCGAACAAGATCCATACTCTTCTTCTGGTTCCATTGCTCGTTCACAATCGGTTGGTTGGCACTCTCAGCATCCGCATCAAAGAACGCCGCGCCCTCCGCCCTGCCGAGATTGAACTTGCCCAGGCTCTCGCCCAGCAGGCCAGCCTCGCAGTCCATCTCACGCATCTTGCCGAACGTTCACGGCAGGTTGCTGTTCTCGAAGAACGAAACCTTGCCGCCACCGGACGCGCCGCAGAACTTGCTCGCGCTAATAAGGCCCTGAAGCAAACGCTCGACGTCCTAGCTAACGATCCAGAGATCGACGAAGTCCTGGGCCACGTTTTAACGGTAGTCACGCAGGTGCTCGAAGGCAGCGGTTCAACTCTTTGGCTGCGGGATCGCGATGCTGAAACTGCCAAGTTGCATCTCGTCTTTAGGGACGGCCACCTGGTGATTGGCGCGGAGTCAGGCCATCGTCTCGCCGGCCAGACTTTGGATCTGTCCCGCCAGGATTTGTTTGCCTTCGCGGTGTTTCGCCACGGACGCCCCGTGTGGCACGAAGTAGCTACAAGCAAAGCGCTCGATGACGCAGCCAAGACCTACCTCCGCGAGCAGGGCGTGAAGGCTTTGTTGGGCATTCCGCTGATTCTCGCTGACAAAGCAATCGGCGCAATCGTGGTCCGCTTCCCTGAGTTGCGCCAGTTCGGCTCGGTGGAATTGGAGCTGGCGCAAGGACTGGCGCAACAGGCAACTCTGGCTCTGCAACTCACCCGCCTCGCAGAGCAAGCACGCAAAGCCGCCATCAGCGAGGAACGAAACAGAATGGCACGCGAGATTCACGATACCCTGGCACAAAGCTTCACCGGCGTTCTGATTCAGTTGCAAGCGGCCAGGCAGGTTCTCGACGACGTCAATCCCGAGGCGACCCAGCATCTGGAATCTGCGATCGCGCTGGCGCGAGTTGGTCTTACCGAGGCGCGTCGCTCGGTGCGGGGGCTCAGACCGCAGCTCTTGCGCGACGGCAACATCACCACGGCGCTTGATCAACTAGTACGACAGCTGGGCACCGATTCGCTCGTTCACATCAATTTCTCGGCGAATGGCGACGCGCAGCGCTTCATGTCGCCGGACATCGAAATCAACCTGCTGCGCATCTCTCAGGAAGCGATCACCAACGCGATGAAACACTCAGGAGCAAACCAGATTAATGTGCGGCTTTCAGCGGGACGGGAAGCCGTCCAGCTTGCAATCGAAGACAATGGTGCAGGCTTCGATCCGCACGTTAGCACATTGAGTCGCGGCTTCGGATTGATTAGCATGCAGGAGCGGGCGGACCGCATCGGTGGCGACTTGACCGTCCTCACCAAACCTGGCGGCGGAACGAAAATTCACTTACTGCTGCCAATTCTGCGCACAACAAGACTTGGAGAGGATCGTTCCTAGGGAAGCGGCCATTCGCCGTCGTAGTTTCTTAGCGGCGGGTTCTCTTATCGCAGGTTTCTACTCAATGACCAAGGGCGAATCAATTCGTATTATGATCGCCGACGATCACCCGGTCGTGCGTGAAGGGCTCGTCGCCTCGCTCAATCGTGTCCCAGATATGACCGTGGTTTGCGAGGCCGCCACCGGACAACAGGCGTTGGATCTATTCTCGCGTCATGTTCCGGACGTCGCTCTCGTTGATCTTCGTATGCCGGAGATGGATGG
>Ga0306921_10002876_pt1 | contig 17323 bp, 14 predicted proteins | sample sta12Cox44000080_FD_203760 | JGI IMG/M metagenome (GOLD analysis project Ga0306921, IMG submission 203760) | Lab enrichment of tropical soil microbial communities from Luquillo Experimental Forest, Puerto Rico - statoxic.12C.oxic.44.000.080 (v2)... | ecosystem: Environmental > Terrestrial >... | reverse complement strand
CGTCAACGTCACGCTCGACCGTCTCATCGACTCGGACACCGTGATCACCGGTGAGCTCACCCTCGAAATCAGTCAGCACCTGCTCTCGCGGGCGGGCGACCTCGGCGAGGTGAAGGTGGTCTGCTCCCATCCGCAGGCCCTTGCCCAGTGCCGGCAGTGGCTCCTCGCCCACCTCCCCGACGCGCGCATGGAGGAGATGTCCTCCACCACCGCGGCCGCGGAGCGCGCCAGCGACGACCCCGCGGTGGCCGCGGTAGCCTCCGAGCTCGCCGCGCGCACCTACGACGTGCCCATGCTGCGCAAGCGCATCGAGGACAACCCGCACAACACCACGCGCTTCCTCGTCATCGGCCGTCGTCCCGTGGGGCCCACGGGACGAGACAAGACCTCCATCCTCTTCTCCATGAAGAACGAGCCGGGGGTGCTCTACAGCATCCTCCAGCCTTTCGCGGCGCGCCGGCTCAACCTGACCAAGATCGAATCGCGACCGACCAAGCGACGGCCCTGGGAGTACGTGAACTTCGTGGACTTCGAGGGACATCGCGACACCGATGACGTGCGGGCAGTGCTCGGCGAGGTCAAGGAGCGTTGTCAGTTCCTCAAGATCCTCGGATCCTACCCCGCGGCTTAAGGAGCCCTTCATGACCGTGTCCTGGGAATCCGTCGCCAACGAACACATCCTGGGCATTGCGCCCTACGAGCCGGGAAAGCCCATCGAGGAGCTCGAGCGCGAGCTCGGGCTCACGGATGTGATCAAGCTTGCCTCCAACGAGAACCCGCTCCCGCCCTCGGAGCGCGTGCTCAAGGCCATCGCGGAGGCCCTCACGCACCTGAACCGCTACCCCGACGGCAGCGCGCACTATCTCCGCATCGCCCTCGCCCGGCGCCACGGCGTGACGCCCGAGCACCTCATCATGGGCAACGGCTCCAACGAGCTCATCGAGCTCATCGTGCGGAGCTTCCTGCGCCCGGGCGAGGAGGCGGTCATCCCCCATCCGTCGTTCGTGGTCTATCCCATGATCGTCCAGGCGGCGGGAGGCATCCGGGTGGTGGTGACCCTCAAGGATCATCGCCTCGACCTCGAGGCCATGGCCCGCGCCATTACCCCCATGACCAAGATGGTCTTCATCGCCAATCCCAACAATCCCACGGCGACGGTGGTGACGGCGGAGGAGGTGGCGGCCTTCATGGCCCGCGTCCCCGACAAGGTCATCGTGGTCTTCGACGAGGCGTACTTCGAATTCGCCCAGGGACCAGATTTCCCCGATTCTCTCCAGTACATGAAGCAGGGACGGAAGGTCTGCATCCTGCGCACCTTCTCCAAGGCGGCGAGCCTGGCCGGGCTGCGCGTCGGCTATGCCATCGCGGATCCCGCCTGCATCTCACTCCTCAACCGGATCCGCGCGCCCTTCAACGTGAACTCGTTGGCTCAGGTCGCCGCCCTGGCCGCCCTCGAGGACGACTCGCACATCCTCGAGTGCCTGCGCATGAACGAGGCCGGGCGCCACTTCCTCGTCGAGGAGCTCACCGCCATGGGCGTGAAGTACGTGCCCTCGCGGGCCAACTTCATCCTCGTCGACGTGGGACGAAGCGGGAGCGACGTCTTCCAGCGACTCCTCAAGGAAGGCGTCATCGTGCGTCCCATGTCGAGCTTCGGCATGGAGACCACGCTGCGCGTGACCATCGGGACACCCGAGGAGAATCGCCGGCTCGTCAAGGCCCTCAAGAAGGTGCTGGGCGAGGTCAAGGCCGGGTGATCCGTCGGCTCAGCATCGTCGGGCTCGGGCTCCTCGGCGGCTCGGTGGCCAAGGCCACGCGAGCCGTCTCCCTAGCCGGGGAGATCGTCGGTGTCGGCCGCCGGCGCGAGAGCCTGGAGCCCGCGCTCCGGGCAGGCGTGGTCGATCACGTGACCACCGATCTCGCGGAGGGCGTAGCAGGTGCCGATATGGTTCTCCTCGCCACCCCCGTGGCCACTCTCGAGGGCCAGCTCCCCGCAGTCTGGCAGGCGGTGGCGCCGCAGGCGCTCCTCACCGACGTGGGCAGCACCAAGCTCGGCATCGTGCGGGCGGCCGAAGAACTCGGCCGCACGCGGCCGCTCGCTTTCGTGGGCAGCCATCCCATGGCCGGATCCAACCTGGCGGGCTTCGCGGTGTCCCGGCCTGATCTCTTCACTGGCGCTACCGTCATCCTCACGCCCACCGACCGCACGCCGCTCGAGACCGTCAAGCGCGTCACCGAGTTCTGGGAGGCGATGGGCGGGCGCGTCACCCTCATGGACCCCACCACCCACGACCGCGCGGTGGCTGCCATCAGCCACTTGCCCCACCTCGTGGTGGATGCCCTGGTCGCCGCGGTGGTCGACATGGATCCGCGCTTCCTTGAGGTGGCGGCGCGTGGCTTCAAAGACACCACACGCATCGCGGCCTCCGATCCCATCGTCTGGCGGGAAATCTTCCAGCAGAATCGCGAGGCCCTCGGCGAGGCGCTCGGCGCGTTCCGCCACGCCCTCGACCGTCTCGAGCGCCTGCTCGCCTCCGGCGAGGACGGCGCCATCGAAGCTGCCCTCGAGCGCATCCGAAAGACGCGAGCCGAGCTCGGATGAGGCGAGAGCAGTCCGGGATCGTGGGGCCCGTGGCATGACCGGTCGGCGAGAGCCCGTGATCACCATTGACGGGCCGGCGGGCGCGGGCAAGTCCACCGTGGCGCGCGAGGTCGCGCGACGCCTGGGCTTCAGGCTCGTGGACACGGGAGCCCTCTATCGCGCGCTCGCATGGGCGGTGGCCCGCGCGGGAGTGGCCACGACCGACGCGGGCGCTCTTCGCGCGCTTCTCGCGCGCACCACGGTGGAGCTGGTAGGCGATCGCGTCCTCGTGAACGGCCAGGACGTGACGGGAGAGATCCGCGCGCCGGAGATCTCCATGCTCACCTCGCGTCTCACCGTGCTCCCTGCCCTGCGAGACAAGATGACGCCCATCCAGCAGAGCCTGGCCGCGGCGGGTGGGGTGGTCCTGGAGGGCCGCGACACGGGCACGGTGGTCTGCCCCGACGCCGAGGTGAAGATCTATCTCGACGCCGATCTCTCCGAGCGCGCGCGCCGGCGCGAGAGGGAGTTGGCGGCACGCGGCACCGCGGCAGATTACGAAAGTGTGAAGGCAGAGATGGCGGAACGGGACCGCCAGGACACGGAGCGCGCCATCGCCCCCCTTCGCAAGCCGGCCGATGCCATCTCCGTGGATTCCACGGGTGTGTCGCCCAACACGGTGGTGCAGCGCATCCTCGACGCAGTGGAGCAGGCTCGGTGCTGTACGCGATCCTGAAGGTTCCCGCGGTGGCCTTCATGCGGCTGTGGCTCGGCCTGCGGGTCACGGGCCTGGAGCACGTGCCCGCCACGGGCCCGGCCCTCATCGTCTCGAATCACCAGAGCATCCTCGATCCCCCGCTCATCGGGGGCGCGACACCACGTCAAATCTTCTTCCTCGCCAAGGCGGAGTTGTTCCGAATCCCGCTCTTTGGCCGGCTCATTCGTGCCCTCCACGCCCGTCCCGTGCGCCGCGAGGGGTCGGATCCGAGCGCGCTCAAGACGGCGGCCCGCCTCCTCGAGGAAGGTAAGGCCCTCCTGGTTTTCCCTGAGGGCACGCGGAGCATCGACGGGCGGCTCGGTGAGGCCAAGCCGGGGATAGGGATGCTCGCGGTTGTGAGCGGCGCCCCCGTGATCCCGACCTATATCTCGGGTACGCTCGAGTCGCTGCCCAAGGGGGCGATCCGACCTCGTCGCAGCCAAGTGAGCGTACGATTCGGACCCGCGTTACACTTCAAGGCCTTGACGGGAGAACGGCGCAAGGAGCGGTATCGTGATGCCGCGAACGAGATGATGCGCGCCATCACACAGCTGAAGGAGCAGAACGACCGGCAGCACCGCTAGGAGCGACGCGTAGCTGTCGCTCCAGCAAATCTATCAAGGAGGAAGCACCCGCTTATGGAGAGTGATAACCGCAAGGCGAGGAGCCTCGCAGGGGCACAGCGGGAGGTGAGTGACGCCCCCGAGGAAAGCATGGAGGATTGGTTCAATCGCGGGGTGGGCGACATCGAGGAAGGGGAGGTCGTCCGCGGCACGGTGGTCGAGGTCCGCGACAGTGAGGTGCTCGTGGACATCGGCTACAAGAGCGAGGGAACCATCGCCATCGAAGAATTCCGCCACGCCGGCAGCCTGCCGAAGGTCGGCGACGAGATCGAGGTGTATCTCGAGTCCAAGGAGGACAGCGAAGGACTGATCGTCCTCAGCAAGGACAAGGCCGACAAGATCAAGGTGTGGGACGCCATCTCCAAGTCCCACGACAGTGGTACTCCGGTGGAAGGCAAGGTGGTCGAGGTGGTCAAGGGTGGGCTCTCCGTGGACGTGGGCGTGCGCGCCTTCCTCCCCGGCTCGCAGGTGGATCTCCGCCCCGTGAAGAACCTCGCCTCCATGCTCGGGCAGATGATCCGCGCCAAGGTGATCAAGCTGAACCGCCGGCGCGGCAACGTGGTCCTGTCCCGTCGGGCCGTCCTCGAGGAGGAGCGGGAGGAGAAGCGCAAGCACACGCTGTCCGTGCTCTCCGAGGGCATGGTCCTCACCGGCGCCGTGAAGAACATCACGGACTACGGCGCCTTCATCGACCTGGGCGGCATCGACGGTCTGCTGCACGTCACCGACATGTCGTGGGGGCGGGTGGGGCATCCCTCGGAGATCTTCCAGATCGGCGACCAGGTCGAGGTGGTGGTGCTGCACTTCGACCGTGAGACGGGACGCGTTTCCCTCGGCTACAAGCAGAAGTCCTCCGATCCGTGGGCGGTGGTGGACGACCGTTATCCCGTGGGCGCCAAGGTGCAGGGGCGGGTGGTGAGCCTGACCAACTACGGCGCCTTCGTGGAGCTCGAGCCGGGCGTAGAGGGCCTCGTCCACGTGTCCGAAATGTCGTGGACGCGCCGGGTGCGCCATCCCTCGAAGCTCGTGAACGTGAGCGACACGGTGGACGTCATGGTCCTCGACGTCAACAAGGCGACCAAGCGGATCTCCCTCGGCATGAAGCAGGTGGAGGCGGATCCCTGGGCGACCATCGACGAGCGATACAAGCCCGGCGAGCGCATCGAGGGCAAGGTGCGCAACCTCACGGACTTCGGGGCCTTCGTGGAGCTCGAGCCGGGGGTGGACGGCCTGCTGCACATCTCCGACATGTCGTGGACGCGCAACATCGGCCATCCCTCGGAGATCCTCAAGAAGGGCCAGTCCGTGGAGACGCAGATCCTCAACGTGGATCGCGAGAACAAGCGGATTTCCCTCGGCCTCAAGCAGATCCAGCCCGATCCGTGGGAGACCGTCTCCCAGCGCTATCCCATGGGCTCGCGGGTGACGGGCAAGGTGGTGCGCCTCACCGACTTCGGCGCCTTCGTGGAGCTGGAAGCGGGCGTGGACGGGCTCCTCCACGTGTCCCAGATGTCCAACCGACCGATCGCCTCGCCCGCCGATCTCGTCAATGTGGGCGACGAGCTCACCCTCATGGTGATTCGCGTGGATCCTCACGAGCGCCGGATCGGGCTCAGCCTCAAGGACCTCGCGGCCACCATTGTCGAGGAGCCGCAGCACGAGGGACGTGGGCGTGGGAAAGGTGGCGGAAGGAAGCGCCGCGGCGGTGACGATTACGATGATGACGAGGAATAGCCGCACGGTGCGGCGCCAGCCGTGACGCCGCGCGGCCGCGTCGCCCTCATCGCGGTGGGGGTGACCCTGGGCATCCTCGTGCTCTTCATCGGCACGGTGTGGGTGCTCATGAACGTGGTCAGCGACGAGGGCCTCGGCGCGGGCGGGCCACGGGTGGCCGTGGTGGAGATCGAGGGCATCATCGTCGACGGGTCCTCCGCCGTGCGCGAGTTGCGCGAGCACGCGGAGAATCCCGCCGTGAAGGCAGTGGTGCTCCGGGTCAACAGCCCGGGCGGGGTGGTGGCCCCCACCCAGGAGATCTTCGCGGCCATCCAGCGGGTGCGGAAGGCCGGGAAGCCGGTCGTCGCCTCCTTTGGGGCGGTGGCCGCCTCCGGTGGCTACTATGTGGCCACCGCGGCCGACCGCATCTACGCCAATCCGGGGACGCTCACCGGCTCCATCGGCGTGGTGATGCAGATGGCCAACCTCGAGGGCCTGCTCAAGAAGGTGGGCGTCGACTACGTGGTGGTCAAGGCGGGCGCCTACAAAGACATCGGGAACTTCGCCCGCACCATGACGCCGGAGGAGCGGAAGATCCTCCAGGCCCTCCTCGACGACGTGTACTCGCAGTTCGTGGACGCGGTAGCCGAGGGACGCGGGCTCGATCGCAAGGACGTGCTCGCCTTCGCCGACGGGCGCATCTACTCTGGCCAGCAGGCGCAGGCGCTCAAGATGGTGGACGAACTCGGCGGTTTCGAGGACGCCGTGGAGGCCGCCGGCAAACTCGGCAACATCAGCGGCCGGCCCAAGCTCCTCTACCCGCGCAGGCGCTTTTCCTTCCGCGATCTGATCGAGAGCCGGCTCGGCCTGCCCGCCACCGCGTCCCTTCTGCCGACCCTGTCGGGTATCCGCACCCCCCTATATCTGATGCAGTAGCCGTAAACCCTTGCCCTTCTTGACTATCTTTCGACCATCGTGTTAGGTTCCTAGACGTGGAACCCGCCTAGTCTGGGCACCAGGAACTAGAAGGCCGAGGGGTACCCGGGGAGGGAGCAGGCTGATGACCAAAGCGGATCTCATCGAGGAAGTCTCCAAGCTGTCGAGCCTGACGAAGAAGGAGACGGAGCTCATCGTGAACACCGTCTTCGACAACATCACCGACGCGCTCGCCAAGGGAGACAAGGTGGAGTTGCGAGGATTCGGGAGCTTCCGGATCCGGCACCGCAACTCCCGGAAGGGCCGTAACCCCAAGACGGGTGACAGCGTCAGCGTCCCCGAGAAGCGCGTGCCCTTCTTCAAGGTCGGGAAAAGGCTCCGCGAGCTGGTCAACACCTAGAGGTCGCCCCGGAGCCGCGTGGACCGACTCTGGGCGCCGTGGCGGATGGCGTACGTGGCGTCCGCCGTGGCGGCAACTCCTTCGTCGGCAGGTGGCTGCATCTTCTGTGACGCAATCGCGAGTGGCAACGACCGGCGCGCGCTCGTGCTCCGCAGGTCTTCCCAGGCCTTCCTAATTCTCAACAAGTACCCGTACGCCTCCGGCCATGTGATGGCCGCGCTCACGCGCCATCAAGGCTCACTCGGCGCGGCGACGACCGCTGAGCTCGCCGAACTCATGGAGCTCGTGCAGTCGGCGGTGGTCGCCCTCGGCCGCGCCTATCATCCGGACGGCTACAACGTGGGCCTCAACGAGGGGCGCACGGCCGGCGCCGGCGTGCCCGGGCACCTCCACATGCACGTGGTCCCGCGGTGGAACGGTGACAGCAACTTCATGTCGGTGACGGGCAACACGCGGGTCCTTCCCGAGAGTCTCGACACCACCTACGACCGCCTCCTCTCGGCGCTCGGCTCGTGAGGGACGACTCGCCCGAACTCCCGATGTCGCCGCCCTCGACGTCGCCGTCCGAACCGCCCCTGCCGGCCCCGTTGTCACCCCCGCTGTCACCCATGATGCAGCAGTACCGGGAGCTCAAGAAGCGCTACCCAGACTATCTCCTCCTCTTCCGCCTCGGCGACTTCTATGAGCTCTTCTTCGAGGACGCACACGAGGGGGCGGCCCTGCTCCAGATCACCCTGACCTCGCGGCAAAAGGGCGAGGGTGCCATCCCCATGGCGGGCATCCCTCACCACGCGGCCGACGGCTACATCGCGCGCCTGATCCGCGCAGGCCGCAAGGTCGCGGTGTGCGAACAGATGGAGGCTCCGGGGAAGGGCAAGAAGATCGTGCGCCGAGAAGTGGTGCGGGTCATCACACCGGGCACCCTCACCGATACGCAGTATCTCGACGGCGCCGCCAACAACTTCCTCCTCGCCCTCCATCGAGCGGGAGGAAGCGGCACCCGCGCCTTGGGGGCCGCCCTCGTCGACGTTTCCACGGGCGAGTTCTGGGTGGGGGAGTCGGCGGGCGACGGCGAGGCGCTGCTCGAGACGGCCCTCTTGCGACGGCCTGCGGAGAGTCTCCTCGCCCGCGATGCCGAGCCCACGCTGGCGAGTCGGCTCGGCGCTCTCGGCCTTCCCATGACGACGGGCGAGCCGACGTGGTTCGCCCTTCGCCAGGCGCGCGAACGACTCGCTGCGCATTTCCGCGTCACCTCACTCGACGGGCTTGGCGTGGGGGACATGAGCGTGGGCATCCAGGCGGCGGGAGCTGCGCTCGCGTATCTTCTGGAAACTCAGGGCGAGTCGCTCGGCCACCTCACGCGACTTCAGCGGCTCGCCCCCGGTGATGCGCTCATGCTCGATCCCACCGCCGTGGCCACCCTCGAGCTCTTCGAGCGGGCGCAGGACCGGAACGTGCGCGGCTCGCTCTTGTCCATGCTCGATCGCACCGCCACGCCCATGGGCGCGCGCACCCTGCGCCAGTGGCTCCTCCGGCCGCTCCTCGACATCACGGAGATCGGGCGCCGCCAAGACGCGGTGGCTGCCCTCATGGCCGAGCCCGCCCGGCGTGCGAGCCTGCGCCAGGAGCTGCGCGGCATCGGCGACCTCGAGCGTTTGTCGAGCCGCGCGGCCCTCGGGGTGGCCCACGCCCGAGATCTCACGGGCCTCCGGAGCTTCCTGGGGCGGCTCGCCGCTCTCCGTGACGCTCTCGCCGGGCTGCCGAGCCCGCTCCTCGCCACGCTCGGCGAGGACATCACTTCGCTGCCCGCGCTCCACAAGCTCCTCGAGGACGCCCTGGAGGACGAGCCGCCGCCCACTCTGCGCGAGGGTGGCCTCATCCGCGAGACGTGGAGCGCCGAGCTCGGCGAGATCCGCCGGGGCGCGCGCGACGCGCGCGAGTGGATCGCCTCGCTGGAAGGCCGCGAGCGCCAGCGCACGGGCATTCCCAGCCTGCGCGTACGCTTCAATCGCGTGTTCGGCTACGGCATCGAGGTGAGCCACGCCCAGGCCGCCAAGGTCCCGCCCGAGTACATCCGGCGGCAAACCCTCACCGGGGCCGAGCGCTACGTCACCACCGAGCTCAAGGAGTACGAGAGCCGCGTGCTGGGGGCTGAGGAGCGCATGATCAAGCTCGAGCTCGAGCTGTTCATGGAAATCCGGGCGGCGGTGGCCGCGGAGGCGCCCGCGCTCCTCCGCACCGCGCGCGCGGTGGGTGCCCTCGACGCCCTCGTCGCGCTGGCCGACGTGGCCCACGAGCGCGGCCACGTACGGCCGGAGATCGACGGCGGCCGCGTCCTCGACATCGTGGAGGGGCGCCATCCCGTGCTCGAGGTGGGCGGCGATCGGCCTTTCACACCCAACGACCTGCGGCTGGATCCGGACGCCGAGCAGGTGATCATCCTCACCGGCCCCAACATGAGCGGGAAGAGCGTGTTCATGCGCCAGGCCGCGCTGCTCGTCATTCTCGCGCAGATGGGCGCTTGCGTGCCCGCGCGCTCTGCCCGCATCGGAGTGATCGACCGCATCCTCACGCGCGTGGGCGCGCAGGACAATCTCGCGCGCGGCCAGAGCACCTTCCTCGTGGAGATGGTGGAGACGGCGAGCATCCTCCATCACGCCACGGAGCGCAGCCTGATCCTCCTCGACGAGGTCGGGCGAGGCACCTCCACCTTCGACGGGCTCGCCATCGCGTGGGCGGTGACGGAGGAGCTCCACGAGCGAGGCCGCGGCGCCAAGGTGCTCTTCGCCACTCACTACCACGAGCTGACCGCGCTGGCCGGGACCCTCCCGCGTGTCCGGAACTATCATGTGGCGGTGAAGGAGTGGAACGACGAGATCATCTTCCTCCACAAGGTGCGGCCGGGCGGCACCGATCGCTCGTACGGGATCCAGGTCGCCCGCCTCGCCGGTCTGCCCCCCGCCGTGATCACCCGCGCGCGCGCCATCCTCTCCGAGCTCGAGAGCGCACGGCCGAGTGCGGCCGCGGAGCCGCCGGCAGAGGCCACCGCCCAGCTCGGGCTCTTCCCCTCCGCGCCCGATCCGCTCCTCAAGGAGCTCGCCGCGCTCGATGTGGGGTCGGTCACCCCGCTTCGCGCCCTCAACCTCCTCGCGGAATGGCAGCAGCGGCTCAAGGCTCAGCCGTGAGCCCGATCCGTCTCCTTCCCGAGCTCCTGATCAACAAGATCGCCGCCGGAGAGGTCGTGGAGCGTCCCGCCTCCGTGGTGAAGGAGTTGGTGGAGAACGCCATCGACGCCCATGCCGCGGCCATCAGCGTCGAGCTCAAGGATGCGGGCCGTCAGCTCATCCGGGTGAGCGATGACGGGGTGGGCATGAGCGCCGCCGATCTCGACCTCGCGCTCCAGCGCCACGCCACCTCGAAGATCGCCGACGAGGCCGATCTGGACGCCATCGCCACCCTGGGCTTCCGGGGCGAGGCGCTGCCCGCCATCTGCGCGGTGAGCCGCTTCGAAATACGCTCCTGTCCGCGCGGCAGCACGACCGGCACCCTCCTCCGGGGCGAGGGGGGAAGCGTGCAAGCCCGCCTCGAGGTTGCCGCCGATGCCGGTACGGCGGTGGAGACCCAGGATCTCTTCTTCAACACGCCCGCCCGGCTCAAGTTCCTCCGCAGCGCGCCTGCCGAGCTCAGCACCATCCTGCGGCTCCTCCAGGGCATCGCGCTGTCCCGCATCGATCTTCAGCTCCGCGTCCTGCATCACGGCAAGGCGGTGCTTGCCGCTCCGGTGGCGGCCACCCTCCGCGACCGGATCGGCGCCCTCCTCGGTTACGAGACCTCGCAGGCCATGCTCGAGGTCGAGCATGGCCAGGGCGGGGTTCGCATCACCGGACTCCTCGCCCCGCCGCAGCGGGCGAGGGGCAATCGCGACGAGATCACGCTCATCGTGAATGGGCGCCCCGTGAAGGACACCGCGCTGACCCAGGCCCTCATCGAGGGATATCGTCCCATGCTCGCGCGGCACCAGTTTCCTGTCGCCGTGCTCGCCCTCGAGCTGCCCTTGCCCGAGGTCGACGTGAACGTGCACCCGACCAAGGCGTGGGTGCGCTTCCGCTCGCCCCGCCTCGTCCAGGAGGCGGTGTTCCGCGCCGTGCAGGATGCCCTGCGCTCGCAGCGCGTGGTGCAGCCGCAGGCGGGCCTGACTACCTCCGGCCCGGCCGCTCCCGACGAGCTTGACGTGCCCGGCGGGGCCGTCTCGAGCATCCCGTGGCCCGACGAGACGCAGGGTCAGGGCGCGCTCTTCCGCGAGGCGCCGGCACCCTTCGGACCCAGCCGCTTCGGCAGCGTGATCGGCCAGCTCCAGAACACCTTCGTGGTCTCGGCGAGCGACGAGGAGGTCTTTTTCATCGACCAGCACGTGGCCCACGAGCGCGTGCTCTTCGAGCAGCTCAAGCGCGACCTCGCCTTTGGCCCCCTCGCCTCGCAGGCGCTCCTTTTTCCACAGTCCCTCGAGCTCGGGCCCGGCAAGTCCGGTCTCCTCGCGGAGTGGCGCCGCGATCTCGAAGCGCTCGGCTTCGCCCTCGAGGATTTCGGCGGCCGCAGCGTCCTGCTCCGCGCCGTCCCGAGCCTGCTCAAGGCGGAGGAGCCCCGCCGGCTCATCGATGGGCTCCTCGACGAGGTGGGCACGCCGGGTCCCGCCTCGGCATCACCCATCGTCGACCGGGCCCTGGCCTTCGTCGCCTGCCGGGCTGCCATCAAGGCACACGCGTCGCTCCAGCGCGAGGAGATGACGCGGCTGCTCACCGACCTCTCCGCCACGGAGACACCGTACTTCTGCCCGCACGGCCGTCCCATCGTCTCGCGCCTCTCCCTCAAGGAGATCAAGCGCGAGCTCCGACGCACATGGTGACGCCGCCGCCGCTGCTCGTGGTCTGCGGACCCACCGGCGTGGGCAAGACGCAGGTGGCCGTGCACTTGGCCGCGCGGATCGATATCGAGGTGGTGAGCGCGGACTCGCGCCAGGTCTATCGCGGCATGGACGCGGCCACGGGCAAGCCCACGGCTGCCGAGCGCGCGGCCGTATCGCATCACCTCGTCGACCTGATCGAGCCGAGCGAGCGCTATCACGCCGCCCGCTTTCGACGCGAGGCGATGGCCTACATCGACGCCGTGCGCGGACGCGGCAAGCTGCCGGTGATCGTCGGCGGGACGGGCCTCTACATTCGCGCCCTCCTCAGAGGCCTCGATCCAGCGCCGCCCGCCGATCCGGCGCTGCGGGCCCGCCTCGAGGCGGAGGCGGCCGATTCCGGCGTTCCCGCCCTGCACCAGCGGCTGGCCAGCCTCGATCGTGAGGTGGCGGCCCGCCTCCATCCCAACGATCGGGTACGGATCATCCGCGCCATCGAGAAGCACGAGAGTGGAGCCGGCGGCTCACCGGCCGGCGGGAGCTGGAGCTCGGCGATTTCGCCCTGGCGCGTGCTCCTGACCGGCCTCAGCCAAGAGAGATCCGTCCTGAACCGTCGCCTCGAGGAACGCGCGCACGCGATGCTGTCCGGTGGGATGATGGACGAGGTGAGGCGACTTCTGGAGGCCGGTTACGACGAGACGGCGCCCGGCATGGCGGGCATCGGCTATCGCCAATTCCTCGAGGTGGCGCGCGGGCGGCTGACGGAAGCTCAGGCCCTTGCCCTGATGGTGCGTGACACTCGTCGCTACGCGAAGCGACAGATGACGTGGTTCACGCGGGAGCCAGGCATCCGCTGGCTGGACGTGGACGAGACGGGCGGACCCGAGGGCGCCGCCGAGCGCATCGTCAAGGAGATCGCACGGGAGGGATGGATCGAGTGAGGAAACGGGAACGGGCACTGCTGGCCGCCCTTCGGCTGCCACGGCAGCGCCGCTTCGAGGTGGAGGAATCGCTCGACGAGCTCGGTCGCCTCGCCGAATCGGCGGGCGCAGAAGTGGTGGGCCGGGTCACTCAGGAGCGCCAGGCGCCCACGCCCCAGCTCTACTTCGGCAAGGGCAAGGTGGACGAGCTCAGGGCATCCTCGGAGCGCGAGGGCGCGAATCTCATGATCTCCGACGACCCGCTCTCGCCCGTGCAGGAGCGTAACCTCGGCGGCTCGCTCGGCCTCAAGGTCATCGACCGTACCGCGCTCATCCTCGACATCTTCGCCCAGCGCGCGCGCACGATGGAGGGCAAGCTTCAGGTCGAGCTGGCCCAGCTCTCCTATCTCCTCCCGCGCCTCGTGGGGCAGTGGAAGCATCTCGAGCGCCTCGGCGGCGGCATCGGCACGCGGGGCCCGGGCGAGACCCAGCTCGAGTCCGACCGCCGCATGATCCGCCACCGCATCGAGAAGATCCGCGGCGAGCTCGGGCGCGTGCGCGTGCATCGCCGGCTCCTCCGTGACCGCCGCAAGGCGGCCGGCGTGCCCGTCATCGCCCTCGTGGGCTACACCAACGCAGGCAAGACCACCCTGCTCAATCACCTCACGGGAGCGGAGCACACCGCGGCCGATCGCCTCTTCGTGACGCTCGACCCCGCGGCACGCGTCGTGTCGCGCCCCTCGCGCGCGCCGTTCATCCTCACCGACACGGTGGGGTTCATCCGCAAGCTGCCCCACCAGCTCGTGGCCGCCTTCAAGGCGACCCTGGAAGAGCTGGAGGAGGCCGACGTGCTTCTGCACGTGGTGGACGCGAGCCATCCCGGGTTCGACGAGCAGATGGAGGCGGTGGAATCGCTCCTCGATGAGCTCGAGCTCGGCGACCGGCCGACTATCGTGGCCCTCAACAAGGTCGACCGGCTCGACGCGGATGCCGCCCTGGACGCCCTCGTGGATCGCTTCGACGCCGTCGTCGTCTCTGCGCGCACCGGGCAGGGCATGGATGCGCTCCTCGACCGCATCGAGCGGGCGCTCCGGCCCAACGTGGAGCGCGTGCGGCTCCGCCTGCCATACCGCGACGGCACCGCCCTCGCTCAGTGCTACGAGCGGGGCCGCGTGCTCTCACGCTCCGACGAAGTGGACGGAATCGTTCTAGAAGTCGAGCTCCCGCGCCGCCTGCTGGGCCCTCTCAAGCCCTACCAGCTCGCCGACTAGGCCGCTCAGGTTTCCATTCCGCCGCCTCGGTGCCCAATGATAGACTTGGGCTTCGTCCGCAACGGATGACCGCATGGGACTGGCCAACTGGCTGACGACGCTTCGGATCCTGCTCATTCCGGTGTTCGTGACGCTGCTCGTCTACCGGAAGGCGGGCTGGGCTTTCGCCGTCTTCTGCGCGGCGAGCCTGACCGACATGCTCGATGGCTACATCGCGCGCACGCGGGGCACGCAGTCCCGGCTCGGGGCCTTCCTCGATCCCGTGGCCGACAAGCTCCTCATCACCTCGGCCTTCGTCACCCTGACGTATCTGAAGGTCATCCCCTTCTGGATCGCCGCGGTGGTGGTGAGCCGCGACCTGATTCTGAGCGTGGGCGTGCTCGTCATCCACGTGGCAGGGGGCACCGTACATCCCACCCCGAGTCTCCTCGGCAAGGCCTCCACGGTGTTCCAGATGGCCACCGTGCTGTCCGCCATGCTCGCCTACTACTTCCGCACCCTCATGTTCCTGCCCAAGACGGCAGCCTGGATCACCGTGATCTTCACCGTGGGCTCCGGGCTTCAGTATCTGGTGAAGGGGCTCGGGCAGCTCAACCCGCCCGACGCGCTCGCCGGGCACGATCACCCGAGCGATTTCGAGCATGACCGCCTGCGCTAGCCCCATGCCCGCCGGGGTGGTGGTGGCGGCGGTGCGGGAGCGCTCTCCCGCCGCCCGGGCTGCCCTCCGTCCCGGCGACCGCATTGTGGCCATCAACGGCCAGGCCCTGCGCGACGTCATCGACTTCCACTTCCACGCGGGGCAGGAGCAGCTTCGCCTCTCCCTCGAGCGCGAAGGCCGGAAGCGGGCGGCGGTGCTGCGGAGAGCGGGGCCCGACCTCGGCCTCGAGCTGGAGGCGCCACGGCCCGGCGAGATCGACACGTGCAGCAACAAGTGCGTCTTCTGCTTCATCCATCAGCTTCCGCGCGGAATGCGCCGGAGCCTCTACGTCAAGGACGACGACTTCCGGCTCTCCTTCCTCCACGGCAACTACATCACCCTCACCGATCTCGAGGAGCACGAGCTCACGCGCATCGAGGCGCAGCGGCTATCGCCCCTCTACGTCTCCGTGCATGCCACCGATCCCGAGCTGCGACACCGCCTCCTCGGTCAGCCCCGGCTGCGCCGCGAGCTGCTCCCCATCATGGAGCGACTGACCAAGGCGGGTATCCTGATGCACGCGCAGATTGTCCTCGTACCGGAGTGGAACGACGGCGCGGCTCTCGAGCGTTCGGTGCGCGAGCTCGTCCACCTGCATCCCGGCGTGGCCACGGTGGCCGTGGTGCCCGTGGGCCTCACGCGCCATCGCGAGCGGCTGCCCCAGCTCCGCGCCCACACGGCGGAGGAGGCGCGCGCCCTAGCCGCCACCATCGCGGGCTGGCAGCGCGAGCTGCTCGGCACGCTGGGCACACGTTTCGTGTGGGCCTCGGACGAGGTCTATCTCCACGCTGGTCTGCCCGTACCCGCCGCCACCTCCTACGAAGGCTTCCCGGTGATCGAGGACGGCGTGGGTCTGGTCCGCCGCTTCAGCGACGGCTTTGCCGCGACCCGCCGCCGCCTCGCCCGGCCGTTTCCGCGCCCGCGTCACGTGACGGTGGTGACGGGCACCCTCTTCGCCCCGCGCATGCGCAGGCTCGTCGAGAGCGCACCCACGGAAAACCTCACCATCACCGTCGCGCCGATCGTCAACGATTGGTTCGGGCACGGGATCGGAGTGGCGGGGTTGCTCACCGCACACGACATCCAGTCTCAGCTCGCGGGCCGTGAGCTGGGCGATCTCGTGCTCGTGCCCCAGGTCGCGCTGAGCGAGAAGGCCGGTGTCTTCCTCGACGATCTCACTCTCGACGACGTGAGCGCCCGGCTGGGCGTTCCCGTGCGCGCCGTGGAGCCGTCGGCGGCGGCCCTCGTCACCGCCCTCCTCGGCCGCTGAGCGGCCCGGCTGGTCATGATCCGTCCGATCATCGCGCTCGTGGGCCGACCCAACGTCGGCAAGTCGACCCTCTTCAATCGGCTGGTCGGGCGGCGCCGCTCCATCGTGCACGACGAGCCGGGCGTGACGCGCGATCGCCTCTACGGTACCGCCACCTTCGAGCGCTGGCAGGCCACCGTGGTGGACACGGGCGGCTTCGACCCCGGCACGGAGTCGAACCTCATCGCCGCCGTGCGCGACCAGGTGATGGCCGCCATCGCCGAGGCCGACCTCGTGGTCTTCGTGGTCGATGGCCGCGCAGGCCTCACCTCGCTCGACGAGGAGATCGCCCGCATCCTGCGCCGGAGCCAGCGCCCCGTGCTCGTGGCCGTGAACAAGATCGACAACGCAGGCCGGGAAGCGGAGGGCGCCGACTTTTATCGTTTGGGTTTTCCCACCGTGCTCGATCTCTCTGCCGAGCACGGCCGCGGCGTGGCCGAGCTGTTGGAGGCCGCGCGCGGCCTCGCGCCCTCCCCCGTCATCGACGCGAGGGGGGAGGGGACACGGGTGGCCATCATCGGGCGCCCCAATGTGGGCAAGTCCTCCCTGATCAATGCCGTGCTCGGAGAAGACCGCGTGCTCGTGCACGACGCGCCTGGCACCACGCGCGACGCGGTCGACACGCCGCTGACCTTTCGCGACCGCCCGTACCTGCTCATCGACACCGCGGGCATCCGCCGCAAGGGGCGCGTGTCGGAGGCGCTGGAGAAGCTCGCGGTGGTCATGGCCCTCAAGAGCCTGGAGCGCTGCGACGTGGCGGTGCTCGTCCTCGATGCCTCCGAAGGCGTGACGGCCCAGGACGCCCACATCGCCGGGTACGCCCATGACGCGGGTCGGGCCATCGTGCTCGCCGTGAACAAATGGGATCTGGTGCCGCCCGGGCTCGTGGGTCGCGCTGATGTGACCGCGCAGATCCACGAGCGGCTGCCTTTCCTCGACTACGCACCGGTGTGCTTCACGTCGGCGGTGACCAAGCTCGGGCTCCGCGATCTCTTCGACACCGTCGATCACGTGGCGGCCGAGGCACGCAAGCGATTGCCCTCCGGCGATCTCATCACGATCTTCCGCCAGGCCGTCGAGCGGCGGCCGATCACCTCCGGCGGTGTGCCGCTGCGCATCCAGAGCGTGCAGCAGGTCGCGGTCTCGCCGCCGACCTTCGCCGTCAAGGTGAACTGGACGGGCAAGCTCCACTTCTCCTTCGAGCGCTACCTGATCA
>Ga0306921_10002875_pt1 | contig 17326 bp, 16 predicted proteins | sample sta12Cox44000080_FD_203760 | JGI IMG/M metagenome (GOLD analysis project Ga0306921, IMG submission 203760) | Lab enrichment of tropical soil microbial communities from Luquillo Experimental Forest, Puerto Rico - statoxic.12C.oxic.44.000.080 (v2)... | ecosystem: Environmental > Terrestrial >... | reverse complement strand
CGTCACCCTGATGGCCGACAACGAGCATCACTGGCGAAGCGCCCAGCGGCGCGAGCGAGCGCATCACCCGCGCGATCATCGGCTCGCCGCCAAGCTCGTGCAGGACCTTGGCCCGCGCCGAGCGCATGCGCGTGCCCAGCCCTGCGGCGAGCACGATCGCTCCCGGAGCGTCGGTCATGATTTCTTCTTCTTGAACAGCGCGTCGAGCTCGGCGCGCGCGTCACGCCCGGGCGGGGGCGGCGGCGCGGCGGCGCGCTTCTCGGCGCCCGCGGGCGCGAAGTATTCGCAGAAATTCGATCTTTCCTTGTCCACCACTCGCTCGGCCATCGTCTCGCGGCACTGATTGTTGTAGCCGGGGTCGTAAAATGAGCAATCGCGGCATACGTGCAGCGGCCGGCCGCAGCGCTCGCAATGCGCATGGAATCCGATCCGCTCGACGGTCTCGATCCGATGTCCGCAATTCCAGCAGTTCATCGCCCGGCAACCCGTGGTTTTTGCGCGTGCTTTTGCGTTTTGCGCCTGCTTGATAGCATAGCGTTTGGATTGGACGCGAGTCGATGCAGACGGAAATAGAGTCTTTCGCGGCGGCGCTGGGCAAAGCCTCGCGCGCGGCCGACAACACGGTCTCGAACTACCGCCGCGACTTGTGCGACTTCCGCCGGTTTCTGCTCGAACGCGGAGCCGCGCTCGATTCCGGCGGCGCGGAAGCCGACCCCGACGCGATCACCACCGATCATATTCGCGGCTATCTTTCCGAAGCGATGAGGACATTGACCCGCGCCACCGTCCAGCGCCGCCTCTTCGCGATCAAGGCGTTCTTCCGCTGGCGCGAAACGATGGCCGGGGCGGCGAGTCCGGCGCGCGCGCTCCGCTCGCCGCGCACCCAGCGCCGGCTGCCGGGGATCCTGTCCGAAGACGACGTCCGCCGGCTCATCGAAGCAGACGCCGAGGAACCGTCGCCGGCGGCGCTCCGCGACCGCGCGATCCTGGAAACGCTCTATTCCTCGGGCCTGCGCGTGAGCGAACTGGTCGGCCTCAACTGGCGCGATATCGACGACGACGTCGGGATGGTCCTGGTGCGTTCGGGCAAAGGCAACAAGGATCGGATGGTGCCGATCGGCGAGCCCGCGCTCGACGCGCTCAAGGCGTGGCGGCGCGCGATGCCGGTCGCGTGGGAACTCGACGGGCCGGTGATCACCAATTTGCGCGGCGGGCGGCTGACGACGCGCGCGGTCGAAAACATCCTCGCGCAGCGCATCGTGGCGGCGGGCCTTGGCGCCTCGATCACGCCGCACGGCTTGCGTCATTGCTTCGCCACCCACATGCTCAATTCAGGCGCCGACCTGCGTTCGATCCAGGAGATGCTCGGCCATGCGAGCCTCGCCACCACGCAGCGCTACACCCACGTCAGCGTCAATCGTTTGCGAGAGGTTTACCGCCGTGCCCATCCGCGCGCCTGAGTTCGACACCGCCATCCACGGCACGACCATCCTGTGCGTGCGCAACGCGGGGCACGTGGTGGTTGCGGGCGACGGCCAGGTCAGCGTCGGCCAGACCATCATGAAGCACGGGGCGCGCAAGGTGCGCCGGCTGCACGACGATAAGGTGCTCTCTGGCTTCGCCGGCTCGACCGCTGACGCGCTGACGCTGTTCGAGAAATTCGAGGGCAAGCTGCAGGAGTTCAACGGTAATCTGCGCCGCGCTGCGGTCGAGATGGCCAAGGACTGGCGCACCGACCGCGTCTTGCGGCGGCTGGAAGCGATGCTGATCGTCGCCGACCGCGAAAGCTCGCTTTTGCTCTCGGGGCTGGGCGACGTGATCGAGCCCGACGACGGAATCCTGGCGATCGGATCGGGCGGCAATTATGCGCTCGCCGCCGCGCGCGCGCTGGTGCGCCACGCCCCGGCGATGAGCGCGCGCGAAATCGCCGAGGGCGCGATGCGCGTGGCCGCGGAAATCTGCGTGTACACCAACGATCGGTTTATAATTGAAGAGTTGTAGAGAGCCGGCGCCGCCGGCGCGCGCCCTCCAGCCGGAGCGGCGCGCGGAGAAGGGGGCGGCCTCGTTGAAGGAGCAATGGCAAGTTCGCACGTGATGACGCCACGAGAGATCGTCTCCGAGCTCGACCGCTATATCGTCGGCCAGCACGACGCCAAGCGCGCCGTCGCGATCGCGCTGCGCAACCGCTGGCGGCGGCAAAACGTCGCCCCCGAGCTGCGCGACGAAATCGCGCCCAAGAACATCCTGATGATCGGCCCAACGGGCGTCGGCAAGACCGAGATCGCGCGCCGCCTGGCGCGCCTGGCGCAGGCCCCGTTCGTCAAGGTCGAGGCCTCGCGCTACACCGAGGTCGGCTATGTCGGGCGCGACGTCGAATCGATGATCCGCGACCTCGCAGAAATCGCGGTCAAGATGGTGCGCGACGAAGAGCGCACGCGGGTCGCGATCTCGGCCCGCGACGCCGCCGAGGAGCGACTGCTCGACATTCTTTATCCGCCACCCGCCAAGGTTCGCCGCGCGGTCGGGATCGCGCCCGACGCCGGCGCCGCCGCCGGCGATTCGCACGCCGATACGCGCGAGAAGCTGCGCAAGCTGTTGCGCCAGGGCAATCTGGACGATCGAGAGGTCGAGGTCGAAACCAGTGCGCAGGCCTCGCCGATGGTCGAAGTGCTCGCGCCGCAAGGGATGGAGGAGATGGGCGCGAACATGCGCGAGCTGCTGGGCCAGTTCATGCCCAAGAAGTCCAAGCGGCAGAAGGTCAAGGTGCCGCAAGCGCTCGAGCTGCTGACCCAGGAGGAAGCCGCGCGCCTGGTCGATATGGAGAAGGTCGCGCAGGAAGCGATCAACCGCGCCGAGCAGTCGGGGATCGTCTTCATCGACGAGATCGACAAAATCGCCGGCCGCGAGGCCCACGGTCCCGACGTCTCGCGCGAGGGCGTGCAGCGCGACCTGCTGCCGATCGTCGAGGGCTCGACGGTCAACACCAAGTACGGCGCGATTCGCACCGACCACGTCCTCTTCGTCGCCTCGGGCGCCTTCCACACCTCCAAGCCCTCCGACCTGATTCCCGAGTTCCAGGGCCGCTTTCCGATTCGGGTCGAGCTGCGCGCGCTGACCCGCGACGACTTCATCCGTATCCTGACCGAGCCCGAGAACGCGCTGACCCGCCAGTACGTGGCCTTGATGGAGACCGAGAACGTACATCTGACCTTCACCGCCGACGCGGTGGCGGCGCTGGCCGAGATCGCGGCCGAGGTCAACTCGCGCTCGGAGAATATCGGCGCGCGCCGGCTCCATACCGTGCTCGAACGCCTGCTCGAAGAGCTGTCGTTCAGCGCGCCGGAGCTGAACGACCGCACGGTCACGGTTGACAGCGACTACGTTCATCGGCGGCTCGATCCGATCGTTAAAAACGAGGACCTGTCGCGCTACATTTTGTAGCGCCGTCGTGTAGCATTGACGGCCCGACGCGGGCGGGGCCGGATGCGCCGGGGCGGTCCGGCAGCGGAGAATTAGACGGTGCAGGATCCAATCACAAGTGCGTCGGTTCTGGTCGAGGCGCTACCCTACATCCAGCGCTTTCGCGGCAAGACCCTGGTGATCAAGTACGGCGGCCATGCGATGGAAGCCGCCGATCTGCGCGAGAGCTTCGCCCAGGATATCGTGCTGCTGAAGGCGGTCGGGATTAATCCGGTCGTGGTCCACGGCGGCGGCCCGCAAATCAACCATCTCATCGAACGCCTCGGGCTCAAATCGAAATTCGTGCGTGGGATGCGGGTGACCGACGAGCCGACGATGGAAGCGGTCGAGATGGTGCTGCAGCGGCTCAACAAGGAGATCGTCGCTCTCGTCTCGCGCCACGGCTGCCGCGCGGTGGGGCTTTCGGGCAAGGACGGCGACCTTATCGTCGCGCGCCGGCTCGAGATGACGGTCGCCGATGAAACCGGCGCCCCGGCCAAGGTCGATATCGGCCTGGTGGGCGAAGTCGCGGAGGTCAATCCGCAGGTGCTGCGCACGCTCGAGACCGCCGGCTTCGTCCCCGTGATCGCGCCCGTCGGCCACGGCCGCGACGGCCAGACCTACAACATCAATGCCGACGTGGCGGCCGGCGACCTCGCGGCCGCGCTCGGCGCGGAAAAGCTCATCCTGCTGACGGACGTCGAGGGCGTGAAAGGCAAGGACGGCAAACTCATCCCGACGCTCACGGTTTCCGAGGCGGGGAAACTGATTGCGGCGGGCGCGATTAGCGACGGCATGATACCCAAGGTGGAATGCTGCATCGCGGCGCTCAAGGGCGGCGTCGGCAAGACCCACGTGCTTGACGGGCGCACGCGCCATGCGATCCTGCTCGAGATTTTCACCGAGGCTGGGGTCGGCACCGAGGTCGTGGCGAACAGCTAGAACCGGCGAGGGGCGAGCATTCCGCGCCGCCATGTGGCATACAGCTTGGATGGCGCGCGGCGCGATCCGCGCGCCCGCCGTGCGGCCGCGTCGCCGCGGGCCTTTTACGGACAGGAAGGACCACGATGAACAACGCTGAAATCGTCGACCTCGCCCATCAGAATCTCATGAACACTTACGGCTGCGTGCCGCTCGCGTTCGTGCGCGGCACCGGCGCCTATCTCTACGATGCCGACGGCAACCGCTACCTCGATTTTTTCTGCGGGCTCGCCGTAACTTCGCTCGGCCATTCCCATCCGCGCGTGGTGCGCGCGATCAAGGAACAGGCCGAAAAGCTGACTCATGTCTCCAACGTGTTCCATACCGAACCGATGGCGCGGCTGGCGGCGCGGCTGTGCGGTCATTTCGGCGACGGGCGGCTATTCTTCTGCAACTCGGGCGCGGAAGCGAACGAGGCCGCGCTCAAGCTCGCGCGCCGCTGGGGTCACGATCGCGGCGCCGGCCGCTTCGAGGTCGTTTCCACGCTCGGCTCGTTTCACGGCCGCACCTTCGGCACGCTCAGCGCAACCGGCCAGGAGAAATACCACATCGGCTTCCAGCCGCTGCTGCCGGGCTTTCGCCTCGTCCCCTACGACGACGTGGACGCGCTGGACAAGGCCGTCCGCGACGAGACGGTCGCGATCATGATCGAGCCGATCCAGGGCGAGGGCGGCGTGGTCACGCCCCATCCCGACTATCTCAAGCGCGTGCGCGAGCTCTGCGACCGGCGCAAAATCCTGCTCATCCTGGACGAAGTGCAGACCGGGATCGGACGCACGGGCAAGCTCTTTGCCTGGCAGCACGCCGGGGTAAAGCCGGACATCATGACGCTTGCCAAGGCGCTCGGCGGCGGCTTGCCGATCGGCGCGATGATCGCGAAGAGCGAGATCGCGCAGAGCCTCGCGCCGGGCAGTCACGGCTCGACCTTCGGCGGCAATCCGGTCTCGTGCGCCGCGGCGGGCGCCGTGCTGGACACGCTCGAGCAGGACGGCGCGCTCGAGAACGCAGCCGGCGTTGGCGGCTATATGCTCGAGCGGCTACGCGCGTTCGCCAAAGGCTGCCCGCGAGTAGCCGAAGTACGCGGCCTCGGCATGATGATCGGTGTTGTGCTTCGCGGCGAGGCCAAGAGCACGGCCGAGGCGTGCATGCGCGAGCGGCTGCTGGTCAACGCCACGGCCGAGAACGTGCTGCGGCTCTTGCCGCCGCTCACGCTCACGCGCGACGAGGCCGACGCCGGGCTCCAGATAATCGAGCGCGCGCTTGCCGGCGCGGCGGCAAGCTCCAAGTCATGAAACGCCGCGCCCCGAAAGGCAACTCATGAGCGCGGGCAGCGCACAGCGCCGCCCCGCGCGCTCCGCCGTCGGGCCGCGCAATCGGGGCGCTCGGCGCGCCAAGCGCGACCTGCTCGATCTCGCCTCGCTCACGCCCGACGAACTGGCGCGGCTACTGGCCCTGGCGGCGCGGCTCAAGCAGGAACTCCGGGCGGGCCTCGAGCATCCTTACCTCCGCGGCCGCACGCTCGCGATGATCTTCCAGAAGCCCTCGCTGCGCACGCGGATCACGTTCGAGACCGGGATGGCGCAGCTCGGCGGCCACGCCATCTATCTTGCCCCGCAGGATATCGGGATCGGCGAACGCGAGTCGGTCAAGGACGTGGCGCGCAACCTGTCGCGCTGGGTCGATCTGATCATGATTCGGACTTTCGCCCACGAGATATGCGTCGAACTCGCTCTGGAAGCCACCGTGCCGGTGATCAACGGACTCACCGACCTGCTCCATCCCTGCCAGCTGCTGGCCGACCTGTTGACCCTGCGCGAGCGCTTCGGCGACCTGGGCAAACTCACCGTCGCCTATGTCGGCGACGGCTTCAACCTCGCGCAGAGCTGGATCGAGGCGGCCGCGCTCGCCGGCTTCGAGCTGCGCCTGGGATGCCCGCGCGGCTACGAGCCGCAGCGCCAGTTCGTCGAGCGGATGCGCCAGGGCAAGTCCGGCGTCCTGACCCACGATCCGGTCGAGGCGGTCCGCGGCGCCGATGTCGTTTACACCGACACCTGGACCTCGATGGGCCAGGAGAAGGAGGCGGCGCAGCGCCGGCGCGATTTCAAGGCCTTCCAGGTCAATCGCGATCTTCTGGCGCACGCGCGCCGCGGCGCGGTCGTGATGCATTGTCTGCCGGCCCATCGCGGCGAGGAAATCACCGACGACGTGCTCGACGGTCCGCGCTCGCTCGTGCTCGACCAGGCCGAAAACCGCCTGCACGCGCAAAAGGCGGTGATGGTCTGGCTGCTGCGGCCGGCGATAATCGGCGCCGTCGCGGCCCCGGGTGCCACTTAAGGCGCGGGCGCGAATGCCTTAAGATGGCGGCGTGGCTACTGAAATAAAAAAGCTCGTGCTCGCCTATTCGGGCGGGCTCGACACTTCCGTCATCCTGCGCTGGGTGCGCGATTTCTACGGCTGCGAGGTCGTCGCCTATTGCGCCGACGTCGGCCAGGCCGAGGAGACCGCCGGCCTCGAGCAAAAGGCGCTCGCGACCGGCGCGAGCAAGCTCTACCTCGAAGACCTGCGCGAGGAGTTCGCCCGCGACTTCGTCTTTCCGATGATGCGCGCCAACGCGGTCTATGAAAGCTACTACCTGCTCGGCACCTCGATCGCGCGTCCGGTGATTGCCAAGCGCCAGGTCGAAATCGCGCGCGCCGAGGGGGCTGATGCCGTCGGCCACGGCGCCACCGGCAAAGGCAACGACCAGGTGCGCTTCGAGTTCACCTTCGCGCGCCTCGCGCCCGACCTCAAAGTGGTCGCGCCGTGGCGCCATCCGCAATGGCCCTTCCACGGCCGCGCCGACATGCTCGCCTACGCCGCCGAGAAGAAAATTCCCGTGCCGGTCACCGCCGAGAAGCCCTACTCGATGGATCGCAACCTCGTGCACATCAGCTACGAGGGCGGCATCCTCGAAGACCCGTGGCGCGAACCCTACGACGACATGTTCCGGCTCACCGTCTCGCCCCTAAATGCGCCCGACGCGCCCGAGTACGTCGAGGTCGAGTATGCAGGCGGCGACCCGATCGCGATAAACGGCAACCGGCTCTCGCCGGCCGCGCTCGTCGAGCAGGCCAACGCGATCGCGGGAAAACACGGGATCGGCCGCGTTGACCTGGTCGAAAACCGTTACGTCGGGATTAAATCGCGTGGGGTTTACGAAAGCCCGGGCACCACGATGTTGCTGCACGCCCATCGCGCGGTCGAACAACTCGCGCTCGACCGCGAGACCCTTCATCTGCGCGACTCGCTGGTGCCGCGCTACGCCGAGATGGTGTACAACGGCCAGTGGTTCGCGCCCGAGCGCGAGGCGATGCAGGCGCTGGTCGATCGCGCGCAGCAGAGCGTCACCGGCGTCGCCCGGCTGAAGCTCTTCAAGGGCGGTGTCTCGATCGCGGGGCGCAAGTCGCCCAACTCGCTGTATGACCCGACGCTCGCGAGTTTCGACGAGGCCGGCGGCTACCAGCAGGCCGACGCCGACGGTTTTATCCGGCTGAACTCGATGCGCCTGCGCGCGCTGGCGCGCCTGGACCGCAGCAAACCGGGGGGCAGCCGCTAGACTCCGCGCGCCGCCATGGGCAAGGTGATCCAGTTCAGGCCCTCGCGTCCGACGCCCCGGCTAGTGCCGCGTCCGGGCCAGAAGTGCCCGCGGTGCAATCACAAGATGGACGTTCACATCACGCATCCCAACGGCGTGACGAGCTGCGCGGCGCGCGGATGCTTCTGCCGCATCGCCGCCCCGCGAACCTGACGCGCAACCTCCCTCGGGTTCTCCGCACTCAAAGTGAAAAAACCCAGCCGACCAAAGCCTATCACCGCCAGGCTATCCAAAGGGGCTGCCACTGGCGCCCCCGCTAAAACGCCGCGCGACCCCGCCGGCGGCCTCATTCGCGGCCGCTTCGCGCGCGCGCGACTGCCCGAGGTCGAGGCCTTCACCGCCTCGCTGCCGTTCGACCGCCGCCTGTATCGCCATGATGTCCGCGGATCGATCGCGCACGCGCGGATGCTCGCGCGGACGGGCCTGTTGCGGCGCGCCGAGGCCGGGAAAATCGTCGCCGGGCTGCGCGCGATCGAACGCGAGATCGATTCCGGACGCTTTCGCTTCGCGCTCGCCGACGAGGACATCCATCTCGCGATCGAGCGCCGCTTGACCGAGCGCATCGGCGCGCCGGCGCGCAAGCTCCATACCGCGCGCTCGCGCAACGACCAGGTCGCGCTCGACTTGCGGCTCTATCTCCGCGACGAACTGGCCGAGATGATCGAGTTGGTCGGCGGACTGCGCCGGACGCTGGTGGCGCTCGCCCGCCGCCATCTCGACACCGTGATGCCCGGCTACACCCATCTGCAGCGCGCGCAGCCAATCACGCTCGCGCATCACCTGGCCGCTTATGTCGAGATGCTCGGGCGCGACCGCGAGCGTTTCGCCCAGGCGCTCGAGCGCACGGCGGTAATGCCGCTTGGAGCGGGTGCGCTGGCGGGAACGACACTGCCGATCGATCGTCATCTGGTCGCGCGCGAGCTCGGCTTCGGGCGTATCAGCGAGAACAGCCTCGACGCGGTGTCGGACCGCGACTTCGTGGTCGATTTTCTGGCCGCCGGCGCGCTGCTGGCCGTCCATCTGTCGCGGATGGCCGAGGAGATTATTCTCTGGAGCAGCGCCGAATTCGGCTTCGTCGCCTTGCCCGACGAATTTTCCACCGGCAGCTCGATGATGCCGCACAAGAAGAATCCCGACCTGCTCGAGCTGATTCGCGCAAAAAGCGGCCGCGTGATCGGCGACCTGATGGCTATGCTGACGGTGCTGAAGGGCCTTCCGCTCGCGTATAATTCCGACCTGCAGGAAGACAAGGAGCGCGTCTTCGACGCGCTCGACACCTTGAAGCCGGCGCTGCAGCTGCTCGCGATGCTGTGGCCACGGCTGGGCTTCGATGCGGCGGCGATGCATGCGGCGGCCGGCGGCTTTGCCCTCGCGACCGATCTTGCCGAGTACCTGGTGCGCCACGGCGTGGCCTTTCGCCGCGCGCACGAGATCGTCGGCGCGCTGGTGCGCGAGGCGTCCGCCGCCGGCCGCGCGCTCGAGGAGTACACGCTCGCGGACTTGCGGCGCCACAGCGCCGCGTTCGATGCGGACGCTGTGCGCGGCCTGACCGCGGCGGGCAGCGTCAACGCACGCAACCTGCCCGGCGGCCCCGCGGCGGCGGCGATGCGCCGACATTTGAGGAGGCTCGAAGAGCGATGAAGCGGTGGCGGGTTCTGACCGCGGCGGTGATGGCGATTACGCTGGCGTACGGGTGCGGAGCGAAGAGCCGCCCCGTCGCGCCCGAGCTGGTCCATCCGGATCGCGTCAACGATCTCTCGGCCAAACCCGATCCCAAGGGTATCAGGCTGACCTGGAGCCGGCCGATGAAATACAGCGGCGGCAAGGCGCTGAAGGACCTCGCGGGCTTCCGCCTGCTGCGCTCGGAAGGCGGCGGCTCGCTTACCGATCTCGCCGAGTTGCCGATTACCGACCAGGAACGCTTTCAAAAAGTCCGCCGCTTCGCCTATATCGACACCACCGCGGAAATGGGCCGCAGCTATCGCTACACGATGATCGCCGAGACCTCCGACGGCTACCAGAGCGACCCCTCCAACGTCGCCCTGGGGACGCGCACGATGCCCGCGCCGCCGGTCACGCCCGAGAACTTCAAATTGCCGGCGCCTGCGCCGTTGCCCGGCATGGCGCAGCCGGCGACGCCGGCGCACTAAGCCGCCGCCTGCGCGGGCCGCGCGCGCTCCGGTTTATAGATTCGGCGCGGCTGTGATAGAAACGATGGTTACCCCGGCCGCGCGCGCATCAAGGCCCGCGACCGGGGCCTCACACATGAACTACTTCGCGTACAAGGACAATCGGCTGTTCGTCGAAGAGGTCGCAATTTCCGATCTCGCGGCGCGCTTCGGCACCCCGTTCTACGTTTACAGCACGCGCACGCTCCGCCGTCACTACCGGGTCATGGACGAAGCCTTTGCCGGCACCGACCATCTGATCTGCTACGCGATGAAGGCGCTCTCCAATCTGAGCGTGCTCAAGCTTTTCGCCGCGCTGGGCTCGGGCTTCGACATCGTGTCCGTGGGCGAACTGATGCGCTGCATCCGGGCCGGAGCCGATCCGGGCAAGATCGTCTTCTCAGGCGTGGGCAAGACCGACGAAGAACTGAAGGCGGCGCTCGAGGCCGGCATCCTGATGATCAACGTCGAGTCCGCCCCCGAATTGCATCGCGTGGCCGCCGTCGCCGCGCGGATGCGCCGGCGGGCGCCGGTCAGCCTGCGGGTCAATCCCGACCTCGATCCGGGAACCCATCCGCACGTCTCGACCGGTCATCGCGACAGCAAGTTCGGCATACCGCTTTCCCAGGTGCACGAATACTACGCCGAGGCGCGCGCGCTCCCCGATCTCGACGTAGTCGGTCTCAGCACGCATATCGGCTCGCAGATAACAGACACCTCGCCGTTCAGCGAAGCGGCCAACAAGGTGGCGGCGATCGTCAAGGCGCTCCGGGAAGGCGGCCTTGCGCTGCGTTATCTCGACCTTGGCGGCGGCCTGGGCATCCCCTATCAGGAAGAGCCGCCGCCGCCCGCCGAATACGCGGCCGCGCTGCTGGGGCCGCTGCGCGGACTCGGACTCAAGCTGATTATCGAGCCGGGCCGCGTGATGGTCGGCAACGCCGGCGCGCTGGTCACGCGCGTGCTCTACGTCAAGGAGACCGACGTCAAGCGTTTCATAGTGGTTGACGGCGCGATGAACGACCTTATCCGGCCCGTGCTTTACGAAGCCTACCATCAGATACTTCCGGTCGAGCGGCGCGCGGGCGAGCCGATGGTGACCGCCGACGTCGTCGGTCCGGTATGCGAGAGCGGAGATTTCTTCGCGCGCGAGCGTGAGCTCAGCGCGCCGCGCGACGGCGACCTGCTGGCCGTGATGAGCGCGGGGGCGTACGGCTTCGTGATGGCGTCGAACTACAACAGCCGCCCGCGCGCGCCCGAGATAATGGTTGACGGCGCCGAGACGTACGTCGTACGCGAGCGCGAGAGCTTCGAGGATATCGTGCGCGGCGAAAAACTCGTCAGCCTGCCGCCCGGAGGGCCCGCCTGATGGCGAAGCTCGCCTTCACCAAGATGCACGGCTGCGGCAACGACTATATCTATGTGGTCGCCGACCGCCTGCGTCCGACGGACCCGGCCGCGCTGGCGCGCCGGCTCTCCGACCGCCGCTTCGGCATCGGCGGCGACGGCATCATCATGCTCGCGCCGTCGAAAAGCGCCGATGTGCGGATGGAAATGTACAACCCGGACGGCAGCCGCGGCGAAATGTGCGGCAACGGCATCCGTTGCCTCGCGCGTCTCCACTATCAGCGCGCCGCGCGCCCGCGCAACCCGATGCTGGTCGAGACCGATTGCGGGATTAAAACCGTGGAATTGAAGCTCGACGGCCGCGGCCGCGCCGTCGAGGCAACGGTCGATATGGGCGCGCCTATCCTGGAAGGCCGTGAAATTCCGGTCGCCGCTGAGGGCCGCGTCATCGACCATCCGCTCGAGGTCGGCGGGCGCCTGTGGCGCATCACCGCGGTCTCGATGGGCAATCCGCACTGCGTCGTATTCGTTGACGACGAAGCGGTCTTCGCGCTCGAGGATTCCGAATTCGCGCGCGTCGGACGCCAGTTCGAGCATCATCCGTTCTTCCCCCGCCGCGTCAACACCGAGTTCATCTGGCCGGTCGCGCGCGACCGGCTGCGGATGCGGGTGTGGGAGCGCGGCTCGGGCGAGACGCTCGCCTGCGGCACGGGCGCCTGCGCGGCGCTGGTCGCCGCCGTGCTGACCGGGCGCGCCGAGCGCCGCGCGACGCTCGAATTGCGCGGCGGCCGACTCGGAATCGAATGGCGCGAGCGAGGCGAGGGCGCCAATCACGTGATGATGACGGGCGAGGCGGTCGAGGTGTATAGCGGCGAAGTCGAAGTGGACGAAGCCGAACTGACGCCGGTCGTAGCCTAGGTCTGGAGGCGAAGCGATGTTCAACGGAGCACTGACGGCCCTGGTGACCCCCTTTCGCGACGGCGAAGTCGATGAGCACGCGCTGCGCGAAGCGGTTGAGTTCCAGATCCAGAACGGCGTCGACGGCCTCGTGCCCTGCGGCTCGACGGGAGAGTCGGCCACGCTCACCCACTCCGAGCATGAGCAGGTGATCAGGACCGTCGTCCATCAGACGCGCAAGCGCGTGCCCGTGGTCGCAGGTACCGGCTCGAACTCGACCGCCGAGGCGATCCGTCTGACCGCTTCCGCACGCGAAGCCGGCGCCGACGGCGCGCTGATGATCTCGCCCTACTACAACAAGCCCACGCAGGACGGCATCTTCAAGCACTACAAGATGGTCGCGGCCGCGGTCGATCTGCCGCTCATCGTTTACAACATCCCCGGACGCACCGCCTCCCATATCGCGCCCGAAACTTTCGCGCGGCTCTGCGAAATCCGCAACGTGGTGGCGGTCAAGGAAGCTTCCGGTTCGATGGACCAGGTTTCCGATATCCGGCGCCTGTGCGGCGACCGTCTGGCGATCCTGTCGGGCGACGACGCGCTCACGCTGCCGATGATGGCGCTCGGCGGCAAGGGCGTGGTCGCGACCGTCAGCAACCTGATGCCGCGGGAGACGCACGAGCTCGCCGCAGCCGCGCTCGCGGGCGACTACGCGCGGGCGCGCGAGCTGCACTACAAGCTGCTACCGCTGGTGCGCGCGATTTTCCTCGAGACCAACCCGATCCCGGTCAAGCAGGCGCTCGCCTTCATGGGCAAGTGCACGGCCGAGATGCGGATGCCGCTTACGCCGATGTCACCCGGCCCAGCCGAAAAGCTGCACGCGCTGATGAAAGAGATGCGCCTCATCTGAGCCCCGCGAGGCCGCTCCTTCAGCGCGCGGCAAGCGGACCCGTACGCGCGGTCGCCGGCCTGCCTTGGGCATGGCGGCCGACGGCTATCTTGTCCATGTCGTCCATGCGCGACAACGCGTAGTGCAGCGGCTGCGCGGAGACCACGACCGTTCCCTGGTACGGATGCGCGAGCTCGAGAATCGCAAGAATGGTCAGGCCCAGCAGCGTGGAGAAAATCGCGCACATCAGCGCCTGTGAAGAGAATGTCTCGAGACCGAAGAAGTAGCTGAAACCGATCGTGATCAGCAGTCCGGCGTAAATCACGAGCCACACGACCGACGGCAGATCTTCTCTCGAATAGAGGTAGCGCAGATTGCCCTCCTCGGTGAGCTTCGTAAGCTGGTCGAAACTCTTATCGAGCAGCAGGGTCTGGCGCGGATCGCCGAACTGGTAGTTCATGATGATTTTCCAGAGCGACTGCGTGCCTGAGGATTCGTCGATGTAGGCGAAATTCGAATTCGCCATGGCCGGCCATTCGACGTCGATCAGGTGATGGGTGTACGCGCGGATCGCATGCTGCATTTCGCCGCCATCCGGCGCGGAGTAGCCCTTGGAGAGCCGATAGAGGGAGAGCAGCGCCACTCCCTCTTCCTGAACATTGGCGCTTGCGCGATCGAAGCGCTCCCATGCCGCCACGATCACGAACGCGAGCAGCAGCCCATAGAAGGCGCCGAGCACGCCAAACGTGAACCCCGCCACCTCGTGGTTTTTCTTTAATGTCGCGAGCGGCACCAGCCTCCGCACGATGTAGAGCCCGAGAACACTCAGCCCGGAAAAGACCACCGTGACGATGACTATCTGTTCCACCGTCGAAAAGTAGAGAAGCCGTTCCATTTGCGTCCCCCGGATTGGTTTAGCGCACGGCGGAAATTATACGCGCTTGAGGGAGCAAAAAAGCCGCACGATGTGGGCGCGCACCAGCGCGCTTGCGCGCCATGGCGCATGCAGGACACTCCCGAAGGGGAAATTTTCTCTGGCTGCCTGCGGTTGGCAGAAAGCGCTCGCGCCTACTCGAACATCAACACCGTCCGGGACACCTCGCCGGCCTTCATCGCGCGAAACGCCTCGTTCACGTCCTCGAGCCGCCCGCGGCGCGAGATCATGTCGTCGAGATTGAGCCGCCCCTGGAGATAGAAATCGATGTACCGTGGCATGTCGATGCGAAAACGGTTCGAGCCCATCAGCGAGCCCGTAATCTTCCGCTCGGTGAGCAGCTTGGGCCCGTCGATCTCGACCTTCTGTCCGACCGGGATCATCCCGATGACGGTCGCGGTGCCGCCCGGCGCGAGCGCTTCGAAGCACTGCTCGGCGACCTTCTTGAGCCCGATCGCCTCGAACGCATAGTCCACTCCGCCATCGGTCATCTTCTGGATCGCCTCGACCGGATCAGCCGACGACGCGTCCACCGTGTGCGTGGCGCCCAGGCGCTTGGCGGTCGCGAGCTTGTGCTCGAACATGTCCACCGCGATGATCATCGCCGCGCCGGCGATGCGCGCGCCCTGGATCGCGGAAAGCCCGATCCCGCCCGCGCCAAAGACCGCCACCGTCGAGCCCGGCTCGACCTTGGCCGTGTTGAGCGCGGCGCCGACCCCGGTGGTGACGCCGCATCCGATGAGCGCGGCGCGATCGAGCGGCATGTCGTCGCGAATCTTCACCAGCGCGTTCTCATGCACCAGCATCTTCTCGGCGTAAGTCGAAAGATCGCTGAACTGGCGGATCATCGCGCCGTCCCTGGACAGGCGCGGCTTGTCACCTTTCGCGCGGCGAACCGCGGGACGGTTGGTGCATCGGTACGGATGGCCGGAGTTGCATTGCTTGCAGCGCCCGCAAAACACCGACGGACACGAGATCACGTGATCGCCCGCCTTGAGATACGTCACCGCCGAGCCGACGCGCTCGACGATGCCGGCGGCCTCGTGGCCGAGCACGGCTGGCGCGGGATGGGGCCACAGCCCTTCGACGAAATGGAGGTCGCTATGGCAGACGCCGGTGGCAACCGTGCGCACCAGCACCTCGTGCTCGCGCGGCTCGTCAACCTGGATTTCCTCGATGCTGAGCGGTTTGCCGGGTCCATGGAAAATTGCGGCTTTCATTTCGTCCCTCTCCTATCCGAAGTCAGTCGAACATCAGTACGGTGCGCGCGACCTCGCCGGCCTTCATCGCGCGGAACGCCTCGTTGACGTCGGCGAGCTTGCCGCGCCGCGTGATCATGTCGTCGAGGTTCAGGCGGCCCTGCTGGTAGAAGTCGATGTACCGCAGCATGTCGATGCGGAAGCGATTGGATCCCATGTTGGTGCCCTGGATCTTGCGCTCGGTGAGGAACTTGGGTCCGTCGAGTTCGACTTTCTGACCGACCGGGATCATCCCGATTATCGTCGCCGTGCCGCCGGGCTTGATGCAATCGAAGCAGTCCTCGGCGAGTTTCTTGAGTCCCACCGCTTCGAACGAGTAATCGACGCCGCCGCTCACCCCGAGACCCGCGACCACAGGCTCCGACGGCTGGCCGGGACTCGCCAGCTCGCGGATCGCCTTGACCGCGTCGGTGTGGGAGGAATCGACCGTGTGGGTAGCGCCGAGCCGCCGCGCGAGCGCGAGTTTCGACTCGTATTGATCGACGGCGATGATCATCCGCGCGCCCGCGATGCGCGCGCCCTGGATCGCCGCGAGGCCCACGCCGCCGCATCCGAAGACCGCGACCGTGCTGCCAGGCTCGATCCGCGCGGTGTTGAGCACCGCCCCGACGCCGGTCGTAACGCCGCATCCGATGAGCGCGGCGCGGTCGAGCGGCATGTCGCTGCCGATCTTCACCAGCGCATTCTCGTGCACCAGCATCTTCTCGGCATAGGTCGAAAGGTCGGCGAATTGGCGCATCGGCTGGCCCTTGAGCGCAAGGCGCGGTTTGTCGGTCTTGCGCCGCTGCGTGGCCGCGCGATTGGTGCATCGGTTGGGATGGCCCGCCATGCAGTCGTCGCAATAGCCGCAGAAAACCGAGAGGCAGGCGATGACGGGGTCGCCGGGCTTCACGTAATCGACGGCCTTGCCGACCACCTCGACGATGCCGGCGGCTTCATGGCCCAGTACCGCCGGCGCGGGGAAGCTGTAAAAACCATCGACGAAGTGCAGGTCGCTGTGGCAGACGCCGCTCGCCACGGTGCGCACCAGGACTTCGCGATCCATCGGCTGGTCGATTTCGACGTCCTCGATGACTAGCGGCTGCTTGGGACCGTAAAATACGGCGGCTTTCATCGTGGCAATCCTCCTGAGAATCTTCGCGGCGAACTCGCGGCACTGCGCCCTCCGGACCGCCGGCAGTCCGACTCGCTGATTTGCTCGTTATCGGCTGCCTGGGGTTTCGCCGGACGTGATCATTACGCGGACTCGCTTCCGCGCGTTCAATTTCCGATAGACCACGGCGCCGCCGCGGCTGTCAAGTTCGCGCGCCGCGCGGGACACCGCGCAGCATTGGCGCGCCTCCGACGGCTTGCGCGCCGGCCTAAATCTGATCTTCGTAAGGTTTTGGCGCGCCGCCCACGAAGGCAGCCAGGGTCACGTAGCAAACGAATATCCAGTCCTGGGGATCTGCCGGCAGCCGCTTGGGCGGCGCGAGCAGAGCCACGCCGCAAGCCGCTGCCAAAGCCAGCAGATAGAGCGCGATCACCGGCAGGACGCCGGCCAGATATCGCACCGCCAGGATGGCGGCCACGGCGATGGCGCCGAAGATGAACGGCGCCTCGCGCGCCCACGGCGGGAAGGCCTCGAGAAAGGGAAAGAACGGCAGCCATTCGCGGAGGAAGCGTTCCACCGCGTCGCGCTCCATCAGGAAATGTCCTATGGTGCCGCTGAGCAACAGAACCAGCGCCGCGGTCAGGAATGCCGCGGGCAGAGCAGGGTAG
>Ga0306921_10002871_pt1 | contig 17338 bp, 19 predicted proteins | sample sta12Cox44000080_FD_203760 | JGI IMG/M metagenome (GOLD analysis project Ga0306921, IMG submission 203760) | Lab enrichment of tropical soil microbial communities from Luquillo Experimental Forest, Puerto Rico - statoxic.12C.oxic.44.000.080 (v2)... | ecosystem: Environmental > Terrestrial >... | reverse complement strand
AATTCCCCGGTCTCGTCGCGGGGCTCGCGCCTCGCGGACAGGGACGCGCCTCTAGACGAGGAGCCGGAATGAGGGAGCTCGTGGGACGGATCGATCGCCGGGAGCTGTTGCTGGGCCTCGCGGGGGCCGGAGCGCTGGGCGCGCTCGCGGCCGTCGGGCGAGCGTTCGCCGCCGACAAGCTGGTCGTCGGCGTCATCTACGTCGGCCCGCGCGACGACTACGGCTACAACCAGGCCCAGGCCCAGGCGGCGGCCGCCCTCAAGAAGATGGCGGGCATCACGGTGGTCGAGCAGGAGAAGGTACCCGAGACCACCGACGTGCAGAAGACGATGGGCTCGATGATCGAGCAGGACGGCGCGACCCTCCTGTTCCCGACCTCGTTCGGCTACTTCGATCCGCACATCCTCCGCATGGCCGAGAAGTATCCCAAGGTCCGCTTCGCCCACTGCGGCGGGCTCTGGACCGAGGGCAAGCACCCGAAGAACGTCGGCAGCTACTTCGGCTACATCGACGAGTGCCAGTACCTGAACGGCGTCGTGGCGGGCCATACCAGCAAGACGAAGAAGCTCGGCTTCATCGCCGCCAAGCCGATTCCCCAGGTGCTGCGCAACATCAACGCGTTCACGATGGGCGCGCGCACCGTCGATCCGAAGATCACCACGCACCTGATCGTCACCGGCGACTGGGCGCTGCCGGTCAAGGAAGCGGAGGCCGCCAACAGCCTGATCGACCAGGGCGTGGACGTCGTCACCTGCCACGTCGACAGCCCGAAAGTGGTCGTGGAGACCGCCGAGCGCCGCGGCATCTTCGTCTGCGGCTATCACGCCGACCAGTCGGCCCTGGCGCCCAAGGGCTACTTGACCGGCGCCGAGTGGAACTGGACGACGCCCTACACCACGCACGTGAAGGACGCGATGGCCGGCAAGCCGATGAACAACTTCATGCGCGGCGGCCTGAAGGACGGCTTCGTCAAGGCCGGCGCCTACGGCCGCGCGGTCGGCGACCCGGCGCGCAAGAGCGCGGACGCGATCAAGGCGCAGATGATGAAGGGCGACTTCGTGATCTTCAAGGGCCCACTGAAGGACAACGCGGGCAACACCGTCGTCGCCGCGGGGACCGCGCACAAGCAGACCGACGTGGTGCTCGAGCAGATGAACTATCTGGTCGAGGGCGTGATCGGCAAGGTCTGACGCCGGGGCGATGGCGTCCGACCGCTCCGGTCCGTGGCGCCGCGCCGCCGAAGCGCTCGTGATCCCGATCGGCGCGCTCGCGGCGGCGATGGTGGTCTTCGGGCTCTTCATGGCCGTGCTCGGGCACAACCCGCTCGAGATCTACGCGCTGATCTACCGGGGCGCCTTCGCCAGCGCCTTCTCCTGGCAGAACACGCTGTCGCGCGCCGCACCCCTGGTGCTCACGGCCCTCTGCGTGGCGCTGCCGGCGCAGGCGGGCTTGATGGTGATCGGCGGCGAGGGCGCCGTGGTGCTGGGCGGCCTCACCGCCGCGGTCGTCGGCCATCTCCTGAGCGGTGCGGCGCCGGGCGGCGTGAAGGCTCTCATGATCGTGGCCGGCATGGCCATCGGCGGCGTCTGGATCGCGCTGGCGGGCGCGCTCCGGGAGTATCGCGGCGTCAACGAGACGATCTCGAGCCTGCTCCTGACCTACGTGGCCGTCGCGCTCTTCAATCACGTCGTCGAGGGGCCGCTGCGCGATCCGTCGAGTCTCAACAAGCCGTCGACCGCCCCCATCGGCGACGTCAACATGATCGGGAGCCTGCCCGGTCTCGACATCCACTGGGGCCTCGCCTTCGGCGTCGCGTTCTGCGTGGCCATGCACGTGCTCGTGCGCTACACGACGTTCGGGTTCGCCCTGCGCATCGTCGGCGGCAACCCGCGCGCCGCGCGGCTCGCCGGACTGCCGGTCGGCCGGCTCGTGCTCACCGCGTGCACGCTGGGCGGCGCCGCCGCCGGGCTCGCCGGCGCGGTCGAGGTCGCCGCGGTCCACGGCAGCGCCAACGCGTCGCTGATCGCGGGCTACGGTTACGCCGGGATCGTCGTCGCGTTCATCGCGCGACAGAATCCGCTCGCGATCGTGCCGGTCGCGGTGCTGGTGGGCGGTCTCTCGGCGTCGGGCGGGATGCTGCAGCGGCGGCTCGATCTGCCGGACGCGACCGTGCTCGTCCTGCAGGGGACCGCGTTCATGATGATCCTCGGCAGCGAAGCACTCTACGGCCGGCTCAACCTCTTCCGGACGCGGGTCGCCTGACCGTGGTCGAGCTCGGGTGGTGGGGCGTTCCGATCGGCGTGCTGGGCGGCGCCATTCGCGTGAGCACGCCGTTTCTGTTCGTGAGCCTCGGCGAGTGCATCACGGAGCGGAGCGGCCGCATCAACCTCGGGCTCGAGGGGATCTTGATCATGGGCGCGATGAGCGGCTACGCCGTGTCGTACACGAGCGGCAATCCGTGGCTCGGCGTCCTGGCGGCCGGCGGCGCCGGGCTGCTCCTCGGGCTTCTCCACGGCCTGGCGTGCAACCTGCCCCGCGTGAACGACATCGCCGTCGGGATCGGGCTCATGCTGTTCGGCACCGGGCTCGCGTTCTTCCTGGGCAAGCCGTACGTCCAGCCCAAGGCGCCGACGTTGCCGAGCATCCCGTTCGGCGGGTGGAGCGACACGCCCCAGATCCGCGCCGCGCTCCAGGTGAACCCGCTCTTCCTGATCGGCCTGGCGCTCGCCATCGGGCTCGGCTGGGCGTTTCGCAACACGCGCTGGGGGCTCGTGGTCCGGATGGTCGGCGACAGCTCCGACGCCGCGCGGGCCATGGGCTACGCGGTGCCGCGCGTGCGTACGGTCTCGACCGCGCTCGGCGGAGCTCTCGCCGGCATCGGCGGCTCGTTCTTGTCACTGTATTATCCCGGAAGCTGGAGCGAAGGACTGTCGAGCGGACAAGGACTGATGGCAGTGGCCCTGGTGATCTTCGCGCGCTGGAGCCCGATGCAGTGCTTCTACGCGGCGCTGCTCTTCGGCGGCGCGGGCGCGCTCGGTCCGGCGCTGCAATCCGTCGGCGTGACCTCCGGCTACTATCTCTTCAACGCCGCGCCGTACGTGGTTACGCTTTGCATCATGATCGCTACTTGCTCGCCTCGACGCACGCTCGCCGGTGCGCCTGGCGAGCTCAGCATCAATCGATAGCGCATGTGTCGGTGGCTCGGACTGTTCATGAACGATCTCACGCTCGAGGCCGGGCGGGGCCTGGCGCAGGGGGCGGCCCAGCTGGACGGCTCCGTCACCCGTTCGCCCGATTCGCAGCTCTTCGAGCTGCGGACGGGACGAAGGGGTCCCACTCCGCCGTCCAGCTGGGCCGCCCCCTGCGCCACGCGCCCGGCCTCGGTCTCGGATCGCTCGTGAACAGCCATTCGGGCGACGCATGCCCATTTTGTTCTTACTTAGGACGGAGGATGCATGACTGACTCGTCGAGCTCGAGCGAGCGGTATGTGAAGTCGGAGCCGTATCCGTGGCCGTATAACGGCGATTTGAGGGCGGAGAACACGGCGCTCGTGGTGATCGACATGCAGACGGATTTCTGTGGGATCGGCGGGTACGTCGATCGCATGGGGTACGATCTCTCGCTGACGCGGGCGCCGATCGAGCCGATTCGGGCGGTGCTGGCGGCGGCGCGCGAGGGCGGCTTTCACGTGATCCATACGCGCGAGGGGCACCGGCCGGATCTGTCGGATCTGCCGGCGAACAAGCGCTGGCGGTCGCGGCGTATCGGGGCCGGGATCGGCGATCCCGGGCCGTGCGGGCGCATCCTCGTGCGCGGCGAGCCCGGGTGGGAGATCGTGCCGGAGCTCGCGCCGCATCCCGGTGAGACCGTCATCGACAAGCCGGGCAAGGGCTCGTTCTGCGCCACGGATCTGGAGCTGATCCTGAGAACGCGCGGCATCCAGAATCTCGTGCTCACCGGCATCACCACCGACGTGTGTGTGCACACCACGATGCGCGAGGGCAACGACCGCGGCTTCGAGTGCCTGCTGCTCGAGGACTGCACGGGCGCGACGGACTACGGCAACTACAGGGCGGCGATCAAGATGGTGACGATGCAGGGTGGCGTCTTCGGCGCCGTGGCGCGCTCGACCGACTTCGTCGCGGCGGTCCGGAAGCCCGCGTGATCCCGGTGGCCGACTCGCCGCCGAGCCCTCGCCGGGCGGTCGACGTCGAGGTGCTCGGGATGACCAAGCGCTTCGGCGCCGTCACCGCCCTCGACGACGTCTCGCTGCGCGTCGAGGCGGGCTCGTTCACGGCGCTCCTGGGCGAAAACGGCGCGGGCAAGAGCACGCTCGTGAAGTGCCTGGTCGGCTATCACCAGCCGGACGCGGGCGAGATCACGGTCGGCGGTCGCGAGCGGGACATCCGCTCGCCGCACGCAGCGCACGCGCTCGGCATCGGCATGGTGTACCAGCATTTCACCCTGGTGCCGAGCATGACCGTCGCGGAGAACCTCGTGATGGCGCGCGACGAGGTGCCGGCGGTCGTCGACTGGCAGGCCGAGTGGAGCCGGCTCTCCGCGTTCATGGCCACCGTGCCGTTCCGGCTCGACCTCGACCGGCCGGTCGCGCGGCTCGCCGCCGGCGAGAAGCAGAAGGTCGAGATCCTCAAGCAGCTCTACCTCCGCCGGCGCTTCATGATCCTCGACGAGCCCACCTCGGTGCTCACGCCGGCCGAGGCCGACGAGGTGCTCGGGATGCTCCGGACGATGACGCGCGCGGGCGAGGTCACCGTGCTGATGATCACGCACAAGCTCCGCGAGGTGATGGTCTTCGCGGACGACGTCGCGGTCTTGCGGCGCGGTCAGCTCGTCGGGAAGGGGCTGACCGTCGATCTGACGTCCTCCGCACTGGCTCAGATGATGGTCGGCGCACGCGAGATCCCGCAGATGCACGCGCGAAAGGCCGGCGGGCCGGTCGAAGTCGGGGTGCCGCGCCTGGTCGTTCGGGATCTCGCGGTCGACGACGACGCTGGGCGTCGCGCCGTGAACGAGCTGAGCCTGACGATCCGCGCGGGCGAGATCATGGGTATCGCGGGGGTCTCGGGCAACGGCCAGCGCGAGCTGGTCGAGGCGCTGATCGGCCAGCGGGCGACGGCGGGCGGCGAGATCCTCATCGGCGGCGAGCCCTTCCACGCCACCCGCGGCGAGATCCGCCGGCATCGCGTGTTCAGCCTGCCCGAGGAGCCCCTGCGCAGCGCCTGCGTGCCGCACATGAGCGTCGCCGAGAACATGAGCCTGCGAAACTTCGACCGCGCCCCCCAGTCGTCCGCCGGATGGCTCCGCCCGCGCGCGCTGCGCGCGCAGGCCGAACGCTGGATCCGCGCATTCGCCGTTCAGACGCCGAGCGCCGACACGCCGATGACGACCCTGTCGGGCGGCAACGTCCAGCGTGCGGTGCTCGCGCGCGAGCTGTCCGAGCCGGTGTCGGTGCTGATCGCCGCCAATCCGGTCTTCGGTCTGGACTTCGCCGCGGTGGCCGAGATCCACGACCGGATCCTGGCGGCTCGCAACGGCGGCGCCGCCGTCCTGCTGGTCAGTGAAGATCTCGACGAGTTGCTCGAGCTCTCGGACCGCATCGCGGTCATCTTCGGCGGGCGCCTAATGCACGAGACCGCGACCGCGAAGGCCGACATCGCGGTCATCGGGCCCTGCATGGCCGGGCACAACCCGGCGGCCGCAGTGTCCTCCCCCGCCCGTGCCTGAGATCGCCGCGCGGCCTTATCCGTACGCGTTCGAGCCCGCCACCGCGGCGCTCGTCGTGATCGACATGCAGCGCGATTTCATCGAGCGCGGCGGCTTCGGCGAGGCGCTGGGCAACGACGTGAGCCGGCTGGCCGCGATCGTCCCGACCGTGCGCGATCTGCTCGCGTGGGCGCGCGCTCACGCGATCCGCGTCGTGCACACGCGCGAAGGCCACCGCCCGGATCTCGCCGACTGCCCACCGGCCAAGCGCCGGCGAGGCCGCCCCTCGCTCCGGATCGGTGACGAGGGGCCGATGGGACGCATCCTGGTCGACGGCCAGCCCGGCAACGACATCGTTCCGGTGCTGGCCCCGCGTGCGGGCGAGGCCGTCATCGTCAAGCCCGGCAAGGGCGCCTTCTACGCCACCAAGCTCGACGCGCTCCTGCGCGCGCAGCGCATCACGCATCTGATCCTGGCCGGCGTCACGACCGAGGTGTGCGTGCAGACGACGATGCGCGAGGCCAACGACCGCGGCTACGAGTGCCTCCTGGTCGAGGATGCGACCGAGAGCTACTTCCCCGAGTTCAAGCGGGCCACGCTCGCAATGGTCCAGGCCCAGGGCGGTATCGTGGGCTGGACCGCGCCGTTCGCCGCGGTGCGAGCTTCGCTCCCGTAAGCGAGACCGGCCGGTTCGTAGTATGAGTCAGGAGGTGTCTCATGAAAGCCGTCGTTATCGGAGAGTCCTCGGGCGCCAGCATGGAAGCCATCATGGCCGTCTTTCCGCGCCACAAGGCGGTGGTGGACAAGTTCGTCGCGCGCGGCGTCGTCCTGGGCATCGGGCCCTTTACCGACGGGGGCAACATGGCCATTTTCAAGACGCGGGCTGAAGCAGAGGCCTTCTCCAGGGAGGACCCGTTCATCCTCGAAGGCCTGGTGAAGTCCTTCGTGATCAAGGACTGGCGCGATTCGCTGCTGCCCGAATGACGCTGACTAGATGACCGCGAGCGCCTCGACCTCGATCATGTAGTCCGGGTGCGAGAGCGAGGCGACCTGCACCATCGTGGAGGCCGGGCCGCGCTCGCCGAAGAACTCGTCGCGAACGACCCGGAAGTCGAGCCGGTAGCGGACGTCGGTGACGTAGGTCGTGATCTTCACGACGTTGGCGAGGGTGCCGCCGCCCGCCTCGACCAGCGCCTTGACCGAGCCGAACACCGTGCGCGCCTGGGCCCGGAAGTCGCCGCGGTGCTTCACGGTTCCGTCCATCTCGTACGGCACCTGTCCGGCCAGGAACAGGATCGTCTGCGCGCCCGTCACCTTGATGGCCTGGCTGTAGCTCGGCGTGTCGTAGACACCGGGCGCGCAGTATTTCTCGATCTTCGCCGCCATGATCGTTCTCCTCTCGAAGATCGCCGCGTGAGCGGCCGCGCTCAGAGCTGCCCCGAATCCCCCCACTGCTCGACGAGCGCGCGGTACGCCGGGTCGTCGTAGCGGGACGGCAGGAAGGCCGGCGCGTAGCGCGGAAGCGGACGCCCGGCGATGTGGTCGGCCAGGAGATCCGCGGCGCCGTTCGACGACATGAGCCCGTAGCCCGAGAGCGCGCCCAGGATGTAGGCGCCCTCGACCGGAAGCGGCCCGGATAGCAGGCGGTTCTCGCGCGTCTTCGTGTAATAGCCGCCGTCCACGACGACACGCGGCAGGCGCGTGAGGTATTTCGACAGCCCCGGGATCATCCGCGACATGCCGCGCAGGCAGATCTCGCCGTAGGCGGCGTCGAACTCGATCGGGAACGTCGGCTCGACCGGCTCGATGTCGTAGGTCCAGATCAGGAGCACGACCGGGCTGTCGCCGGCGCCTTCGGGCCGGCCGTGGACGCCAGCGGGAAATTCCTCGACGAGCCGCTTGTGCTCGGCCGACGCCAGGAGCTCCTGCCGCTCCTCGTCCGACCACGGCAAGGTGATCGGGTCGGTCCAGATCGTCATCGGCGCCCAGCGCGGCACCGCGCCGAGCACGTCGTTGAAGGCGACCTTCGCGTGCCGCTCGCAGAACACCGGCAGGTCGAGCCCGAGCAGGCGGCCGATCCACCCGACGAACGGGCCGCCCGCGTTCACGAAGCGTCCCGTCGCGATGCGAACGTCGCCGCCGCGTGCCGCGATCTGCACGCCGCGCACGCGCCCGCCCGTCGTGTCGACGCGCTCGACGCGGCCCCCCACGAAGCGCACGCCGTGCTCGCGCGCGCACTCGAGCAGGTACATGCCGAGCTGCTGCGCGCTGAACCAGCCGCAGCGGCGCGCGTGCAGCACGGCCACGGTGTCCTCCGCCAGGTACGGGAAGTAGCGGCGCAGGAGCGTCGGATCGGCGATGACGTCCGTTCCGGTCGGCTGATCCTCGAAGCCGTCGGCGGGCGCGGCCTGATAGTCGCTCGACGCGCGCGGGTGGATGCGGGCCGGGCCGACACCGCGGGTCTCGGCCTCCCGAGCGCGCTCGATGAACGTCGGCACCTGCGCGGGATCGGCCGTGGCGAAGAGATAGCCGCGCCGGTTCAGCAGGAAGCGGTTGTCGCTCTCGTGCGCCAGCTCCTCGAGAAGATCGATGCTCCGGTTCATGAGCGCGACCATGTCGTCGCCGGGCCCGGGCCACCAGTTGCGGTAGCACTCGGTGGACTTGTCGCTGGTCAGCGAGAGGGGCGCGCCCTCGTCGACGAGGACGACGCCGGTGACGCCGCGCCGCACGGCCAGGTGATAGGCGGCGGCGATGCCGGCGATGCCGGCGCCACAGATGACGACTTCCGCGGTCGGCGCGCTCATGCGAGGGGCTATCCTCGCACGCCCCGCGCGGTTGTCAACGCTACTTGAGCGGCTGGATCGTCAGCTCGCCGGTCGAGCGCAGGGTGATCGAGTAGACGCGGTCCTTGCGCACCTTGGTCGAGACCGCCTCGCCGTGCAGCGCCCGGACCCCGCGCCGCTTCGCTTCTTCGGGGTTGTTGGCGAGCTCCCAGAAGCGCGCCCACAGATCGCGCTCGAACGCGGTGGGCGCGCGCTCGGCCGCGTAGCTCTGCGGGATCTGGCCTTCCTTGTCGAGCACCTCGCCCTCGGCCGGACGCTTGCGGTCGGTGAAGATCCGCCGGAACAGCAGCAGCGCCTTGCCCTTGAGCGCGTCGCCGGCCATCACGAAATCGTCCTCGAACTTGATCACGAGCGTGTCGACGTAGATCTCGTCGCCGTCGAGCGTGAGCTCGCGCGGCTCGCCGACCGGATCACCCTGCGAGTCGAGCTCGGTGAACCTGACGCGCGTCTGCGGATGGCCTTCGGGGCCTTGCGTTTGATCGAGCACGACGAGCCGGGCGCGGCGCTCGGCGTAGCGCAAGAGCCGGATGGCGGCCTCGAGCGCCTGGTTGCGCTCGGTGAGCGCGCGGATCTGCGCCTCTTTCTCGGCGAGCTGGCGCTGCATCTCGCGGCTCGGCGCCAGCACCATCCGGTCGGCCAGATAGACGCCTCCGGCCGCGGCGGCGACGAAGACCAGGGCCCAGAAGAATCTCATGGCGGTCACTCGATCGTACCTGGGAGCCCGCCTCGGACGGATGTATTCTCGAACGGCCTTCCGCGGTCGCCGATCACCCCGGCGGGGGCGCGCGCGAACGAAAGGAGCGCCATGGGTCGGATCGGTCCCTTGCTCGCGATGCTGCTCGCGCTGCTCATGGCCGCGCCGCTCGCGGCTGCGGACGACGCGCCGGCGGGCGGTGAGCCGTCCACCAGTACCGCGCGCTGGCCGTATGCCCTGCCCTTCCTGGCGGACGCGGCGGTCGAGCGAGGCTACGAGCTGCCCCTCCCGCGCGGCATCTCCGGCATCTTCTATTACGTCGAACGAGACATCGAGATCACCGATATCCGCGTCGGCGTCGACGGCGCGGCGCTCAGGAGTGTAAGCAAGTTCCTGGACCTCGGCTCGATGAGCCACGTCAGCGTGGCGCTCGCCCGGTTCGACGTGTGGCTGCTCCCGTTCCTCGACGTGTACGGGCTTCTCGGCTACGTGACGAACACGAGCACGACACGGGGCACGGTGACGATTCCGACGCTCGGTCCCGGGCCCGGCACCCGGAGCTTCAATGTGTCCGCGACGACCGACCTGGACGGCTTCGTCGGGGGCGCTGGGCTCACCCTGGCGGGCGGCTACCGTCAGCTCTTCGCCGTCGCTGACGTGAACTACAGCCAGACCGACATCGGCTTCGACGATCGATTCCGCGCGTTGATCGGCTCCGTCCGTGTCGGCTGGAACGGCAAGGTCCAGGAGATCCCGCTGCGGCTGTGGGTCGGCGGGATGTACTGGGGCACCAAGAGCACCGCGAAGTCCAGCGTGGACGTACCGAACGTGGGCCGGGTGAGCTTCGAGGCCGACCAGGGACCGCTCCACCCTTTGAACGCCACGGTCGGCGGCTCGATCACGCTGTTCCGGCGATGGGACGCGTTCGTGGAGTACGGCTTCAACGGCCAGGACGTCCAAGCGATCTCGGCCGGGTTGACGTTTCGCTTCTGAGCACCTGCGACCTAAGTCCCGGGTTGATTCAGTGTGGCGACCTGTGATATTCGCCTCGCGTGGTCGCTGCAGCCGTGACACGCCGGATCCGCACGATGGCCGTCCGATGCATCACGATCGCTCTTGCGCTCGTGCTCGCGGCGCCGACGCTGCCGAGGGCTCAGCAGAGCGGCTCCGCCGGCCCCCCGCCCTTCAAGCCCGAGGAGCTCGAGCAGATCGTGGCGCCGATCGCGCTGTACCCTGATCCTCTGATCGCGCAGATCTTCATGGCGTCCACGTATCCGCTCGAGGTCGTCCAGGCGGCACGGTTCGCCAAGGCGAATCCGAACCTGAAGGACCAGGCCCTGAACGACGAGCTCAAGAAACAGAGCTGGGACGACAGCGTGAAGTCGCTGGTCAGCTTCCCCCAGGTCCTCGAGATGATGGACAGCCAGCTCGAGTGGATGCAAAAGCTGGGTGACGCGGTCCTCGCGCAACAGAAGGACACGATGGACGCCATCCAGCGCCTGCGGACGAAGGCGCAGTCGGCGGGGAATCTCAAAACGACCGAGCAGCAGAAGGTGATCGTCGAGCAGTCCCAGCCGCCTCAGCAGCAGACGATCATCCGGATCGAGCCGGCGAGTCCCGACGTCATCTACGTGCCGACCTACAATCCGGAGATCGTCTACGGCACGTGGCCCTATCCGTACTATCCGCCCTACTACTACTACCCGCCCTACTACCCCTACGGCTACTTCGCCACGGCGGCGATCGCGTTCGGCGTCGGGATGATCATCGGCGGCGCGATCTGGGGCGGGTGCAACTGGGGTCGCGGCGACATCGACATCGACGTGAACCGGAACAACAACTTCAACAGGAACGTCAACCGTGGAGACCGGGTCAATCCGCTCGGCGGGGATCGGGGTGCTGGTGGCCGAGGGGACCGGGCCTCGTGGCAGCACAACCCCGAGCACCGGAAGGGTGCGCAGTACCGCGACCGCGCCACACAGCAGAAGTTCAATCGTGCGGGCGACAGCGCCAGGGCCGCCTCGCGCGAATCCTTCCGGGGCCGTGCCCAGCAAGGCCGGCAGGAGCTGGGCCGCGGCGGGGCCGGACAGGGCGCGGCTCGCTCCCGCGAAGGCGGGCTCGGGTCGGCGGGCGGCGCGCAGCGCACGGGCGGAGTCGGCCAGGGCGGAGCGGGCGCGGGACGCGGCGATGGGGCGCTGGGATCTGGTGGCGGTGTCCAGCGTGGCAGCGGCCAGGTCGGCGCGGGTAGCGGCGGTCGAGCGTTCGAGGGGGTCGGGCAAGGACAGAGCCAGCGCTCGTACAGTGAGCGCGGGCAGTCGTCGCGCGGCAGCAGCTACAGCGGCGGGGCAAGCCGCGGGGGAGGCGGCGGCTACTCCGGCGGTGGTGGCGCACGGGGCGGCGGCGGTGGGGGTCGAGGCGGAGGTGGAGGACGGCGATGAGGACGGCTCGCATCGCGCTCGCGATCGTGCTGGCCCTTCACGGCGCCATACTGGCCGCGCCCCCCACGCCGGCCCCGCAGGCCGCGCCCGCGCAGAAGAGCTTCGGCTCCCTGGACGAGGCCGTCAGCGCGCTCGTCACGGCGATTCGCGCGGCGGACCGGAAGGCGCTGGTCGAGATCCTCGGACCGCAGGGCAGCCCGCTCGTGTGGTCCGGCGACGACGTCGCCGACCGCGCCGCGTTCCAGCGCTTCGCGGCCGAGTACGACCGCGCCCATCGGCTCCAGGGCGGCGGCGGCAAGGTCGTGCTCTACGTCGGGGACGACGACTTCCCGTTCCCGATCCCGCTCGTGCCCGAGGGCCCAGGCTGGGTCTGGGACACCGACGCCGGGGACGACGAGCTGCTCAATCGCCGGATCGGACAGAACGAGCTCTCCGTGATCCAGGTGTGTCTGGCCTACGTCGACGCCCAGCGCGAATACTATTCGCGCGGCACCGGGCTTCTCGAGTACGCGCAGCGGCTGGAGAGCACGCGGGGCAAGCGCGACGGCCTTTACTGGGTGACGAAGCCCGGCGAGCCGGAGAGCCCGCTCGGCCCGCTGGTCGCCCGGGCGCGGGCGGCCGGCTATCCGCTCCCGCCGCGCGGTGGCCCGGCACCGTATCACGGCTACTTCTATCGCATCCTCTTCGCACAGGGCCCCGACGCGCCCGGCGGCGCCTACGACTTCATCGTCAAAGGCCATATGATCGGCGGGTTCGCGCTCGTCGCGTATCCGGCGGTATACGGCGCGTCGGGCATCATGACGTTCGTCGTCAATCAGGACGGCGTCGTGTACCAGAAGGATCTCGGGACGAAGACGGCGCAGGCCGCCGGCACGCTCAAAGCGTACAACCCCGACTCGACGTGGGCCCGGGCCGAGGGCGGCGAGAGCAAGCGCTGACGCCGCGTCGGGCGCGGAGACTCTAGCTCGTCTTCAAGCGCAGGACGACGCGCGGCAGACCGTCGGGCGCGAAATCGACGATCGCCTCGACCTTGTACGGCAGCTCGGGCAGCTCGTCGACCAGGCGCCTCACCATCTTTTCCATCAGCGAGCGATGCTCCTCCGTCAGGACGACCGACGTGACGCGGCCGTCGATGCTGAGGCGGCCGGTGCACGGGTCGACGTCGACCAGGTCCGCGACGCGGATCACGATGTCTCGCTCGAGGCCCATCGCGGTCAACTCTACCTGATCGAGGCGTTCCTGTCGCCGTCGATACCTTGCCTCGATGGTACACTCACCGCGAATGCTCCCCCGTGCGCTCGCGTTGCTGGCCGTCTGCTCGCTCGCGCTGAGCGCCTGAATCGCCTGGTCGAGCCGACGTCGGGGACGATCCGTGTGGCAGGCCGCGCCGTCACGGGCGCCGGCGCGTCCGCGGTACGCGAGGTCCGCCGCCAGATCGGGATGGTCTTCCAGCAGTTCAACCTGGTCCGGCGCGCCACCGCGCTCGACAACGTGCTCGCCGGACGGCTCGGCTACGTGCCGCCGGTGCCGAACGTGTTCGGAAGCTTCCCACGCGCCGACCGCGAGCTCGCGCGCGCGTGCCTGGATCAGGTGGGACTCGGCCACCTCGCCGAGCGGCGCGCGGACAAGCTCTCGGGCGGCGAGCAGCAGCGGGTCGCGATCGCGCGCGCTGGCGCAGCGTCCCGCGGTGATCCTGGCGGACGAGCCGACGGCGAGTCTCGATCCCGCCCTCACCAGCAGCATCATGGACATCCTCAAGGCCATCAACGTCGAGCAGGGGCTCACGCTCGTCGTGAGCCAGCACCAGCTCGAGACCGCGCTGGCCTACGCCACGCGCATCGTCGGCTTCCGCCAGGGCCGCATCGCCTTCGACGGCCCCCCCCCGCGTCAGTCACACCGACCATCGTTCGCGCAATTTACGGCGACGATCAGAAACCATGAACCCGGAACAAAACACGTCGAGCCATAGACCGGGCGTGCGGAGCCAGGTCGCACCTATCTCAGGCCACCCTCGGTGTGAGCCGGGCTCATGGCACTCGCTCCGATGAAAAGAGCGATCTACTTCGCCGCGCTCGTGGTCCTCGCGTGGCTCGCGTGGGACACCGGCGCCGATCCGGTTCGGCTGGCGCGTGGTCTCCCCTGGATCCTCGACTTCCTCCGGCGCATGATGCCTCCGGACCCGAGCGTGCTACCGGCGGCGCTGCTCGGGGCGCTCAAGACGGTCGAGATCGCGCTGCTCGGCACCGCGGTCGCCGCGGTGCTGGCGCTGCCGCTTGGCTTCCTCTCGGCGCGCAACGTGGCGCCGAGCGGCGTGTTTATCCGGCGCGGGGCGTGCTCAATTTCTTTCGCAGCGTGGACACCCTCGTCTACGCGCTGGTCTTCGTCGCGGCCGTCGGGCTCGGCCCCTTCCCGGGTGTCCTCGCGGTGGTCGCCTACACGACCACGTCGCTGGCCAAGCTCTACGGCGAGGCCGTCGAAGGCGTCGACCCCGGACCGGTCGACGCGATCACCGCCACCGGCGCCACGCGGCTTCAAGTCCTGCGCTTCGGCGTGCTGCCACAGGTGCTGCCCCTCTTCCTCTCCTACGTCCTCTATCGCCTCGAGACCAACATCCGCGGGGCGACCGTGCTCGGCTTCGTCGGCGCCGGCGGCATCGGTTTTTACCTTCAAACCTATCTCAGGATGATCGACTACCGCGCCGCGTCCACGGTGCTGCTGGTGACCGTGGCCATGGTGATGGTGGTCGACGCGATCAGCTCGCGTCTGCGCGACCGGCTCGTTTGACAGTTGCGTGGCGAGCCCTGACAAAGTCCGGCGTCTGGGCTAGAATCGCGGCACCTCGCGAAGGGAGGGCCTGCATGGCTCACAAAACGGTGAGACTCTGTGTGTTGCTGGTGGTCGTGGCGGCGATCGGATTCGCGGCGACCTCGGTCCGCGCCGCCAAGGCAACCTTGACGGTCTACACGGCCGTCGAGGCTGACGATCTCAAGAAGTACGCCGCCCGCTTCAACGAGGATCACCCGGACATCGAGATCAAGTGGGTCCGCGACTCGACCGGCGTCATCACCGCCAAGCTGCTCGCCGAGAAGGCCAACCCGCAGGCGGACGTGATCTGGGGCCTCGCCGCGACGAGCCTCCTCGTCCTGAAGCCCGAGGGGATGCTGATGCCGTACGCGCCGAAAGGCGTCGAGCGGCTCGACGCGCAGTTTCGCGACAAGGACAATCCGCCGGCGTGGGTCGGCATGGACGCGTGGGTGGCCGCCCTCTGCTTCAATACGGTCGAGGCGCAGAAGAAGAGCCTGCCGAAACCCGCGTCCTGGAAGGACCTGACCAAGCCCGTGTACAAGGGCACCGTCGTCATGCCGAACCCGGCCTCGTCGGGCACGGGGTTCCTCGACGTCTCGAGCTGGCTCCAGCTCTTCGGCGAGAGCGAGGGCTGGAAGTATATGGACGCCCTCCACCAGAACATCGGCGTCTACACGCACTCGGGCTCCAAGCCCTGCACCATGGCCGGCGCTGGCGAGTACCCGATCGGCGTGTCCTTCGAGTTCCGCGCCGCCCGGCAGAAGAAGCAGGGAGCGCCGATCGACATCGTGTTCCCCTCGGAAGGATCGGGCTGGGACATGGAGGCCACCGCCATCGTGAAGGGCACCAAGAACCTCGAGGCCGCCAAGACGCTCGTCGACTGGTCGGTCACCGACAAGGCGATGAAGCTCTACAACGAGGGCTACGCGGTGGTCGCGATCTCGAAGATGTCGCAGCCGGTCGAGTACCTGCCGGCGAACATGCTCGAGCACATGGCCAAGAACGACTTCCAGTGGGCGGCCCTGAACCGCGCCAAGATCCTGGCCGAGTGGGAAAAGCGCTACGGCGCGAAGTCGGAGCCCAAGAAGTAGGGAGACGGATAACGACGCCTTATCTCCGGATCAGCCGCCTCGGCAAGAAGTTCGGCGCCTTCACCGCCCTCGACGACATCTCGCTCGAGATCGTCGAGGGCGAGTTCGTTTGCTTCCTCGGCCCGTCCGGATGCGGCAAGACCACCCTGCTCCGGGCGATCGCCGGGCTCGACATCCAGACCACGGGCCGCATCGAGCAGAACGGCCGCGACATCTCCGCGCTGCCGCCGACGAAGCGCGACTTCGGCATCGTCTTTCAGTCCTACGCGCTCTTCCCGAACCTGACCGCCGCCCGGAACGTCGCCTACGGTCTCGAGAACGCGCGCACGCCGCGCGGCGAGATCATCAAGCGCGTCCACGAGCTGCTCGAGCTGATGGGTCTGGCCGCGCACGGCAACAAGTACCCCGCCCAGCTCTCCGGCGGCCAGCAGCAGCGGGTCGCGCTGGCGCGCGCGCTGGCGACCTCGCCGGGGCTCCTGCTGCTCGACGAGCCCCTCTCCGCGCTCGACGCGAAGGTGCGCGTGCACCTGCGCCACGAGATCCGGGAGCTCCAGCGCCGCCTGCGCGTCACCACGATCATGGTCACCCACGACCAGGAAGAGGCGCTCACGATGGCCGACCGCATCGTGGTGATGAACCAGGGCGCGATCGAGCAGATCGGCACGCCGCTCGAGATCTATCGCGAGCCGGCCTCGCCGTTCGTGGCCGACTTCATCGGCGTGATGAACTTCGTGGCCGGTACGGTCGCGCGTGACGGCGCCGTACGCCTCGGCACGATCGAGCTGGCGTGTGAGGTCGACGGCCTTCCGGCCGGGACCGACGTGACGCTCGCCATCCGCCCGGAGGACATCGTCGTCCACGACGGCGGCCGCGCCGAGCCGAACGGGCTGGCGGTGCGGGTCGAGGCGCTCGTGTTCCTGGGCTCGTTCTTCCGGGCCGACCTCACCGGCGATGCGACGCCGGGCGTGCTCCTGCGCACGGACCTGCCGGCCGACATGGTCCGGCGCCGCGGGATCGTCGACAAGAGCGCGCTCGCGGTGGTGCTGCCGCCGGAGCACATCCGGATCTACCCGGGGAGCGCCGTCAATCGCTGACGCCGCGCTCGCGCGCGCGGATCAGGTCCCCGCGATCGTCCGGCCCCAGTCGAGCCGCGACGACCGCCTCATGCGTCTGTTCCTCGGCGTCATCGGGCTCTATCTGGTCGTCGCGCTCGCGCTGCCGCTCGGCCTCATGCTGGCCAAGAGCCTGCAGGGATCCCGGGACGAGTTCGTCGGCCTCGCCAACTACGTCCGCTACTTCTCGACGCCCGCGCTCTTCCAGTCGATCGGCAACAGCCTCTGGGTGTCGATCCTCAGTACCCTCATCACGGTGCCGCTCGCGTTCGTGTACGCCTACGCGCTCACGCGGTCGCTCATGCCCTTCCGCGGCTTGTTCAAGACCGTCGCGCTCGTCCCGATCCTCGTGCCGTCGCTCCTGCCCGGTCTGGCCCTCGTCTATCTGTTCGGCAACCAGGGCCTGCTGAAAGGGGCGCTCCTGGGCCACAGCATCTACGGGCCGATCGGCATCGTGATGGCCGAAGTCTTCACGACCTTCCCCCACGCGCTGCTGATCATCCTGGCCGCGCTCGGCCTGGCCGACATGCGGCTCTACGAGGCGGCGGTGGCCCTGCGAGCGTCGCGCCCGAAGATCTTCTGGACCGTAACGCTTCCCGGGGCGCGCTACTGCCTGATCAGCGCCACCTT
>Ga0306921_10002870_pt1 | contig 17344 bp, 13 predicted proteins | sample sta12Cox44000080_FD_203760 | JGI IMG/M metagenome (GOLD analysis project Ga0306921, IMG submission 203760) | Lab enrichment of tropical soil microbial communities from Luquillo Experimental Forest, Puerto Rico - statoxic.12C.oxic.44.000.080 (v2)... | ecosystem: Environmental > Terrestrial >... | reverse complement strand
AATTAAGGGCGCGGTAGTCATTGGCTTTGCCATGCTGGCGACCGAATTCGAATACCGTCACCGGAAGCGAATCCATCAAGCCATTGTGATGGCCGCGTTTCTCACCTATCTGATCGATCGCGAAAACATTGTATGGCGGTTCGTCAAGGACAGTGCGACACCTCACACGTGGGAACGCGTTGCGTTTATCATTGCGACCCTGTTTATCGCTGCGGGGGTCGGAATCTGCACGTGGGCATGGGCTTGCGGGGACGCGAGGACTACCAGAGACGGTGAACAGTACCGTGCCGCTAATCGCTCGCGGTATCTCGGCGAGATGAGTTACGCGATCGGGTTGGCGTCGCTTGCTCCTCTGGCCGGATTCTTCGTTCTCGTTGCAGGCGAAGGCTTGCGCATTGTTCGTCTGGTGGCACACAAAGACCGCAGCGGGCAGTACGCCCGGCAGCGGCCATTGCCCGAGTTGTCACAGCCAGCAAAGCGAGATGGAGAGAAGATTCACTTCCGGTGGGGAGAGGCGATCCGGCGAGAGGCGGTGAAATGGGGAATCCTGGTCACGATGATTGTCTTCCTGACCACGCTCGACGACTGGCATGCGGACGTGCTTGCCGTGGTTAGCTTTGTTCTTGGGAATTTGTTGAATGCGCGGATATTCGATCGTGCGGCGGTTGAGAAGTATGAGGCCGATTCATGAAGAGGGTTGCGCGCGCGTTTCGGAGAGTAGATTGGTGTAGCGGTTCCCCTGATGCGGGTTTGCCGACTTCGCCCGATTGACTCGCAGGTATAGTGGAGTCTAGTAAACCTATCCTCGATCCTAGTCCCCGAACCCGGCCGGGAAGGAGACCGCGGCCCCTTGTGTCGCCTGCATCAGCAGGACAAGAGCGAGAGGAGGCCCCATAAAGACACTCGTTGAAAACATTGCAAGAGCACTGGCGGACCATCCGGAAGACGTGCAAGTTACAGTAGTGGAAGGCTCGCAGGTTACCGTTTTGGAACTGCGGGCGCATCCGGAGGATTTGGGCAAAATCATCGGACGAGAAGGACGCACGGCGAAGGCGATGCGAACCATACTGGGTGCCGCAGGAATGAAGCTTCGCCGGCGGTTTACGCTGGAGATTGTCGATGGGGAGGAGCGGACCGCGAGCAGCGCGCGGTGAGAGATTGCTTGCTGTGGGATTCTTCAACGCCGCGATTCCAGGTACCTGGATTGTCATCAAACGGAGGATTGGGAGCAACGGCGGGGCGGGTCGGGGATTCACGAATGGGAGCAGGAACGAGGCGTCCCGCAAAGGCAAAGAACAAACGCAAAAGAGGCAGGAGGGGCGCCCCACTGCAGAACGCTAGTGCGCAGCGGTGGCGGTGACGGCGACACCCATATCCTTGAGCTTGGCGCGGGCTCGGCGCTCCTCTTCGGTACCGGGATAACGCTTGACAACATCGCGGAGTTCCTTGATGCCGGGATTTTTCTGGCCGAGTTCGAGAAGAGCCATGCCTTTCTTGTAGCGAGCGGTGGCTAGCTTAAAGCTCTTCGGGTAATTGTTGAGAACCTTGTCGTATTCCTGAACCGCCTGGTCATACTGATGCTGCGAGTAGGCGATTTCACCGAGATAAAACTGGGCGTTGGAGGCCAGGTCGGTGTCGCCGTAGTAACGGAGGTAGTCCTGGAATTCGGAGCGCGCGAGATCATATTTCCCGTTGGTGATGTCGCGAAGGCCGTTGGAGTAGAGCGTGTCCGCGGAAGGAGGAGGACCGGAAGGAGCAGCGGAAGCCGAGCCGGAAGGCGAGGGTGAACCGAGAGTGGAGGGAGCGCCGTTCGTGGGCACGCCGGCGGGAGCGCCGCCTGCCAGGCGCGCATCGATGCTCTGGACGGAGTTCTGGAGATCGACGAGCTGCTGATTGAGCTTGCCGAGACGGGACTTGATTTCCTCGAGATTGTCGGAAAGGCCCTGGACCTGGGTGGACATGGTGTCGAGACGGGTGCCGGAGTTGGCCTGAACGTCCTGAACGGATTTCTGGAGGGCGTTCATGGTGGCGTTGAGCTTGTTGACAGAGTCGGAGGACTGCTCAATGAGGGTTTTCTGGATGGTGTGATCTTGAGTCATTTGCGTCTGAAGATCTTTTTGCCCGGAGAGAATAGCGGTGACGTCGCGCTGAAGCTCGATGATTTCGCGGGCAACGGCGAGGGCCGGCTTGGGGCCGATGAGGCTGCCGGCGAGCGCGCTGAGAAACAGGGCGCCGGAGAAGAAGAGGATGTTACGAGTACGCATGATGGTTCCTCCAAAGGGGCGAACGCAAACGACCGGGGCAATGGTTAAGTCCCAATATTTTAATGTAGCGGGAGTGAGCGAATGGAGCAAGTGGTTGGATGGGGGGAGTGCGCTCCGCGCCAGGGCCTTCGTTCGCGAAGCACAAAGGAAGGAGGAATCGGCCATTCTGGTCGGGATGACAGGAGCGATGCATCCTTTCTGTTTGTCCGGACGGGCATGGGCAGAGACCGCGCAGGAGGTTATTTGTTGGGGGCGAAGTGGCCGCGGCGGTTCTGCTGCCAGCAGGTTTCGGTGGATTGCATGCAGAAGGGCTTTTCCTTGCCCCAACTGGTGGAAGTGAGACGGTCGGCGGGAATGCCGAGGCTGACGAGATACTGCTTGACGGCATTGGCGCGGCGATCGCCGAGAGCGAGATTGTATTCGGTGGAACCGCGCTCATCGCAGTGGCCCTCGATGGTGACGCGGGCCTGCGGATAATTCTTGAGGAAATCAGCGGTGCTCTGGAGAGCCTGACGGGCATCGGGGCGAATTTCGGCCGAGTCGTAATCGAAATAGGCGTCGCGGACTTCTTTATTCCAAAGTTCATCGAAGCCGGGAGTTCTGGTTTCCGCAACGGGGGGAGCATTGACGGAGATACGCACGGTGGCGTCGGCATTGCCGCCGGCGGAGCTGGCCGTGAGTGTGTAGGTTGTAGAAGCCGTCGGAGAAACGGAAGTGGAACCCTGGGGAGTAACGGCACCGACTTCCGGAGCGATGGAGACGTTGGTAGCGTCGCTGGTAGACCAAGAGAGTTTCACGGACTCGCCCTTATTGATAGAAGTACGGTCGGCGGTGAGTGTGGCCGTCGGCTTCACCGCGGCGGGCGGAGGAGTGTACGAAGGGGTTTTAGCGGCGACGGGCTTCTTGCTGCAACCGGCGAAAAGGAGAGCCAAGACTGAGACGGCAACAAGAAGCGAGCGGTCGAACGGGCGGTATAACTGAGTCATGCGTGTCCTCCTAAGACACTGGGATCTCCCGTGTTGGGCCGGCCGGCTGGATAGATAAATGGTAACACCAGAGGGCCGGGTCCGGGGAATATGTCGTAATACGATATATTGTACACGGAACGGCAGAGAGGGAAAGAATGTTTGAGGAGAGTGTGTAATCAGTAAAGATGCGCGCGCTTCGGGCCGTGGCGGCCGAACATGAGGATCAGAGAAGAGAGATCCCTCGCTTGGCCTGCCTGCGCCCGCCTGCGGTAGGCGGCGCAGGCAGCTCGGGATGACGGGTTGATGAGCACGGGCTTGGTGAGAGTGGCGATGCCTTGGCTTGCAGTGCGCCATTGCGTGCGGGGCGGGCAGGAAGATGGCCAACGGGGCAGACGTACGGAAAAGGGGCGATGGGGGAGTCATCGGTTTCCTTGCGAAATCAGATCATATAGGGAGCGCGAAGGATGCGCAAATCGAAGAGAGATCCCTCGCTTGGCCTGCCTGCGTCTGCCTGCGGTAGGCAGCGCAGGCAGGCTCGGGATGACGGGCTTGGTGAGAATGGAAGGACGTTATATTGTGTCGCACCTCCTGCGCGGAGGATGGGCACCCTCAAGTTGAGTTGTTGCGGGGCCTTGTATGGGCCACAAAAAGCGAAAGGCCGCTGCACCGCGAAAAGAACCCGGGGCATCGCTGACGGTCAGCGAGTGGACCAGTTGGGAGATTCGTTGTGACCGGAGGTGGTCAGTTGGTGGGCCGATGAGCCGTCGGCGAGCATGGTCCAGATCTGTCGGGTGCCGGTGCGAGTAGATTCGAAGACAATGTGGCGGCCATCGGGAGCCCAGGAGGGGCGCTCGTTGCGGCCAGAGTCACGGGTGAGCTGGAGAGTGCGGCGCGAGGAAGGATCCATGACGTAGATATCGTAGTTGCCGTTCGGGCGGCGCCAGCTGAAGGCGAGAAGCTGCCCATTGGGAGACCAGGCGGGGTCGATGACGTAGCCCATGTCGGGAAGATCAAGCTTCTGCGCATCGGTGCCGTCGGAGTTCATGAGATAGAGCTGGGGCGTTCCGCCGCGGTCACTGACAAAGGCAATGAGCTGGCCGTTTTTGGGATTCCATGCCGGCGAAGTGTCGGCGCCGTTCGAGGCGAAGGTGAGGCGCTTGGGGCGGTTGCCGCTGGCGTCGCTGACATAGAGAGCGGGATTGCTCTGCATGGAAGAAGAGAACATGACCTGGGAGCCGTCGGGGGACCAGGTGGGAGAGGTGTTGGTGCCGCGGAAACGGGCGAAGCTGACGACCTTGCCGGCATCGAACGAGTACATGCAGATTTGCGCGCTAACAATACCGGTGACGGGAACAAAGCAAGTGAAGGCGATGCGGGAGGCGTCCGGGGACCAGCGAGGGGTGAGAGCGACGGAATGAAGGGAAGTAAGCTGATGCTGGTTGGCGCCGTCGTAATCCATGACCCAGAGTTCCTTATCGCCAGAATTGCCGCGAATGAAGGCAATTTGGGCGGAGGCGATGCCGGGGAGCCCGCCGGAGAGTTTGCTGATGATTTCGTCAGCGAACTGGTGAGCGAATTTGCGGACCTGGTCGTCGGTGGGATTACCGCGGTAAACCTTGCCGACGACGGGTTCGGTCGAGGGACTGCGCACGTCGAACATCCAGGCAAAGATGGAAACTTCGGCGGAGGTTTCGGAGAGATTGCCAAAGGCAAGGAAATTGGCGTTGACGGGAGGCTGAGACCAGTCGAGTAGGTGGAGTTCGCCCGGCTGGGAGGGAGGGTTGGCGGGATAAAAGCCGGGACTAGCGAGCTCCACCACGCCGGAGAAGGCGAGGTCGTCACGGACGACGGTGGTGAAGAGGCCGGCGTGGGACTTCGCGGAGTCAGAGCGAGGGGCGAAATCGGAGACGGCGATGCGGGGCTTTTCGACACCGAGACCGGTGCCGGTGCGGAACCAGTCCTGGGAGAAGGAGGGAGAGGATAAGGAGAAGAGCATGAAGAGAGACAGGAGAAACGGAGAGAAGAGTCTCGCGATGCAAAAGGAATGGGCGGCGCCGAGTTTCGGGGACAAGACTACCTCCAGAGTTCGAGTACCTGCAGAAGAATTGTAGTGCAGAACCCGGTGAGTGGGGGCTGGTGACTCGTGACCTGCCAGCCCCTGCCTGCGGTAGGCAGGGCCGGCAGGCTGGGGACGACAGGAGTGGCGCGGGGATGAAAAAGGAGAGAGTGCCGTGGTCATCGGGTGAGGGCGAGGTCGAAGTCGAAAGTGACATCCACGTAGCGGCCGGAGTAGTCGGAAGGAAGAGCGGGGAAGTGATCGACGCTGAGTAGCGCGCGCTGTGCGGAATCGTCCATGGAGCGATTGCCGCTGGATTCGGTGATACGGATATTTTTGATGGAGCCATCGCGATTGATGGTGAAGGTGACGGTGGTCTTGGCGCGGCGCGCGGCGCGAACGGCGGGATCGATGGTGTTCTGCATCCAGTTCTGGTTGATATTGCGGCGGACGGCTTCGACATACCAGGCGTAGCGAGCAGCGAAATCGCCGCCTCCTTGGCCCTGTACCGCGACACCGCCGTTAAGCGGACCGGGGGTATTCGAATAGCTGGACGGAATGCTCGGCGACCCGCCCTTGCCGTAGTTGACAGCGTTGTCGGGTGGCGGAGTTTTGGGTTCGAAGACGCGAGATTTCTTGCTGGGAGGAAGCGGCTTTTCCTTTTCGAACTTGGGAATTTTGGTAGCGTCGGTCGGGGGCTCGGGGGGGGTAGGCTTCGGGAGCTCGACGTTGAGGCCCTTGGTGGGATCGAAGGTCTGGCTCTCGGTCGGGTTGATGTTGGGTGGCATAGGAATACCCGCGCTGGGGACGAGATTCACTTTTACGCCGGAATCGCTGCCACCACCGACCCCGCCCCAAGCATTGCCGGACCGTTGGACCCAAATACCGATGAGGGTAAGGGTCGCGAGAGCAAGATGAAAGAAGACGGAATAATAGAAGGAGCGTTTGAAGGGGAGCTCGTCGTAGGTGTAGGCGGCGGTGGTCATGTGTGGTGGCGGCTTCGGGTCCGGTTCACCAAGGGATAAGGATAACAGCAAGCGAAGAGGGATTCCTTGGGCAAAAGACGCCCTCGAAATGACGGGGCCGTTTGCGCGGTGGCATCGGGGCGAGTCATTGGCGATTGCGGTCGGTGATGGGCTGAGTGACGATGCTGATGTTGGAAACGCCGGACTGGCGGAGCTCGTCAATGACGGCGGCGAAGGCGCCGAAGGGTACGGTTTCATCGGCACGGAGGAAGATGGCGTCGCCGGGACGCTTCTGCTGCTTCTTGATTTTGGCGGGGAGGTCGTGGATGTTGACGGGATCGTTGCCGAGGTAGATGAGCTGTTTCTTGTCGATGGTGACCACGAGACGGACTTCGGTGATTTCCTTGACGGTGTGAGTTTTGGGGACGTCGACTTCGATGCCGGACTGCAGAATGGGGGCGGTGATCATAAAGATGATAAGAAGCACGAGGACGACGTCGATGAACGGCACCATGTTGATGTCGGAGAGGGAGGTTTGCGTGGGTTTGGAGAGTTGAGGCATGGGGTTCAGTGACCAGTTGCCGGCGAGGAGGGACCGGGGAAGAAGTGACTAGTGATTTGTGACCGGTGACTCGTGATTCGTGAAAAGAGCAATCCCCCGCTACGGCTGCGTCTGCAGGCTGGCTCTGGATGAAAGATCAGGACGTGTCGTGTGAAAAGGCGGTACATATCAGGAGAAGGTTTTTTCGATTTGGGAGGTAAATTCGAGGGCGAAGGAATCGAGGCGCTGCGCGAGGTCACGAATGTCCTGGAGAAAATAGTTGTAGGCGATGAGTGCGGGAATGGCGGCAAAGAGACCCGCGGCGGTGGTGACGAGAGCTTCGGCGATGCCGGGGGCAACCGCGCGAAGGCTCGCGGCGCCGGAAGTGCCGAGGCCGGAGAAGGCGTCGATGATGCCCCAGACGGTGCCGAACAGTCCGATGAAGGGAGCGACGCCGGCGGTGGTAGCGAGCCAGGACATGCCTTTTTCGACGCGGCGTACTTCGTCCGCGGAGGCGAGTTGCATGCTGACCGTGACGGCCTGGAGAGACTTTAGTTTGGTCGGGGAGGGATTGCCGGTGCCGCTGAGTTGGGACTGAAGTTCACGATAGCCCGCGGCGTAGACGATGGCGAAGGGAGAGCCGGCGGACATGAGGCCTTGAGGATTGGCGACGCCCTTGGTGGCGCGAAAGATTTTGAGGAACTGGTCGCTCTGGCGGCGGATGCGTCCGAAGAGGCCGGATTTCTGGAAGATGAGGGCCCATGAGACGAGGGACGCAAAAAGAAGAAGGCCGAGAACGCCGCGAGCGACCCAGCCGGTTTGCGCGAGAATATCGAAGATGTTGCCGATGATGATATGGGAAAACAGAGGAATGATGTCAGCTCCTCGCAATAGATAAATTTTGGGTCACAAAATCACCGTAGCATACGAGGGAAGTGGGGTCAAAAGGATTGAGATGCGAAGGTGTCAAGAAGAGTTCGCCGGGATGGTGAGGCAAGGAGTTAAAGAGGCAGGAAAAACGATTGGATTGATGGAGTCGACGAGGAGGCTCGCGAAGGACGCGAGGCCACGGGCGCGGGCTGACAATGGGAAGAGGCGGACCAGCGACGAGGGCGGGATGAAGTTTGCAAAAGTAGTTTTTTGGTTGGCGGGGATCTGGGGAATTTTGGTGATTACGCCGTTGTATTTTATTTTTGATTTGATTGGGAAGAAAGATCCTCCGGCGATAACGCACCCGGGGTTTTATTATGGGTTTGTGGGAGTGGCGCTGGCGTGGCAGATTGCGTTTCTGGTGATTGCGTGGGACCCGGTGAGACTGCGGCCGATGATGATTATGTCGATAGTGGAGAAGTTCAGTTATGGGATTACGGTGACGACGCTGGTGATGTAGGGGCGGATGCACGGGTCAGATCTGATGTTTGCCGCGACCGATACGTTGCTGGGAGTACTGTTTGTGATGGCGTATGTTAGGACGAGGGAAAAAAGTGAGTAGTGACTCGCGGCCTGCCTGCGACAGGCATGCCGGTGACTCGTGAAGGGAAGTGGGAGAAATGGGGGAGGCGGATGAAAGTCGCGACGAGGAATGTTGGGATGTGTTTGGCTTTGGCGACGGTTGGGTGCGGGATGCTGTTCGGGCCGAGCGGACTGCTGTGGGGCGAGAACGGCCGGCCTATCTTTGTTCGCCGGGTCGATACGCAGAGCCCGGCGAACGCGGGCGGCACACCAGAGAGCCAGAAAGCGACCGGTACACAGGAGGCGAAGCCGAAAGAAGCAGCCACGAGTGCGAAAGCGGACGACAAGAGTGGGAAGAGCGCAGGGCCGGTCGAGACAAAGTATGTGGGGACGGTGGAATCGCTGAGGAAGCATCCGCTGCCGGAGTGGTACGCGGACGCGAAGCTGGGAATTTTCATCCACTGGGGATTGTATTCGGTGCCGGGATGGGCGGTGCCGACTCCTCCGAATGCGGGGCTTTCGGAAGAGGAATATTTGAAGAACAACCCGTACGCGGAGTGGTTCCTGAACACGCTACGGCTGGAGGGCTCACCGACGCAGAAATATCACAAGCAGAGTTACGGCCCGAACTACGATTACTACAACTTCGCGGACACGTTTAACAAGGAGATCCAGCGGTGGAATCCCGACGCGTGGGCGAGGGTCTTTGAGCTGACCGGGGCGAAGTATGTTGTGCTAACAACGAAACATCATGAGGGTTTTACGTTATGGCCGAGCGAGATACCGAACCCGACGTTGCCGGCGAACCGGCAACATGCTTCGCGCGACCTAGTGGGCGAGTTGAAAACGGCGGTGGAAAATCACGGAATGCGAATGGGAGTGTATTACTCGGGCGGCTATGACTGGACGTTTGAGCCCGGGCCGATCCGGAACTGGAAGCAGGCAAAATCTGTGGAACCGCAGAGTGAGGAGTATGGGAAGTACGTGGATGCACAGATGAGGGAGTTGATTCATAAATACAAGCCGGCGGTTTTGTGGAACGACATTAATTACCCGAAATCGGGGCATCCGCTGGAGATTATCGCGGAGTACTACAACACAGTGCCGGATGGAGTGGTGGACGACCGCTTTGGGTTGGGTTTTGCCGATTTCAAATCGCCGGAGTACGAGACGCTGACCGACATTAGCGACAAGAAGTGGGAGGAGTGCCGCGGACTGGGAAGGTCGTTTGGGTACAACCGTGTGGAAGGCGAAAAGGAGACGATCAAGAAGGACGAGCTGATCTACTTGTTTGTGGACATCGTGAGCAAGAACGGGAATTTGCTGCTGGACATTGGGCCGGAGGCGGACGGAACAATTCCTGGGGTGCAGTTTGAGCGGCTGCTGGCGCTCGGAAAATGGATGGACATTAACAAGGAGGCGATTTACGCGACGCATCCCTGGACGCGGGCCGAAGGCGAAACGAAGGACGGCTTGCAGGTGAGGTTTACGCAAAAGGGTGATGCGGTTTACGCGGTGCTTTTGGGCGAACCTAAGGGGCAGACGGTGGTGATCAAGGGGATTACGGCGAAAGAGGGAGCGAAGTTGACGCTGCTCGGAGCGGGGGGAATTCTGGACTGGAAGCAGCAGAAGGACGACCTTGAGGTGCAATTGCCGGCGGCGGGACTGCCGGGGCAGTATGCCTATACGGTGAAGATGGTGGGAGTGGGGGATTCTGAAGGAAAGAAAGACGACGAAGAGAAGTGAGGAAAAGGGTTGTTGTAGGAGTGTTGAGCTGGTGGTGATGCGGTCGAGACACCGCGCGGGTTTGAAAAAAAGGCGTGTGGTAGAGTAGGAAGATATGGGGAAGGCGTTCGATATAGGGTTGGAACGGCTGACGGGGAGGGGTGTACCCGGGCTACCTGATGATCAGTCACCGGCAGGATGCCCGGCACAAGCAGAAGCACCGTTTGAAACTCAGCGCGAGACTGTGCCACGCGGGACGTTTTATCTGGAGACATTCGGATGCCAGATGAATGAACACGATTCGGAGAAAGTGGCGGGAGTGCTGCTGACACGCGGGTACAGGCAGGTCGAGAGGATCGATGCGGCGGACGTGATTCTGTACAACACGTGTTCGATCCGGGAGAAGGCCGCGCAAAAGGTATATTCGCGGTTGGGGGAGTTGCGGCCGGTGGATGGGACACGGCCGGGCAGCGCAAGCGGGCTAGAGCCACAGGAAAGGACCGGAGGGCGGTTCAAGGATCGCGGCCAATGGCGGGACCGGCCGATTATTGGGGTTTTGGGATGCCTGGCCCAGCAAGAGGGCGAGCAGATTTTCGAACGTGCGCCGTGGGTGAGTCTTGTTTGCGGAAGCGCAAGCTATAGAAAGCTACCGCAGCTTATAGAGGAACTAGAAACGGGGAACCGCCGCGTAACGGGTCTGGAAACAGAAACGGATGAGACGTTTGAGACGGAGATTACGCGGCGGGATAACCCGTGGCGGGCGTATCTGACGATAATCGAGGGTTGCGACAAGGCGTGTTCGTACTGCGTGGTGCCGTTCACGAGAGGTCCGGAACGGAGCCGTTCGAGCGAGTCGGTGTTGCGGGAGGTGCGGCAACTAGCGGATGCGGGTTACACCGAGGTGCAGCTGCTGGGGCAGACCGTGAATTCGTACGCGGATCCGAGCGCGCGGAGGATGCGTTTCTCGGATTTGCTGGTGGCGGCGGCGGAAGTGCCGGGTATCCGGCGGGTACGATTTACGACCTCGCACCCACGGGAGTTCGGAAAAGATATTGTAGAAGCGATCGAGGCGGTGCCGGGAATCTGCGAGCATGTACACCTGCCGGTGCAAAGCGGGTCGACGGCGGTGCTGCGGGCGATGGCACGGACGTACACGCGGGATGAGTACCTGGCAAAGATTGAGATGATGAGGGCGGCGAAGCGGGAGATCAGCATTACAACGGACATTATTGTGGGGTTTCCCGGAGAGACGGAGAAGGATTTCGAAGAGACGCTAAGCCTGCTGGGTGTGGCGCAGTACGACGGGGCGTTTTCGTTCAAATATTCGCCGAGGCCGAATACGCCGTCGCTGAGGATGGAGGACGCGATTCCGGAGGAGGAGAAGTCGCGGCGCCTGGCGATATTGATTGAGAGGCAGAGGGAAATCCAGCGGGCAAGGAACGAGCGACTGGTCGGAAAGGCATACGAAGTGCTGGTGGAGGGAAAATCGCGGAGGGAGAGCCAGTGGTCGGGTCACACGTCCTCGAACAGGGTGATGAATTTTACTTCCCAGCGGGAAGAAAGTCTGGGAGACTACGTGCAAGTGAAGGTGACAGGAGCGACGCCGAATAGTCTGGTGGGCGAGCGGAGTTAGTGCCCAGTGGCCGGTGACCAGCGACCAGAGGGCAGCAGGGTTTGGAAGTGGCAGCGCAATCGGCAGAGGAGGGCGCGATGGAAGTTGAAATGAAAATACGCGGCCTGATGATGGACCCGGTGACACAGATGCCGATTGTGGTGCTGAAGGACGTGCAGGGACAGGCCATCCTGCCGATCTGGGTGGGGGCCTACGAGGCAAACGCGATCGCGCTGGAGATCGAGAAAGTGCAGACGCCGCGGCCGATGACGCATGATCTGTTGAAAAACGTGTTTCTAGGATTGGACGTGGCGGTGCAGAAGATAGTGGTGAATGACCTTCGAGACGACACGTTTTATGCGTTGATCTGGGTGGAGCGGGACGGGGAGTTGATGAGCATTGATTCGCGGCCGAGCGACGCACTGGCGCTGGCGTTGCGAATGGATTGCCCGATTTTTGTAGATGAGACGGTGCTGAAGAACTCCAAAGTGAGTTCGGCGCTGGCAGAGAAGAATACGAACGAGCAATTGCGGAATTACCTGGAGGGATTGTCGGACGAGGATTTGGGAAGATACAAGATGTGACGCGGAGGCCAGTGGCAAGCGCCAGCGGAGTTTGGTGCGGCACGGCGCCAGTCGTGCCGCCTTTTTGTTTTTGGGGAGGCGGTCGGAGAGAAAGTCGGGTCGCGTACTTGCGAAAACAGTGTTGCTAGCCGGGATCCCTCCGCTCCGCGCCCCGGCGCGTCGAACTGCGGCGGCAAGAAAAACCCGGACCGCAAGGGTCGGGATGACAGCAGCCGTGAGAGTTGGTGGCGGAAGAGCGCGGGCATGAAGGCCACAGCTACAAATGCGACAAGCCGTCCTTAGAGGCGCGGAGCGACGGGTTCGAGGGAGTCGCGGCGGGCTGCGGAGACGGCCGGTGCGGGCTGCGTGGTTGGGGATTGGGCGATGAGTTTGGGAAGATCGCGGTAGCGGAGGAGCGGGACGATGGTGATGAAACGGACGGTGACAGCGACGAAGACGGCGTACCAACCGGCTCCTGGGGTGTGAAAACGGTGCGCGATGCCCAAGCGGGCGTAGGAGGCGGAGAGGACATAAGGCAGGAGATGGAAGGGCAGAGCGCAGAGAGTAGCGCCGACGCCTGTGAAGATGGCGGTCCATAGGAGTTCGGTAAAGAGTTTTTTGCCCTTCCAGAGTTGAGCGGGATTGGAGCAAGTGACAGAGCGGATTTCGGGGGACGAGAGTTCGACGAGTTGAGAGGGGAGGGGGCGCGTAAGGGGAGAGGACTTCGACCAGGCCTCGAGACGGTGAGCGAGAGCCACGTTGAGCTTTCTGGCCTGAAGAACCGAAGCGCCGTTGCCGCAGGAGAGGTTAAAGACGCCGCAGGTCCCGCGGCTGGAGTCTGTCCAGGCGATGTAGATGCGGTTGGGAGCGAGAAGGCCGGGGAGACCGTCGGCATGCTTGATGGCGGTGATTTGATCCTGACGGAGAGCGAATTTGGTTTCTTCGCCGCAGTAACAGATGCGATCGGAGCGGAAGAAGAGATAGCCGATATCCCAGTTAGAGTTTCCTTCGTAGAGGCGAGGCGCGGCGGTGGGGGAAAAGCCGACGTACACCCCGCTCCAGGGTTCGGCCTGAATACCTTGGGCGGCGAGTTTCTGGTTTAGGGCGGGCCGGAGTTTGCCACGAGTAAAGCGCGCGGAGTAGTTGGCCAGGAGAAGAAAAGCGAGAAGCGTAGCGGGTGGCGCGAGCGCGAAGCTGATCCATTTGAGGGGCGAGGAAAGGTGAATGGCAGCGAGAGAGAAGAGGGAAGGAACGAAAGCAAGAAGGCCGACGAGTACGAAGCTGAGTTTGAGAGAGAGGCTCCTGGTGCGCTGGGTGGAATGCAATTTTGCGCCGGGGCCGGACGTGGTGGGAATCGTGTAGTTGACGGCTTCGGCGGCGCCGTCGCGGGCGATGGCGGGAATTTCTTCGAAGGGGATGCAGGCTTTTTTTGCAACGGCTTGCACACGACGCAGGGCGGATGGATGCGTGAGCCATTTTTCGCGCCAGTGACTCCAGTGGATCGGCATCATGTTGAGTTCAGAAAGCTTGAAGAGAGCGGAGATGGCGGCACGAGGATCGCCGGTGGCGGCGACGGCTCCAGCGTCGGCGGCATATTCGAAACGACGTGACCAGAAGTAGGGGAAGACAGAAACGACGGCGAACATCAAGGCGTAGCGGGTGACGACGGAGTCATGGAGGAAGGGCGAAGCGAAGTTGAGAACGAACATGGCGAGAAAGAAGCTGCCCATGTAAGCGTAGCCAAGCTTCGCGGGATGCTTGAGTTTGAGGTGAGTGAGTTCGTGGGCGATGACGTAGTCGACTTCACGCTGGGACATGCGCTGGAGGAGATAGTCGGTGAAGGAAATGGTGTTGCCGGTGCGCGCGAAGGCGTTGGCGACCTGACCTTTGCCGGAGGGGATGAGGTAGACCTGCTGAAGCTTGACGCCGATGCGTTCGGCCATGGCGAAGGCGCGATCGCGGAGATCGCCGGAGGAAAGGGCTTGGGGCTGCATGCCGGTGAGTTTGAGTAGAGCCTGACCAGCGACGGCACGAAGAAGGAAGGCTGAAACCCACCAGAGAAAGGCGCCGCGGAATCCGTCGGTGCCGATGACGCGAAGACCTGTGAGAAACATAGCGAGGGGAATGAGGCGAGCGAGAACCGAATAGAGCGCCTGGAGGGTAAGTTCGCGTTTGGTCCAGCGAAGGCCGCGGAGTTTCTGCTGAACGGGATGAGAGATGCGATAGCAGAGGAGCCAAAGGAACGCGGGAGGGAGCCATCCGATGGATTCATAAAAAATCGGATGAGCGGCAAGGGCGGTGAAACGCGTGCCGGATGCGAAGAAACGGAGAATGGGCTCGGCATGACAGTAGTCGAGAGCGATCCACCATCCGAGGAGGGAGAAATTGAGAATCCACTGGAGCGAGCGCATGTAGCTGAACCAGACCACGGACTTGTCGGCGACGTTGGCGGCGAGGGCGCGGCGGCCAAGCCAGATGAAGAGAGCGAGGGGCGAGACGAGGACGAAGAGAAGAATGGCAGCGTTGCGCTTGAGTGTGGCGGACCAGTAGCCGTAGCGGTAGGTGATTTCGCCGGGGAGAGGCTTGTCGGGCGAGCAAGAGTAGACGAAGAGCGAGTGCGTGAAGCGGGAAGACGCGTTTTGAGCTTTTGTGGGATTACTGGAATTGGCGCAAGGTTCGGGAGTGGTCTCGAGGATGTCGCAGTCGGGGAGACGGAGCTGGAGCGAGGAGGAGGGGATGTTGTGGACGCTGGCGAAATTCTGGAGGGGAGTTGTGGAGATGTGGCCTTGATGGACGAAACCCTGGGTAAAGGCCGGGACGGTGCATGAGGCGGAGTAAGAGCCGGACATGGGGCGAACGCGAGGGGAATTTTGCAGGGAACAGTTGAGCGAGGACTCGAGGGCTTGCTTGATTTCGGCGGGAGGGAGGTTGGGTTGATCGTCGAGGAAATAGTTGGCGTGAACGGTGGCTTTGCCGTCAGCGTCGAAGGTGATGGAAACCGAGAGGAAGGAGGCGGTCTTTTCGTTGTCGCCGGCGTCGGCCGGGTTCGTCGCTTGAGGGGCGAGCCGAGTTTGGGAGTGAACGCGGACGGGGAGAAAGGGTCCGAGTGCTGCGGCCAGGAGGAGTGTGCAGAAAAATGAGAGTCTCCCGGGAGTTCGCATGACTTGAATGCACCTTTCTGCGCCGCATGCCGATTTCGAAGCGAACGCGATCAACCTGGACGTTGATTTCAGTCTAAGGAAGGCGAGGAGTAGCGCCCGGGGAAGGGGATCCAGAGTTCGCTATGCGGCACGGAGAGTAGGGAATGGGCAAAGGAGTACGGAAGGACTATTGACCGGGGGTTCGGGCAGCGCGGAGGCACAGTAGAAAGAGGGATTCCTCGCTGCGCCTGCCTGCGGCAGGCAGGCTCGGAATGACCGAGGTAGCAGGGGACCAGGAGTCAGAGAGTGAGGACAGCGTCGCGGTCGGAAGAGGCGAGGAGATGGAAGGCGCGGCGGCGCCAGAAGAGCAGGAGAAAGATGCCGATGAGGATGAGCGAGAGGCTGAGTCCGACCCAGAGACCGAGGGCGCCCCAATGCCGGCGGAAGCAGAGGTAAGCGCCGAGGGGCAGACCGATCAGCCAGTAGGCAGAGAAGTGGCAGAGCATCGGCGTGCGAGTGTCGCCAGAGCCGCGGAGGGCGCCCGTGGCGACGGTCTGAATGCCGTCGAAGAGCTGGAAGGCGGCGCCGGCGGCGAGGAGAATGACGGCGGTCCGAATGACGATGGGGTCGGCGGTGTAGATGCGAGCGATGTAACGCGGAAAAACAAGGAGAGCAACGCTCATGCAGGACATGAAGGAAGCGCCAAGAAAAATGGCGGTGTTGCCTGCGTCGCGGGCGCCGGCAGGATCGCGGCGTCCGATGGCCTGGCCAACACGAACGGCGGCGGCGGAAGAAATGCCAAGGGGCACCATGTAGGTGAAAGCGACGGTGTTTAGAGCGATTTGGTGGGCCGCGAGCGGAACCGCACCGAGACGGGCGATGAGCGAGGCAACGAGAGCGAAGACGCTGACTTCGGCAGTGAGCTGAAGTGCAGCGGGAAGGCCGAGAGCGATGAGGCTGCGGATGCGCTGGAGGTCGGGCTGCACGGGAGTTTTGAGGAGTTCGGTTTGGTGGCGCGCGTCGTACCAGAGGAGGTAGACGACGAGGATGAGGGCGAGGTAAGTGCGGGAGATGGCGGTGGCGATGCCGGAGCCGCTGACGCCGAAGGCGGGGAAGCCGAATTTGCCGAAGATGAGGACGTAGTTGCCGAAGATGTTGACGAGGTTCGCGGTGACGAGGGCAAAGGCGATGGGGCGGACCATGTTCATTCCCTGGAGAGTGCGGCGGACGGCGAAGTAGAGAAGGAGGGGGAGAAGTCCGGCGGCGAGAGTGCGCATGTAGGGAGTGGCGAGGACCGCGACGTCGTGGGCGACGCCGAAGCGTTCGAAGTAAAGAGGGAGGAACCAGACAGGGGCTGCGAGGAAAGGAGCGACAGCGAAGCTCAGGTAGATACCATTGAGGAGAGAGCGGTGGCAGTCTTCACGGCGGCCGGCACCGAAGGCTTGAGAGACGAGAGTGTCGAGGCCGATCATGAGGCCCTCGCCGAAGAAGGCGAAGACGAGGAAGAGGCTAGAGCTGATGCTGATGGCTCCGATGGCTTGGGCGCTGTAGGGGAGGCGCCCGACCATCATAGTGTCAACGATGACCATGCTCATCCAGCCGATTTCGGCGAGAACGAGGGGGAGGGCGAGACGCAGGGTGGGGCGGAGTTCGGCGCGGAAGATGTGAAGGAAGGACATGGTGCACGAAAAAGATAGCAGATACAGAGGTGAGTGGTGATTTGTGCCCTGTCTGCGCCCGCCTGCGGTAGGCAGGGCAGGCAGGCGAGTGACTCGTGAAAGACTGGAACGAGCGTGCCCGGATGCCGGGGGGCCGGCCGTTTTCAGGCGCAAAAGCCAACTTGGGTAAAATTCGATCGTAGGAGCCGACTCTAGCAAGAGATTTCCACTGGCGGCGAGGGGGAATGGCACTTTTTTGCTTGCGCGGCGGTGGTCGGGAACGTAGAGTGGGGCTATGCCTTGGGGTCCTTCTGCCGGCATAACCACATATAGTAAGGGAGTTGCTTCGGCGCCTGCAGGTGCGACGGGAGTGGTGGTGTGGATAGTACTGGTCATTCAT